>Ga0193692_1000203_pt1 | contig 14763 bp, 16 predicted proteins | sample L3a1metaG_FD_144917 | JGI IMG/M metagenome (GOLD analysis project Ga0193692, IMG submission 144917) | Soil microbial communities from a riparian zone of the East river system, Colorado, United States - L3a1 | ecosystem: Environmental > Terrestrial > Soil > Riparian zone | place: USA: East River... | reverse complement strand
GATTGCGAGCTCCTGCGCGGCCAGGAAATTGGCCGCGTCGCCAGAGTCGGCGTAGATACCTTGAGCGGCATCGCGAGCCATGGCCTCCTCGTAAACCGATTCGCCCACAGGCCCCGAGCCGCTGTGGATCACGATAAAGCCGTGATCCCGTTCGAGCCCGAGGGATGCGAAGCTTTTGCGGTCATAAACCCGCTCGATGAGCTGCACTTCGGCGAAGTGACTTCCTCCGCTCAAGCTGCCGAGCTGGTGCGGGGCCAGATTCGCGGGAAGATTCGCTTTGGCGAGACGCCGCACAACATTGCCTTCCCACGGATGTTCGAGATCGAAACGAATGTCCGACCACTCATCCAGGGCGACTTCACGCGGGGAGAGGTTCGTTTGCCAAAAACCTACGCCGCAGCCGAGGTCTGGTCCGGCGAGCTGCGGATGGAGAACGCCCTCGCTCACGATGGCCGTGCCGAGCGGAAACTGGCTTCCGGGATAGACATTCGGAAAACCGATCACTTCGCGCACACCTTCGAGTTCCGCAGCGGCATAGAGCTGCCGCACCACTGCACCGTCGATCCAGTTATCCGCGGAGGCCAAAAGGCGCACCGTCGCTTCCTGGGTAGTTTCCATGGTTCCTTCCTGTGCGCCGTTGGCGCGAGTTGATGTTGGCCGCTGGAATCGGAATTGCGCCGATACCTTCTGTGCTTCAGACAGACGTGCAGACTGACTACACTATCCAGCGGGCTGAGTTGGTCCTTCCGCGTGGTAACGCTCCACGGTCTCTCGCTTATCAGGCGAGTGCTCTGCTCTTGAGCTACAGAAGGAGAAATGTGCTATCCAACCTTTTTGGTTGGACCAGCGCGGCTCGGACGGAAGACGCTAATCTTCGGCCGATCGGCTGGTTTGAATTTCCAGTTTGGTTTGTAAGATCTCCGGTAAAGGAGTTGGCTTTGGTATCTGAGAACGGGTTTCATGGTTTCCTTTCGTCAACGGTTAAAATCGATTGATCGCTGCTCGCTTTGATTGCTTGCGAGGGCGAGGGACGACGACGAGAACGAGCACGATTTGCAAATGGAGGATGGTGTAGGGATTGCACCCACGCCGGCGCTGGGCCGCACTCGGTTTTCAAGACCGGGGCATTACTGCTCTGCCAACCATCCAAAGTGGCACTTCCGGCAGGACTCCCACCTGCATCTCTTGAGTTAGAAGCTCAGGGCTCTTGTATTTGAGCTACGGAAGCAAAGGAATTGGCTGCCCAGGTTGGATTCGCACCAACACCGTTCCGCTTAACAGGCGGATGGACTACTGTTATCCCACCGGGCAAAAAATTGGTCGGAATGGCAGGATTTCCACCTGCGGCCTCCCGGTCCCAAGCCGGGCGCTCTAAAGACTGAGCTACATTCCGCGAATCCCCGCCTCTTCAGGAAATGAAGAGGCGGGGGTTTTGGTTCGTGGATGACCGAACGCGTACCTTGGAACGCGTTCTGTCGACGTGATTGGCGCTTCCGATGGGACTTGCACCCACACTCTTCCCGCAGACAACGGGTTGCTTTGCTATTCAGCTACGGAAGCAAATATGAAATTGGTAGCGGGGGTGGGAATCGCACCCACCTGAATGAGTTTATGAGGCTCATCTCTGTGCTTTAGTCGAGTTCCCCGCATGCGATTTACGATTTATCGATTGACGCATCCCTCCGAGCGCACGGCGTCAGTTGTTATCAAAATTGGTGGAGTCGGTGGGTAACGCTCCCACATAAGCTTGCTTGCAGGGCAAGTGCATTGCTTGTCTGCCACGACCCCGATGTGATTGACTGCTCCCGGCAACTTCCCCGCATCAATCGTCAATGGAAATTGGCAGGCTGCCTCCGTGCTGCCCGGAGTAAGCTGAGTTTTGGAGACTCGGCTGCGTGCTGACGCTCAGCCTAGGCGGTGCGGAGGGGGACAAGGTTCCTTCGACAGTCGACACTCCGCACTCGCATTGGAAAAAGCGGCTGCCGGGGGTTGCACCCGGATGATCTCCCTGGCAGAGAGACATTCTGCTATTGAATTACAGCCGCGAAAGTAAGAGGCCTGCCCCGAATGCTTTCAGGACAGGCCTTGCTCTATTACAACAAAGAACAAACACCGTTGCAGGGCATCTTTGCCGTGCAGCCACAGGTATTTCGCGGTGGACGTTTCGGTGTTTGGGGCACACCTCCTCCGAAGCCCTTAAACTGTAAAGTTTGGGAAAAACCAGCCTGGCGCTTGCGCCGGCCCTGCCTCTCACTGCGAGGCGCTATGTTTCCCGAATCCAAAATCTTTCGTTCTGCCTTTCGTTCGCTGTTTTCGAGCAATAAAAAACCCTGCTTACTTTTCGGTAAGCAGGGTTTCAAAAAATCTTTTCGTTCGCTTACCCGCTTACCTCCGGTCCATCCAAATTGATTGTGGTTTCATTGCGTTGATACTTTTTGGACAGACTAAGGCTGAACACACAACCTGGACGGACCCAGCTATGACGAACCCCACCAGGGGCTGCCATCGCCGTTTTCGGCGTCTCGACTGATATGTTCATGCAAGTTTTCATCGAACTTCCGCATGTTATATCGGACTTATCACTACTTAATCAACTAATATTTTGCAGAGTGCCCTATCTTAAATGCTTATATCCGGATAGAGTGATACGTCGAGAATGCACTATACTGTAATGTTTACCAGTGTATCACATTCATGCCTCAAAAGAACGAGGTGCGTCGCAGCGCTTCTTCGCACGCTCACGATTGCCGTGCAGTGCCTCTTGTTCCTGCTGGTATCAGGACAGCTCTCTGCAGCCGATTCGCTCACCATCCGCACAAACTATTATGATGTGACGGGTGATACTCTCCAGGGCATCCGCGAGGAGATCGTCCGGCAACGGCCATGGAAGGAGGAACGCGATGCCTTCACGCGCTGGAAGGTTGATTGGACCTTCACCATGGAAGATCCGGGCTCCGGGTGCCGGCTGAAATCGCTGAATATCACGACGGACATTACGATCACGATGCCGCGCTGGAATGTCGCCGCGAGCGAGGACGAAAGGTTGAAGGCGGCCTGGATCAGCTACTTCAAACTGCTCGCCACGCACGAGGAAGGACACAAGCAGATCGCGCTCGCTGCCGCCAAAGAAGCGCGAAAGCGCATTCTTCAACTCAAGCCCACCGCCAGCTGTCCGGAGTTGGAAAGCGCGATCAATCGCGAAGGCAAAAAAGTGATCACTCAATTTGCCGAACGCGAAAAGGTCTACGATGAGAGGACCGATCACGGACGGAAGCAGATCGACCCAACCCGGTAATCGAGAGCTGACCTATTACTTCTGCACGCGCCTTTCAAGCGCAGGGAACAACTCGCGAGTGGTTTCGCAATGTTCGATCGACCCGGCAGCGTCCAGGATTCCGAACCCTGCGCCGTAAGCTGCGCCAGTCGCGACGCAATAATCGGTTTTGCTCTCCTCGATTTGGTGTGCGGCGCGGCTCAGCACAGCGGTGCGATCTCCATCCAGTTCGTATTTCCAGCCGAAGAGCTTCGCTTTCGGAAACCAGGCGCGTAGTTCATGGATCACTTTAGGCGTGGGAATCAATTCGACGAGGATCGCTCCCGCGCGAGTTGGAATCTTTTTTGCGGTGAGTTGCTTCAGTTCCCCCGCTTCTGAACGTTCCCATGCTTTGCCGAAGGCAAAGTCACTCACAGCAGCAGCGTGGAAAACTGCGTCAATTTCCGGACTGGCCAGCGCACGCAGCTTCTCGCCCAGGCTCGATGTGGTAGTGAATGATTGGACTCGCCCAGCACGGGGCTCTCCGTGCGAGGTGGCCTGCTCGCTGATGAGCAACGTCACGGAATGCCCACGTTCGGTGAAGTAACGGGCCAACTCCGAGCCGAGGCGGCCGGTGGAAAAATTCGTCAACCGGCGCACCTGGTCCAACGGTTCGTAGGTCGGCCCGGCGGTGACGATAATATTCATCTGGCTACAGGCTAAGCCGAGCGCGGAACAACTTCCAGCGTGGAAGCCGGAGCTCTAATAGGAGGTTTCCGGCTCGCCGCACTTGCGTTTGTAGTTCACTCGAAACTTCACGAACGGCCCTTCGATGAAAACGAACCGTGCAGTGACGGAGGTTTTTTCCTCGCCACCACATTTGAGGAATCCGCCTGCCACGGCTAGCTTTTCGAGTTTCCGCTGAACAGAGCCGACGAGGTCATCCTTCTCTTGATCCTGTTGTTTGGTCTTATCGACCAGGATTTTGATGTAGAAATCGAACTCATAGGTCTGCCCGGTGGCATCACGGTCCACCTCGGTTTCGCCCGTATCGATGTAAAGGAGAGCCGGAACCAGGGAGGCGGTGGCAATGATGTCGCGCCGGCGGGCGACTTCGCGCACACCATCGCTGGCCTTGAGTTCTTCGAGTGACGCGAGGACCGTTTCGCGAATCTTTTGTTTCACAGTGGGTGTATTCATGCTTCTTTCCTTTTTGCGAAGATCATGACACACCTTTGACCGCTGCATCCAAGCTCGGTGAGCTCTATGAGCTTAAAGAGCGCGTTGAGCAATTCGAACCGTATGAGCTCAATGAACCTGGTGAGCGAGTTTTAGTTCAGGCAGCAGTTTGCACTTTTAAGTTCGGAGTTTTGGTTTCTACATTCAGAATGTGGACGTTGTGAGCTACATCGCGCTGGTCGTGCTGGCGTATCTTGTCGGATCGATTCCGACGGGATTTCTCGTCGCGAAGGCGCGCGGGATTGATATTCGCACCGTCGGCAGCGGGAATATCGGCGCCACAAATGTGATGCGAACACTCGGGCGAACGGCCGGGTCGCTCGTGCTGGTGGCGGACGGGTTGAAAGGGTGGGCGGCGGTGGCGCTACTGCCCGACCTCGTGTTCATGCTATTCCACATCCCGCACGAGACGAGTCGTCGCGAGTATTACGAGATCCTGGCGGGATTGGCGGCTGTGCTTGGCCACAACTATACCTGCTGGCTCCATTTCAAAGGCGGGAAAGGCATTGCAACATCGGCAGGGGTGCTGGCTGCCCTGGTTCCGCTTGCGCTCGTGATCGTTCTTGCCCTGTGGATTATCGTGTTCGCGGTTACTCGATACGTTTCGGTAGCATCGATCGCAGCGGCGTTTGCGCTTCCATTCGCGACCTGGTTGACGCATCAGAGCGCACTGCGGGTAATCGTAACGGCCTGCATGGGAGCGCTGGCAATCTACAAGCATCGCTCGAACATTGAACGGCTCATGAAAGGCACGGAAAGCCGGTTTGTGCTGGCGAAAGATCGTGCGAAGGAAACGGCGGAACGACCCTCATGAAGGTAACTGTTTTAGGCGCGGGAGCGTGGGGAACGGCCCTGGCGAAAGTCCTGGTCGAAGGAGGGCACCAGGTCTCCATGTGGGCTCGCCATCCCGAGCATGTAGAAAGCATTCTCAGCCGCGGCGAGAACGAACGCTATTTACCGGGTGTGAAACTCACTGGCATCAAAACGGTCCACGGCGATCTCGCCCGCGCGGCCGATGCCGAATGTCTGGTGGTATCTGTGCCATCGAAGGCGTTCCGCGAGGTAACCCGTCAACTTGGCGATTTTCGGGGGATCGTGGTGAGCGTCACCAAGGGGATCGAATACGATACCGGATTGACCATGTGCGGAATCCTGCGGGAGACCGTGCCGCATGCGAAACTTGTGGCGCTATCGGGCCCGACACTGGCGGCCGAAGTCGCGCGGAGAATCCCTACGGCCATTGTATCGGCCAGCGGAGACAACGAAGCAGCCCAGAGCATCCAGCAACTGTTCCATCGGCCCTATCTGCGGGCCTACAGCAGCGGCGACCCGCTGGGGGTGGAGCTTGGCGGCGCTTTAAAGAACGTGGTGGCGATCGCGGCCGGCGCGGGCGACGGTCTTGGCCTGGGGGACAACTCCAAAGCGGCATTGATCACGCGCGGTATTGTGGAAGTCCGCCGGCTTGGTGTCGCGTGCGGGGCCGATTCGGAGACGTTCGCAGGCTTGAGCGGCCTTGGAGACCTGACGGTGACTTGCTACTCGCGCCTGAGCCGCAACCGCATGTTCGGCGAACGATTGGGCTGTGGTGAAGGGCCGGATGCGATCGTGAAGGAATCGGTGTCGATTGCGGAAGGTTATCCGACGTCGCGTTCGGCTTATCGATTGGCGCAGAAGCTTGCGGTGAGCACGCCGATCATTGACGAGGTTCACGCGGTGCTTTACGAAGGCAAAAATGTCGGGAAGGCGCTGCAGGACCTTGTCCAGAGGGAAACCAAAGCAGAGAATTAGAGAGCGCACCCCATTATGGGGCAAGCTGCCATTTCCGCTGTGGCGGAGGCAAAACCTCAGAGTGTCGGACGGCCCCGCGGCGGTTCCTGCAGCGGTCCCACGCGAATTTCGTTCTCTGTCTCGTCTGAACGAAGCACGATTTCGACGCTGGAGAGGCCTTGCTGCTGGCAAAACTCAATGGCGTCCAGCGCACTCACAAATACCCTGGCATCGATTTCGTCGGGAACCCAGATGCCCAGCCCTTTGTAGAACAACCCGCTTCCTGTGTGTTGTAGAAGTATTTTCATTCGAGCTTAGCTCCAAGAATTCTTCTGCTTCGAGCCGAGCGGAATAAGAGCGCCGGCGCGACCGCAACACGGCAGAACGATGGAACGCCTCCAGCGTACGTACGGCTCGTTGAGTGTAAAGAAAATTCGCCTGTGCCCGTACAAGTCGCCATGGTGTGCAATCTCTCCCCTGCCATGCGAGACCATCGCACAATCAAAGCCATTGCGCGAGGGCGCGGCTGCTCGCAGCAGCAACATCAGCAAAGCGCGAATTGGTAGGTGAACACCCCGGTTTGTCGCCGCTGATAACCGGCCGGGTTTTCGAAACGTTGAAACGCTTGCCTTTTTTAGCCTGAATTGGAGAACCTTCTGCCAAGCACTATGACGAAGTCGCAATCCTCCATTTCCCGGCGCTCTTTCCTGAAATCAGCCGCAGTCGCCAGTGCGGCGGCGCTATCGCCCGCTCTGGTTCGCGGAGCCGAATCATCCGGCAAACTGAACATCAAGCTGGGCCTCGACAATTTTTCTGTGAGGGCCATGGGGTGGAAGGCGCCAGCGCTAATTGATTACGCGGCCTCTCTCAAGACCGATTCGCTCTTCATCACCGACCTGGATGCGTTCGAGAAGTTCGATGATGCTTATCTAACCGACCTGAAGAAGAAAGGCGCGGACCAGGGCCTGCAAATCCAACTCGGCACATGGAGCATTTGCCCGACCTCCAAAGCTTTCAAAAATAAATGGGGCACAGCGGAAGAACACCTCGGCCTCAGTATCCGCATGGCGAAGGCGCTCGGGTCACCCGTGATCCGCGTCATTTTGGGGACCGGTGAGGACCGGAAGACGCCTGGTGGCATCGAAGCGCGGATTGCCGACACCGTTAAAGTCTGCAAAGCGTTGCGGAGCCAGGCGGTCGATTCCGGAGTCAAGATCGCCGTGGAGAACCACGCCGGAGACATGCAATCGTGGGAACTGGTCACTCTGATCGAGGCTGCCGGGAAGGATTACGTCGGCGCGAATATCGATTCCGGGAATGCGGCATGGACTTTCGAAGACCCGCTATCGAACCTGGAAATTCTCGGTCCTTATATCGTTACCTCCAGCCTGCGCGATTCCGCCATTTGGGAATATGAAGATGGCGCGAAGGTGCAGTGGACGGCCATGGGGGATGGGATCATCGATTTCAAAACATACTTCAAACGGTTTGCCGAGCTTTGTCCCGGCGTGCCGGTCCATATCGAAACCATTTCGGGATTCGCGCGGCCGGTGCCGTATTTGAAATCAGATTTCTGGAAAGTCTGGCCGAAAGCACGGGCTGCTGACCTTGCGAAATTCATTGCGCTGGCGAAGAAAGGGAAGCCGATTCCGCCGTTCGAAGCGAAAGGGGCTGACCGCGCCAAACTCGAGCAGCAATACCAGAAGAACGAAATCGAGAAGAGCATCCGCTATTGCCAGCAAACGTTGGGGCTCGGCCTAAAAGGCTAACGGCACGGCGCGCCGGCCATTCATCCGCAAAAAAAGAGCCGCCCATCCCGGGGCGGCTCAAGGTTGTGGTATGAACTGAAATTCGTTAGTGTCGGCCTTCGCGCAATTCCATCAACAAACCCTGCAGGCCGGGTTCAACTTCGCTGTTGGTAGCATTGGTGGCAGGCGTTACGACGGACGGAAAGCGTTCGATACTTACCCGGCAGTGAACCGGAGTTGGAGCCCCTTGCGCGAGACAGTTCTTAATCGCACTGCCGGCGATCGCCACGAGCAGAAGGCCTCCATACACCAACAGGTGTCTTCTCGAGACTTTCCACCAATTTGCGATTGCTCTCATTCTGTTCGTTTTCATCAAGGCCAAATCCCGGCGTTGACGATGCCTCTTTTATATATCCTCTCATGTGACCCAGCAATTGGGCCAAGTACGAAGCAACCGTTCCCGGTGGTACGAACCCAGAATAGGGGATGTACGTACTTCGACTTCGAAACCTTCTAAACAGCCGGGAGTGGCCTGATTTACAGCCAGTTCTATACGTCGCAAATGCCGACGCCCTGCTTGAGAGAGGCCAGCACATCCGACCGCTTGGGAATGAATTCCTGCGCCACGTGGCCTTTGTAGCCTGTGTCCACGATCGCTTGCATGACGGCGGGATAATGGATTTCCTGCGAATCATCGATCTCATGGCGGCCCGGCACACCGCCTGTATGATAATGGGCGATGTACTGGTTGTACTTCTTGATGGTGGCGATCAAGTCGCCCTCCATGATCTGCATGTGATAAATGTCGTAGAGCAGCTTGAAGCGTTCTGAACCAACGCGTTTGCAAAGTTCCACGCCCCACACGGTATGGTCGCACATGTAATCCTTGTGATCGACTTTGCTGTTCAACAGCTCCATCACGATGTTCATCTTGTGCTTCTCGGCCGTGGCCATGATCCGTTTCAGGCCGATGGCGCAATTCTCAATTCCTTTTTCGTCGTCCATCCCCCGGCGATTGCCGGAAAAGCAGATGATGTTGGGAAAGCCGGCGTCCGCGACAATGGGGATATTCTTTTCCAGCCATTCAACGAGCTTGTCGTGGTTTTCGATCCGGTTGAAACCGTCGGAAATGCCGCCAGGAATGCCGCTCACCATGGCGCAGATGAGGCCATGCTTCTTGAGCGTGGGAAAATCGCTGGTGACGAGAAGCTCCACTGATTGGAGGCCCATCTTCTTGCCCGCCTGGCACATCTCATCGAGTGACACCTTCGAGTAACACCATTTGCAGACTGAGTGATTGATGCGCCCTTTCAAGCTGCTTCCGGCGGCGTCATCGGCTGCCTGCAAACGTTGGGCCAGCGAAGCGGTGGCAGCGACGGCGGCGGTCGTGCCGGCTAATTTGGTGAGAGCGGAACGGCGAGTCATCGGCGTTTTCATAGACAAGATTGGTTCTAGCCACCAATACTCCCACGGGTGGCTCGGCGTCAAACTTCTTCGGAGCGCGGAACGTCCCAGTCCGCAGCGTGTTGGGCGAACGGAAGCTCAGGAATATCCCGTAGACCGCCCGAGCGCGGGGGCGATTGTTGATAATTCAAGGTCTCTGCGCCGATTTCCATGCTGCGGACCGGGACGTTCCGCGCTCCGGCCAATTCAGTCCTGACAAACCGTGGGTTTCCAGCTAAAGCACAATGATTACACCCGCAGGAAAAAAGCGTTTGTTTCGACTGGGGGCCCTGGCTTTTCCTTTGTTGCCCCTGCTGCTGGCTGAATTGTTCCTGCGCCTGATCGGTTACGGTTATTCGCCCCATTTTTTCCTGCCTGCGAAGATCAACGGAACAAATTACTTCATCGAGAACCAAAAGTTTTCGCGCCGCTATTTCCCGCCGGCGCTCGCGCGCACGCCGCAACCGGTTCTCTTCGCAGCCGAGAAACCGGCGAACACGACGCGCATCTTCGTCCTGGGCGAATCGGCTGCCATGGGCGATCCGGAACCGGCCTTCGGCATGGCACGCATCCTCCAACTGCTGCTCGAAGAAGCTTTTCCGGGACGCAGGTTCGAAGTCATCAACGTTGCCGTCACAGCCATCAACTCTCATGTGATCCGCCAGATCGCTTACGATTGTCGCGATAAGCAGGGCGACTTTTGGGTCCTCTACATGGGCAATAATGAAGTCGTGGGTCCCTTCGGCGCGGGCACGGTCTTCGGTGCCCAGGCGCCCGGACGGGCAATGATTCGCGCCAGCCTCGCGCTGAAAGCAACACGGGTGGGACAACTCTTCGATGCAGTCGGTTTGCGTCTAGGCAAATCCCATTACCCCACCAGTTGGGAAGGAATGGAGATGTTCCTCAAGCAACAGGTGCGGCACGACGATCCGCGCATGAACAAAGTTTACGACCATTTTGCGGCGAACCTGCGCGACATTGTCACAACAGGCCGTCGCAGTGGAGCAGAAGTAATCCTCAGCACTGTGGCGAGCAATTTGAAGGATTGTCCTCCGTTCGCATCGCTGCATCGTTTGGGAAAAGCCGACAGTGGCGTGCCGTTTGATGCGCGCGATTGGGAAAATCGCTATCTCGCACCTGCCGAAGCCGAATCAAAGACCAACTACGCAGCGGTGTTCGAGAAGTTTCGGGAGTGTCAGAAGCTGGACGATGACTACGCCGAATTGCACTTTCAGATGGGCCGCTGTTTGGTCGGGCTCGGAAAGCCGGAAGAGGCAAAACGGGAATTCGAGCGTGCCCGTGACCTCGATGCACTCCGGTTCCGCGCAGATACACACATCAACGCAACCATTCGAGCCGCAACGAACCTGGTCAACATTGAGGAAGCTGCTCTGATTTCTTTGATCGATGCCGTCGATCTGTTCAACCGGAACAACGCGCTCGCCATTACGGGACGCGAACTGCTTTGGGAACATGTGCATATGAATTTCGACGGGAATTACCTTCTGGCGCGGGCTTTTGCGGAGCAGATCGGCCAGACTTTGACGAATGCCAGGCGCGACGTTGACAACTCGCCGCACGCGACCTCGTGGCTAACATCAGCTCAATGCGCGCAACGCCTCGCATTCACCGATTGGGACCGTCTGCAACTTCTTGAAGAGATGGTTCGCAGGCTCGAACAGCCGCCCTTCACCCAACAATTGGACCACAAGCAACAGATTGCCACGCTCAAACAGCAGCGCGACGTTCTGGCAAAAGTGACCACGGACAATCAGGCGCTCGATAAGATCACAGCGACCTATCGAGAGGCCATCGCACTGCGGCCGAGTGATTGGGTGTTGCGCGAGAATTTTGCGAAGCTGTTGCAGTCGACGGGCGATCCCGCGGGCGCGGAGAAACAATGGCGCGAGGTGCTCGCCCTGTTGCCACATTCCGAAGAGGCGCTCTACAGCCTCGGCAATGTGCTGGATGCGCAGGGCAAATCCGCCGAGGCGCTGGAATACTTCAACAAAGCGTTGCAGAAACGGCCCGGATCGTTCGAGGCGCGCAATGGGCTTGGTGTGGCGCTCTCAAACCAGGGCAAAACCGACGATGCGATCGCGCAATATCGCGAAGCGTTGCGGCGCAACCCGCGTTTCACCGAAGCGCGCGTCAACCTCGGGCAGGCGCTGGCGCAACTTGGGCGCGAGGACGAAGCCATCGCGGAATATCGACTGGCGTTGCGCGAAGAACCGAACAGTTCAGCTGCGCACATCAACCTGGGCAAACTTTTCGCAAAACAGAAGCGCTCCGCTGAAGCCGAGACCGAATATCAGGCAGCGCTTCGGATCAACACAAACGACGCGGTGGCCCATTATAACTTTGCCAACCTGCTGGTTTCCGAAAAACGCACCGAATCAACCGAACACTTTGAAACTGCGGTGCGCATCAATCCGCAATTCTCTGAAGCGCGCTACAACCTCGGACTTGGTTACGCGGCGGCTAATCGCAACGCCGATGCCATCGCGCAGTTCAAGGAAGTGGTTCGGGCCCGTCCGCAATGGACCGAAGCGCATCTGAACCTGGGCGTGGCCCTAGCAAAAACGGGGCGTTACGCCGATGCGATCACCGAATTCAACGAGGTGCTGCGGCTTGATCCGCAGAACGCGGATGGGAAACGTTTTCTTGAGAAGGCGAAGGAATTGCAGCAACGAAATTAGCAAGCGCACCGATTGCCGGGATCGTTTGATCATCGCAGAAAGCGCCAGCAAGCGGGCGCACTCCACACGCTTCGCGAGGTTCGGAAGCTCACGAATGAATCCACGTTACCGAATATTCAGCGGTTTTGCGCCGAGCCATCAATAATTCCAATGCAAAGGACACATCGGCCGCGGATTCGATTTGGAAACTGACCCATCCTGAGTGGGGAAGGACATGGTGGCGCCGCACCCGGCCGCTCGCGATCAGGGTCTCCGCTTTTTCACGACCGACCAGCACATCGAGCAGACCGTGCCCATGGAGATGTCCCAGTTCTCGTCCATTCTCATTAAGGAATTCGATGCCGCCAAACCGGTGAATGCTCAGCAGAACTCCCGGGAGACTGAGCGCTTCGCGCTCCAGCTTTTCCATCGCGGACAAGCGTTGTGGATAGAACGCCCACGTCCCGGCTGTGAGCAGCGCATCGAAGAAATGGGGCATGCCGGGAATTCGCGCCAGCCAGCGGAAATGACTCACCACCAAGTTGAAGATCATGGCCGATCCGGCAACTCCGCCCGGCGGCGGATATCTTCCATCACGCGTAAGTGCACGGCGCGGAAGATATGCTGCGTCCACAAATCGAAATACCACGCAGGCCGCACATGGAGCGTATACCAGGTGCTGCCGGACAAGGTCGTGCTGCCGTCGCTGTTGCCGCGCAGCACGAACTGGCCGCGGTGCGGCGTGAGATGACCAACCAGTTCGGGATCGGGGGGCGATTCGAGAATGTCGAATGTGAGCTTTTCGGATGGCACGAACTCAACCACCCGTTCCTTGAAGACGGCGTTGCCGCTGAAAATGCAGCGACGATCCGCATCGACAAACGGGCCGGTTGTGGTTGTGGATTTGGGATAAGGCAGGCCGAGCCGGAACAGCCAAAAGCCGGGTGTGGCGGGGATTTGCGGGAACGCTGTCACCAGCGGCCAGACCTTGGCGGGTGGCGCATGAATGACAATTTCGTCCGTGATCACATTGAGCTGATCTTTGCGCGTCATCGGTTCGACGAGTGTTACCACGGCAAGCGCCGGAATGAGGCACAGATGCAGTCGCGAGCGATCGACCTTGAAGAGGACGCGGCCTACGAGAGCACCCGCGAGCACAGCTACGAAATAGATCGGTGACAAAATCAGCAGGCAGATGAACCCTTCGTGGAACACGACCGTGGCAATGCCGAGCGCCATCAGCGTTGTCCAAAGGCTGCTCACCAACGTATCGGTGACGCTTGGCTTGAGAGTGCGCCAGACGTAACTCGCAATGACACCTGCGAGCACCGGAACGAGGAAGAGGCTTGGCAAGCCGAGCGTGCGCACCCAGTGCGATTTATTCAGCAGCACAACCGTCATGCCGATCTGCAGGCCAACAGCGATATTTCCGAGTAGCATCCCCCCGAGCCAGATTTGCCACCTGGGACGGTTGGGAGGAGGAGGCGGTTGTGATTCAGGATCCGTGGGCTCAGTCACTTCGCCACTCTAAGTGGGCGGATTCAACGGGTTCAATGATCAACTGTTGGTGACTGAATCCGGAACAGCATAATCGCGGACCGTGCCTCCGTGGAATGTCAGACCAACCATCAGCCCCAGGAACGCTAGACCGGTGATGACGCATTCCGAACCAAAGATGTGAATCAACTCAGCCTGGATCGTGATGAAGCGGAAGGGCCAATGATCGATCATGGCGTAGATGTGATCATGACCCACCAGCCAGCAACCCATGTAATGGGCGATTCCACCGCTTGCTCCGCCGAACGCGGTGAAAAGGACACATCGAACGGAACCGAGGAGCACAGGTACAACGCCCTTCACGTACATAGTACACACCGACATACCGCAATTCGGTATAGCGATTGTAGTCCCGCCAAATTATTTCAGCTTCTCAACCGTCCAACCGCCGTTGTTGCGGACGCGCAGTCCCCGCACCCCCGGCTCCGCTGTCGCATGGACGAGAGGGTTGCGGTCCTGAGAAATATCCAAATCGACCGAATCGTCCAGGGCAGCTTTTTTGACTTCGAACTCTTCCAAACGCTGGTTCGGAAAGCTCATCTGCCAATTGGCATTGCCATGGAATTCCGAGCTGACATGAGTGGCCGTATAATGCCCGCTCACCTGGGCGCCAGGTGAACCGGAAAGTCGCACACGCGTAGTGTGTCCACACCCGACGGCCAAAACTGACAGGACGAAAACAAGAGCCAGGCAGGCGCGAGATACAGGGATCTTCATATGTGGGATGTTGCAGCGAAAGTTATGCCAGCTGCGTGGCGAGACTTCCATGCGTTGTTTCGCGTCGTGCGAAAAACAGTGAGCCGAGGACGGCAACGCCGATCATAGCGCTGCCTGTGAGCCAGCAGCCGAGTCTGTAAATCTCGCTCATCTGCCCAGCCAGTGAAACGTTAACGACCCCAGGACGGCTCAAGAGCTCGACGGTGTTTCGCTGGAAAAGGTAATCAGAAAGTGCCGGTGTCATCACCAGCAAGGCTCCCATGACAATGAGTGCGACGGCGATTGGTGTCTTCATTGGTGTTACGACTCTGGTCGAAGCATCAGGCTGTGTCGAGTGAGTAAGAAGCCGTCAGGAGGAAGA
>Ga0193692_1000202_pt1 | contig 14768 bp, 12 predicted proteins | sample L3a1metaG_FD_144917 | JGI IMG/M metagenome (GOLD analysis project Ga0193692, IMG submission 144917) | Soil microbial communities from a riparian zone of the East river system, Colorado, United States - L3a1 | ecosystem: Environmental > Terrestrial > Soil > Riparian zone | place: USA: East River... | reverse complement strand
ATACTGTTGTCTCCCGGGTCCTGCTGAACCTCGACGAGACCATTACCAAGGAATGATTTTATGAACTGTCAGTCTCATCTTTATCGCGGAAAAGATCGAACGGAGATAACACGCCGCTGGTTTTTCCAGCAATGCGGCGTCGGCTTGGGCTCCATTGCGCTCAGTGGTTTGTTCGCTCGCGAAGGCTGGGCTGCTGCGGCCGGATTGAACAATCCGCTCGCGCCCAGGCAACCCCATTTCAAGCCGAAAGCCAAGCGGGTCATTTATCTTTTTCAAGCGGGCGGACCAAGTCATCTGGAACTGTTCGATAACAAACCGCAACTCGCCAAGTGGGATGGAAAAGTTCCGCCGGCCGAATTGCTTAAGGATTACCGCTCGGCCTTTATTTCCTCGAACGCGACGTTGCTGGGACCCAAATTCAAATTCAAAAAATACGGCAAATCCGGCGCCGAACTTTCCGAGTTGCTGCCGCACCTGGCGGAGGTCGCCGATGATATCGCCATCGTGAAATCGATGCGCACCGACGCTTTCAATCATGCGCCCGCGCAAATCTTCATGAATACGGGTGCGCAGACGTTCGGCCGCCCCAGTTTTGGCTCATGGGTCACGTATGGGCTCGGCAGTGAGTCACAGGATCTTCCCTCTTTTGTGGTGTTCAGCACGGGACAAAAGGGAACGAGCGGCGGTTCCTCCAATTGGGGCGCTGGGTTTTTGCCCTCCGTCTATCAGGGAACCTTATTCCGCAACGTCGGTGATCCGGTTCTTTATCTCTCGAATCCAAACGGCGTCGATAAGGAATTGCAGCGCGATACCCTCGACACGGTCAACAAGCTCAATAAGAAACATCTCGACGTCGTGGGCGATCCGGAAATCGCGACGCGCATCAACTCTTTCGAGATGGCCTACCGCATGCAGTCCAGCGCGCCGGAATTGATGGATCTTTCGAAGGAGCCGAAACACATCCTGGAGATGTACGGAGCTGAGCCGGGCAAGTCCTCCTACGCGAACAGCTGTCTGCTCGCTCGCCGGCTCATCGAACGCGGTGTCCGTTTTGTGCAGATCTTCCATGAATCATGGGACCAGCACGGCGCGCTCGTGAACGATTTAAAGAAAAACTGCAAAAATACCGATCAGGCATCGGCCGCTTTGGTGATTTGGGGCGGAGAATTCGGCCGCACTCCCATGGTCCAGGGCGGAAACGATGGGCGCGATCACCATCCAAACTGTTTCAGTTATTGGCTGGCGGGTGGCGGCGTGAAACCGGGGCTTACCTTGGGCGAGTCCGATGAATTTGGCTTCAACGCCACCACCGACAAGGTTCACGTGCACGACCTGCATGCCACGATCCTGCATCTGCTCGGGTTCGATCACACGAAGCTCACATACCGCTTCCAGGGACGTGACTTCCGGTTGACCGATGTGCATGGCGAACTTGTCCAGAAGCTAATCGCCTAGCCATTGCGAATCACGAACACCTCAGCGCGGGGCTGCCTCTTCGCCGTCGGCTTACTCTTTTGCGCCGTGGCATTCGGCCACGCCCAAACCAACTCCGCGCGCCTGGAGATTCGAAAGCTTGGCACGATCGATCTCGATATGGTCGAAACAACCCCGATTGTTTTTCGGGGTGACCTTTGGAGGTTTGAATGGGTGCGCCAGGGAACGGGCCAGCAATATTGGGATAATCGGCGTCGCACGAATTATTTTCGATTTCGAAATCCGGAGAGCGGGGATGTCACACCGTCGTTTGCGGACGGTCACGAATTTGGCAGTGCGTTTGTCGCAGGCGGCTCGGTCTATGTGACCGGCACTGAAACTCGCAACCGTGTGAACATGTTTGTGTCGAATGATCTCACAAACTGGATGCGGCGCGTTGTCATTGACGACCGGCGTTACGGGATTTTTAACACCTCCATCTGCAAAACCAGCAATGATTACGTGCTCGCTTTTGAGATCGATAAACCGGCGGAGGAAGCGGGCGTGCCCTTCACCATTCGTTTTGCGCGCTCCGCGGATTTGGAACACTGGAAGATCACACCGGCCGCGTGCAACTTTACGAAGCAGCGTTATTCAGCAGCTCCCTGCCTGCGCTGGCATGATGGCTGGTTTTATCTGTTCTATCTTGAGGCGCACGAGGGTTACGAAACGCGAGTGGTGCGCTCGTCTGATTTGGTGACGTGGAAAGAAAGTCCGCTCAATCCAGTGTTGCGGGCTTCCCCCGAGGACAAGCGGATCGCAAACCCGCTGCTCACCAGCGCCCAACAAAGTGCGATTGCCGCAGCCAGAAACATCAACAACTCCGACATCGATTTTTGTGAATGGAAAGGGCGGCTCATCATCAACTATTCCTGGGGAAACCAACAGGGAACAGAGTTTCTGGCTGAGGCTGTCTACCAGGGAACCGAGGCAACGTTCCTCCAGAGTTGGTTTCCGAGTCAGTGAATGACAGGGTCAGGTCTTCCCCAAGAGAAGCTGAACGCAACGCGTATCTCGTTTCCTTGCCTCCGCGCTAGTGTCCTCATATAAGTCACAGATGCGCTGGCTTATTTCTTTCAGTCTGATTCTCTGCATTCGCGGTTGGGCGGCTGATCCAATTCCGCTCTGGCCGCAAGGCGCGCCGGGTGCCTCGGGATCAGAAGAGAAGGATATTCCAACCATCACTCCGTTTATTCCGACAAACAGCACGACCGTTTCTGGGGCTGCGATGGTCATCTTCCCAGGTGGCGGCTATGGCGGACTCGCGCCCTACGAAGGCAAAGATTATGCCGAATGGCTCGCCACCAACGGCATCGCGGGGTTTGTGGTGAAATATCGATTGGGATCCGATGGATACCGGCACCCACGGATGCTCGAGGACGCCGCGCGAGCGGTGCGTTGGGTTCGCGCGAACGCAAACCTGTTCCGGGTCGATCCCCGCCGTGTAGGCGTGATGGGATCATCGGCGGGCGGACACCTCGCTTCGACATTGTTGACGCATTTTAATGCCGGCAATCCCGACGCCGCCGACCCCGTCGATCGGCTCAGCTCGCGGCCGAGCCTCGGAATTCTCTGTTATCCGGTCATTACGATGGGCACCAATACCCACCTGGGTTCGAAGAAGAATCTGCTGGGGACCGATCCATCGCCCGATCTGGAAAGATCACTTTCGAACGAGCTGCAGGTAACTCCCGAAACGCCCCCTTGTTTTATATGGCATACGTGGGAGGACAAAGCTGTCCCTGTCGAGAACAGCCTCGAATTCGCCGCCGCCTTGCGCCGGGCAAAGGTCTTTTTTGACCTGCACATTTACGAGAAAGGGGCGCATGGTATGGGGTTGGGACGCAACCATCCCTGGACGTCGGACTGTATTTTTTGGCTCCGGGGCCGCAATTTTATTAGTCAGCAATAAAGGGACAGCATTGAAAGAGAAGCTCGCAATCGTCGTCAATTATGAGAGAATCATCGGTTCTCGAATGATGCGCCTTTTGTCCATCTTGTTTGTTGTGAGCCTGTTGGGAGTTTCCCGAACTGGCGCTGCGGCGGCTGGGTCCGCTTCCGTGAGCCAATTCGACCAAGAAATCCGACCGCTTTTCGAGTCGCGCTGTTATGAATGCCACGGTCCGCAAAAGCAGAAGAGTGGCTTGCGGCTTGATCGCAAGAGCAGCGCCTTCCAGGGAGGCGACTCCGGGAAGCCGGCCGTAGTCCCTGGCAAGAGCGCTGAAAGTGTCCTGCTCCAGAAGATCACCAGCAAAGATTCCGATGAAGTGATGCCCCCCAAGGGCGAGAAACTCACCGCGGCACAGATCGACATGATCAAGCAATGGATCGATGCCGGCGCCGGTTGGACTGAACAGGAGAACAAGCCGAAGCATTGGGCTTACATTGCGCCTGCGCGCGCGTCTTTGCCGAAGGTGAAGAACACAAAATGGCCTCGCAACGGGATCGACTTTTTTGTGATGGAACGGCTGGAGAAGGAAAAACTGAAACCTTCACCCCAGGCAGATCCGGCCATTTTAATCCGTCGCCTGAGCCTCGATTTGACTGGCCTTCCGCCAACACCGGCTGAGATAGACGAATTTGTCGCGGACAAAAGTCCGCTGGCTTACGAGCGGCTCGTCGACCGCCTGTTAGCCTCGCCACATTATGGCGAAAGGTGGGCGCGGCCGTGGCTGGACCTTGCGCGTTATGCGGATACTCAGGGGTACGAAAAAGATAATCGCCGAACCATCTGGCCGTACCGCGATTGGGTCATCAGTGCCTTGAATCGAAATATTCCGTTCGACGAATTCACGATCGAGCAATTAGCCGGTGATCTTTTGCCGAACGCTTCACGAGAACAAAAAGTCGCTACCGGTTTTCATCGGAATACGATGACGAATACGGAAGGCGGAACCGACGACGAAGAGTTTCGTCACGAAGCTATCGTGGATCGCGTGAACACGACGATGTCTGTGTGGATGGGAACGACATTCGGCTGTGCACAATGCCACAACCACAAATACGACCCGATCACGACCAAAGAGTACTACCAATTCTATTCCTTCCTGAATAATACGGCGGACGCGGACAAGGAGGATGAAGCGCCGACCATGAAGCTGCCGACGCCCCAACAGGAAAAGCGATTGGCCGAACTGCGGAAGCAGATCAAGGAGACGGAAGCAAAATACAACACGATGACGCCCGAATTGGTGAAAACTCAGTCGGCGTGGGAAGAAAAGACGCTTTCGGTTCTGACGAATTGGCAGGTCGTGGACGCTTTGGAATACAAGTCCCTAGGCGGAGCGACGTTGATGAAGAGCAACGATCTGTCGATTGTGGCTAGCGGCCTCAACCCCTCGAACGATACCTACACCATCATCGGCAAATTGGACGTGCCGAGTCTAACCGGAGTTCGCCTGGAAGTATTGACCGATTCGAGCCTGCCCGAGAAATCGCTTGGACGGCATATCAATGGAAGCTTTGTGTTGAACCGGTTCGAGGCGGAACTGGCGCCCCCAAATGATCCAACCAATTTCGCTTCGATTCGCTTTAAGACGGCGAAGGCCGATTACTCGCAGGATGGTTATCCTGTCACCAACTTGCTCGCGACGACCACCAACGCCGGCTGGGCGGTCAGTGCCGGCAATCCGCAGTTCCGTACCAACCGCGCGGCCTATTTCCTGATGACCAATGCGACGACGATCGAACCGGGCTCGATGCTGCGCGTCACGCTGCGGCATCAATCGAGATTTGGTCCTGCCAACATCGGGCGGTTTCGAATCTCGGCGACTCGGCAGGAAAAACCGGATGCGCTGGTATCGCTTCCGGAGCCAACGTCGAAAATCCTGCGCAAAACTCCTGACGAGCGAAGCGACAAGGAGAAAGAAGAGCTTTCAAAATATTTCCGCTCGGTCGCTCCGGAATTGAAACCTGTGCGCGATGAAGTTGCCAAACTCAAGGAGAGCGAGTCGAAACTGGACAAATCGATTCCGCTGACCTCCGTGATGGCCGAATTGGAGAAGCCGCGGCAAACATTCCGGCTGGTTCGTGGCGGCTTCTTGAACAAAGCCGAGCCGGTCTCGGCGGGGATTCCCGCAGTTTTTCATCCATTGCCCAAGGGTGAACCGACGAACCGGCTCACGCTGGCTCACTGGTTGATGGACACGAACAATCCGCTGACTGCGCGAGTCACTGTGAATCGAATCTGGGAACAGTACTTTGGAATTGGAATTGTTGAGACGACGCAGGACTTCGGGATTCAGGGTGAACCGCCATCGAACCAAAAGCTGCTCGATTGGCTCTCGATTCAGTTCATGGATTTGCATTGGGACCTGAAGGCATTGCACAAGCTGATCGTGATGTCGGCGGCCTATCAGCAGAGTTCGAAGGCGCGTCCTGAATTGCTCCAACGCGATCCATATAACCGGCTGCTCGCGCGCGGCCCGCATGTGCGATTGGAAGCTGAACAGATTCGTGACCAGGCGCTGGCGGTGAGTGGCTTGTTAAGTCCGAAAATGGGCGGTCCGAGTGTGATGCCGCCACAGCCGGACGGCTTATGGCAGTTGGTTTACAGCGGGGACAAATGGGACACGAGCAAAGGCGAAGACCGCTATCGCCGCGGCGTCTATACGTTCTGGCGGCGGTCAATGCCGCACCCGGCGATGACCACTTTCGATGCGCCAACGCGGGAGTATTGTGTTTTGAAACGGGACCGCAGTGACACGCCGCTGCAGGCGCTGGTCCTTTTGAACGATCCGGAGTATGTGGAAGCAGCGCAAGCGCTGGCGCGCCGCGTTTTGCGCGAAGCGAAGCCATCGGATGAAGACCGGATCACTTACGCGTTTCGGCTTTGTCTGGGTCGGGCTCCCGAGCGCGCAGAAGTAAAACGACTTTTAACCTTGGTGAGCACCGAGCGTGAAAATTTCGGGCACGATACAGATGCCGCAAAGGAATTCGCGAACGTTCCGAAGAAAGAGGGAACATCGGAAAATCCGGCCGACCTGGCAGCATGGACCGTTCTCGGAAACGTGCTGCTTAATCTCGATGAAACGGTGATGAAGAACTGACAGGTCATGAACTTGCACGACGAATATTTGCGAACGATCACGCGGCGGCATTTTTTCCGGAACTGCGGCGTAGGCCTTGGAACACTTGGCCTGGCGTCGCTGCTGAACGATAATCTCTTTTCGGCTGAGCCGGCCGTCGCCGCAAATCCGCTCGCGCCGAAAGCTCCGCATTTTGCCGCGAAGGCCAAGCGAGTGATTTACCTCCACATGGCCGGATCGCCCTCGCAGTTGGATCTTTTCGACTATAAGCCGAAGCTGCAGGAGTTGAATGGCCAGCCATGTCCTGAATCGCTTTTCAAGAAGGAACGCTTCGCCTTCATCAAGGGCGTGCCCAAGATGCTCGGGACACCGCACAAGTTTCATAAGCATGGGCAAGCTGGCACCGAACTATCGGAGTTGCTCCCGCATCTCGCATCCGTGGCGGACGACGTCGCGGTGGTGAAGTCGATGCACACCGACCAGTTCAATCATGCGCCAGCCCAACTCTTTCTCCATACCGGCGCTGCGCGCCAGGGACGGCCGAGCATGGGCGCGTGGCTCACTTACGGTTTGGGAAGTGAATCCCAGGATTTGCCGGCGTTTGTCGTCTTGGTATCGGGCGGAAAAACACCAGACGGCGGATCGTCGTTGTGGGGCAGCGGATTTCTACCGACTGTCTATCAGGGCGTCCAATGCCGCTCACAGGGCGAACCGGTCCTGTATGTTTCCAACCCGCCCGGGATGTCGCCGCAACTCCGGCGTCGGTCGCTCGATGCGATTCGAGACCTGAACGAGATGCAGCTGAAAGCGGTGCGTGATCCAGAGACGGTGACGCGCATTTCGCAGTACGAATTGGCCTATCGGATGCAGACAAGCGTTCCGGAGATCATGCAGATCGACAAGGAACCAAAGCACATCCACGAGCTCTACGGAATCGAACCCGGCAAAGTGTCGTTTGGGAACAATTGTTTGCTCGCGCGACGGTTGATCGAGCGCGGAACGCGTTTCGTGCAGCTCTTCCATTGGGGCTGGGACCAGCATGGCGACAGCCGGGACAACGACATTCGCGACGGCCTCATGCGCCAAACAAAGCAAACGGACCGGGCGTGCGCCGCGTTGATCAAGGACCTAAAGCAGCGAGGTATGCTGGACGACACGTTGATCGTCTGGGGCGGCGAATTTGGCCGGACACCAATGAACGATCCTCACGCGTTTACCATGTGGATGGCAGGCGGCGGAATTAAGCCGGGGATTACCTACGGCACCACGGACGAATTGGGCTATCATGTCGCCGATAACAAAGTGCATGTTCACGACCTGCAAGCGACGATCCTCCATTGTCTCGGGCTCGATCACACAAAGCTGACCTACCGGTTTCAGGGACGTGACTTCCGATTGACGGACGTTTACGGCGAAGTCGTCAAAGGCCTGCTGGCGTAACCAAAATCGTTACTCAGGCTTGTGGACTTTTCGTCCCCACTTCAGCCCAGCGACGAAAGCGCAGAGTAAAAGGCAAAGAAGGACTGCAGCGGCATCCTCGTAGAGATTCGGTGAGAAGATGAGGACGAACCCGCGGCCCTTCACAAGCGCGGCGAAGCTCGAAACGCAGAACGGCATCAGGAAGAGCCGGAAAATCTGCCAGCGATCCAGGATCACTTTATTGCCGGTCGTCGTGCTGACATAAAGCGCAAACCCGATGATGAGCGCCAGCCCAAGCGAAGTTCCCCACAAGCGCGGGTTCGGATCAAAATAGCGGACAAGGACGACCATGTACCAAATCAAATAACACCAGAGGATAAGCCGCCCTCGATTTAAGTTTGCCAGGTACCGAACCAACATCGCCGGGGATTGAGCCTGAGAGAAGCCCGCGAAGCGACTAGATTTTCTGGTGAGTCGAGACTTGTTTGGAGCCGCCTTGTGCAGTTTCATTAGTGGGATGTCGGATGTCGTTTATGATGCGGTCGTGATTGGCGGCGGGCCCGGTGGAAGCACCGCGGCCAGTTATCTCGCCAAGTCTGGGCGGCGTGTGCTCGTGCTGGAAAAGGAGCACTTTCCGCGATTTCATATCGGCGAATCGTTGCTGCCTTACAACCGACGCATTTTTGAGGAGATCGGCGTTTTACCGAAGCTTGAAGCCCTGGGTTTGGTGAAGAAATATGGGGCGCAGTTCCATCTCGGAAACGGCAGCAAATCGTTGTCGCTTTGTTTTCGAAACGGCCGGTTTACGAAGGAGCCAATCGCGTTTCAGGTGGAAAGGTCGACCTTCGATGAGTTGTTGCTCAGGCACGCCGAGAGTCTCGGCGCCAAAGTGCAGGAGGGTTGGACCGTGCTGCGCAGCCGGAACGATTCCGACGGAGTCGAAGTCGAGGCGCGAAACGAACAAGGGGAAACCGTCAAATATCGTGGAAAATTCCTGATCGATGCAAGTGGCCGCGTGAATTTCACCGGCAACCAACAAGGAATTCGGGAGATGGATCCGAAGCTGAAGAAGGTCGCGATCTTCGGGCACTTCGCAGGCGTCAAGGTCGATTGCGGGGAGAAGATGGGGGACACGGTAATCATCCGGCTCGAGAACGCCTGGTTTTGGATCATCCCGCTCTCGCCGCAGAAGATCAGCGTTGGCCTCGTGATGGACAAAGACGATCTCCAACGGAGCAGCCTGACCCCGGCTGAAATCTTCGAACAAACCTGGCGCTCGAGCCTGCCGTTGCGCGAGCGCATGAGCGAAGCTCGGTTGCTCGGCCAGATCTATGCGACGAGTGATTTTTCATACAAGAACCGGACATTCGTCGGAGAGCGGTTGCTGCGAGTGGGCGATGCCGCAGGGTTCATGGACCCGATTTTTTCTTCGGGCGTTTTTCTCGCCTGCTATTCGGCCAAACTGGCAGCGGACGTGGTGGACACAGCGCTGGAAAGGGGTACGAATGGCGCGCGACAGATGGCGAAGTACGACCGCCAGGTTTATCGCGCGATGGAGTTTTACTGGGACATGGTCCGAGGGTTTTATACCACGCCCTTCATGGAGATGTTCATGTCGCCCCGGGATAAGTTCAACCTGCCATCGGCGATTACTGCTGTGTTGGCGGGGGAATTGGAGGGGGGCTGGAAGATGGGTTGGCGGATGAAAGTGTTCTTCTGGCTGGTGAAGATTCAGAGGCGTTGGCCTTTGGTCCCACGCATCGCCTTTTCGGCCATGGATTCGCCAGACAAGCGAGAAGCCGTGGAATTGATGGCGTGACCCAAGGAATAGGGCTTTTGCTGGGGTCGGGAGTTGTTTAGGTTACCACATGGGTTTTACTGCATTAGAGTTATCGCAGCCGGTGATGGAAGGTGTGAAGGCGATGGGGTATGTCCAGCCGACACCGATCCAGCTGCGGGCCATTCCGATGATCATGAACGGTCAGGATGTCATCGGGAGCGCCCAAACAGGCACAGGAAAAACGGCGGCGTTCGCGCTGCCCATCCTTTCACGACTTGGGCACGGGTCCAAAGGAGTACGAGCGTTGGTCCTGGAGCCGACGCGCGAATTGGCGGCTCAGGTCGAGACCGCCATTAGAGATTTCGCCCGCTTCACCGATATCCGCGTGGCCGTCGTTTTCGGTGGTGTTGGATATGGCCGGCAACGGGAGGCGCTTCAATCCGGCGTCGATATCATCGTGGCCACACCAGGTCGGCTGCTCGATCATATGAATCAGGGAACCTGCCGGCTCGATCGTGTCGAGTACCTCGTATTGGATGAGGCGGACCGGATGCTGGACATGGGTTTTTTGCCAGACGTGAAACGGATCGTGCAGAAGGTGCCGCAGAAGCGTCAGACCATGCTCTTTTCCGCGACCATTCCGCCGCAGATCGATTCGCTTATCAAATGGGCGATGAAGTCTCCGGAGACGATCGAGATTGGAGTAAGGCGTTCCCCGGCGGAGACGGTAAAGCATGTAGTCTATCCCGTCGCAGAAAACCAGAAATCGGACTTGCTCCGAGCGCTACTGGACAAAGTGAATTACGAATCGGTGATTGTTTTTTGCCGGACGAAGAACAGGGCAGATCGCATCGCGCATTTGTTGAAAAAGAACAATCATGCAGTCGCGGTGCTGCACTCGAACCGAACGCAGAAGGAACGAGAGCAGGCATTGGCCGGTTTTCGGAATGGCAAGTATGAGGTGTTGGTGGCAACGGATATTGCAGCGCGCGGGTTGGATGTGCCGGAGGTGAGCCATGTGATCAATTTCGATGTGCCGCAGCACCCGGAAGATTACGTGCATCGCATTGGGCGAACGGGGCGCGCAGAGGCTGAAGGTGATGCGTTCACGATCATGGTGGCGGAGGATTCCTCCCACATGGCGGCCATTGAGCGCTTTATCGGGAAGAAAATTGAACGAGTGAAGCTGGACGAGTTTAATTACGGTTACACGGCACTTTTCGATGAGGCGACGGACAAACGGAGCGCGTACGAACGGAAAGTAAAAGGGGTGCGCTTAAGCGGTGGGTATTATTTTGGCCCGGCACGAAGGCGCAAACGGTAGCACGAAAGGCAGCGGTTAAACGTCCGTCGTGCGTCGTTCGCGAAGACGTTTGCGCGCGAAGTAAACGACCACGATCAGGATCGCCAGAACCACGAGAATGTCGGCCTGATGGGAGTACTTCTGGACGACGTTCCAATTGTCCCGCAGTTTCATTCCGCAAAAAAGGAGGAACGTGTTCCAGATGGTTGCGCCGACGAGTGTCACTCCTAGAAACGGCAGCAGGGGCATTTTGCCCATGCCGGCGGGGATTGAAATGAAGTGCCGCACCACTGGGATGAATCGGCTGATGAAAACCGTTGTGACTCCTTGTTTGCGATGAAAGAAGGCTTCGGTCCGTTCGAGGTCGTGCTGATTCAAGAGCAGATATTTGCCAACTTTCAGCACGAGAGGTTTGCCGCCGTAATAGCCCATCAAATAAGAGAGCAGGGAGCCGATAATGGAGCCGATGCTTGTGGCAAGGACGGCCAGCCCGAAATTCCAACGCCCATCGGCGACTTGGAACCCAACAAAGGGCATGACCGCTTCGCTGGGAACGGGGGCAATCATGCTTTCGAGCGCCATGAGAAAAGCGGCGCCTTTGTAACCGGTCGAATCCAGGATTTTTATCGCAATTTCGGAAATTTTTTCAGTAATCATGTCGAAACGAACTCATGCCCTGGTTCCGTGACAAAGTTCGCGTTGAATTTCGAGGAAGGTAAGGGGAGAAAACGAAGGGTCAATTCAAACCTGTAAGGATTTGGACATTTCCCAATGGCCGCTATTTTGGACGCGTCAGCAGGTAGCGGGCAAATGCGATCAGGCCTGAGAAGCGGAAGTTCGGATCGACGTAATGTTGGATGACATAGAATGCAAAATAGTAAAACCGGCAAAAGCACCAAACCGTAATGGAGAGGAGCACAGCGACCCGTAGACTTGGAAGTTCGAGGATGAGCAGCGCGGAGGAAAGCAGGCCGATGACCAGGAACATGAGACCTTTAAGCTTAATCAGGCGCGGGTTGGTGAGGTCAGTCATAAGGCAAAGTTTACTGCAGAAGCTCGCGAAAGAAAACAGCCACGCCAGGTCGCGCGCCGGCTCGACACGGTTTGGGTTCGTTGACATTCTCTCCACGCGATGAATCGGATCGACGAAAGGTTTGCGCAGTTAAAGCGCGAGAAGCGCAAAGGTTTCATCGTGTACATCGGCGCAGGGGATCCAGATCTGGAGGCAACACGCAAGCTGGCAAAGGTCTTCGATGATTTGGGCGTCGATGTGCTGGAACTCGGGGTGCCCTTTAGCGATCCACTCGCCGACGGAATCGTCAATCAATTGGCGGCCCAACGCGGATTGGAGTCAGGCACAACTCCAGCGAAAGTCCTTGCGACGGTGGCGGCGATTCGGCGCGAAGCCCAGGTGCCGATCGTGCTCTATATTTATTACAATTTGATGCATCACTACGGCTTGGAAAAATTCATCAAGGATGCAGCGAAAGCCGGCATTGATGGATTGCTCGTGCTCGATTTGCCCCCGGAGGAATCGGTCAATTACGAGGCATTGATGGCGGGATCCAATTTATCGGTGATCTATCTCATTGCTCCCACGACCCCGGATGATCGCATCGAGTTTATCGTGAAGCGTGGCACGGGATTCATTTATTACGTTTCACGTGAAGGCGTCACCGGGATGCAGCAGAAGGTTTCGGACAACATAGGACAGATGACTGGAAAGATTCGGGCGCACACGCACCTGCCAATCGCGGTTGGCTTTGGAATTTCAACCCCCGACCATGCGAAAGCTGTGGCATCCTGCTCGGACGCGGTAGTCGTCGGGAGCGCGATTGTAAATCAGATCGCAAAATTCGGAAAGACGGCGGAGCTGCTTCCGGTAGTGACAAACTTTAAAAATTCGTTGATTGAAGCCGTAAAGAAAGCATGAAAGGGAAAACGGATAATAAAGATCGTTTTGTAATTATCATGGCGGGCGGACGAGGTGAACGGTTCTGGCCGGTCAGCCGTGAAAAGACGCCCAAGCAATTAATTACCCTCCTTGGGAAAAGATCGTTTTTACAACAAGCGGTAGATCGAGTCGCGCCGCTGGTCCCGATGAAGAATATCCTCGTGATCACTAACGAGGTGCAGGCGCCGGAAGTGAGAAGGCAGTTGCCGAAGTTGCCAAAGCAAAACGTCATTGCCGAACCGGTCGGACGCGACACGTGCGCGGCAGTGACATTGGGTGCGGCTTTGGTGGGAGCTCGATCGACCACCGGCGTGATGGCGGTTCTTCCGGCGGACCACGTGATCCCGGACGAGAAGAAATTTCAACAGATCCTCGGCGACGCGTTTGATTTGGCTTCCCGGGGCCAGGTCATCGTGACGATTGGAATCAAGCCAACCGAACCTGCGACCGGTTATGGATACATTCACGTGGGCGAACCCTTACCGCCGCCAAGTGGAGTGAAATCCTATAAGACCACGTTTTTCAAAGCAGAAAGGTTCGTTGAAAAGCCGAATTTTGATCGCGCGCTGGAATACGTGAACAGCGGCCAGTATCGCTGGAATGCAGGGATGTTCGTCTGGTCGTTTGTGACGATCACGCAAGGCTTGGAGAAGCATCAGCCGGAGATGGCGGCGGCTTGCCAGAGATGGTTCAAAGTGGCAAATACGCCCAAACTGCCAAAGGTACTCGCGAAGGAATATCCGGGAGTCAAAAAGATCTCGATCGATTTCGCGCTGATGGAACATGCGCAGAACGTCGTCGTTGCGGACGGAGCGTTCAGCTGGGACGACCTCGGTTCGTGGCCTGCCCTGGCGCGGCATCTCAAAGCCGATCCGGAAGGGAATTGCGCGCAAGCCGATTTCGTTCATGTGGATGCCGCGCGCAATATCATCTACGACGCCCGCACGAAAAATCGGACCCCGATTGCCATCGTCGGTTTGCGGGACTCAGTGATTGTGCAGACGGACGACGCCACATTGGTGGCGCACAAGACGCAGGCGCAAAAGATCAAGGATTTGGTTGCGAAGCTGGCGCAGTCGAAGGAATACAAGCGCCTGGTTTAGACGGTCATTGAAAAACTTTTTCCTGGCGCGTGAGAGTGAATGCGCCGAAGCCAACGCCGCCGTCGCATTTCCCGTGGATATAACTGCCGCTGATGATCCGCGTGATCGGGTTGACCGTCCCGGTATAGTGCGGTCCTGATCCTTTCACTCCGATAATCTGGAAGGAGTTGTCGGTTAGAATGGGAGAAACGCCGCCGTCATTGCCGCCAATGGTGTCATCGATGTACATGAAGATTGTACGGTCAGCAGTGACGATCGCTTTAAGAGTCCCGGAACAGGAGCCGTTAAACGATCCTGAGTAAAATCCCGCGGCATTTTGCAACGGACCTCCAGAGGTATTCAGGTATCCCGATATAGCGCCATTTGGCTTTGGACTCACATTTGTGACTGTCCCGCTGACGTTCGTGAACGCAAAGCGGACGGTTGCGGAACGCCCGGCGAGCAGTGTGCCCACAAACGAGTTGTCCGTCCCGATGCCAAGGCTGTTGGAAAACTCGCCTCGCCCCGTAGTGTTTGGAGCCTGACCCGTGTAGCCGACGAGAGCGAACGTGTCGTTTGTGCGGACGAAAAGTCCAAAGGCGCCGTAGTCTGGCCCAGAGTTGGTGCAGGTGTAGATGAGCGGCGTTTCGAAACTGGTTCCTTTATAGAAGCGAGTGGGACGATTGGTTTCCGAGAACGTCATTACGGCATTTGTGCACAGATTTGTGGT
>Ga0193692_1000201_pt1 | contig 14793 bp, 12 predicted proteins | sample L3a1metaG_FD_144917 | JGI IMG/M metagenome (GOLD analysis project Ga0193692, IMG submission 144917) | Soil microbial communities from a riparian zone of the East river system, Colorado, United States - L3a1 | ecosystem: Environmental > Terrestrial > Soil > Riparian zone | place: USA: East River... | reverse complement strand
TCCGGAATCCTCAAGTCCACCAAGCCTTTCTAGACGTGGGAACCGGTTCAGGCATCCTTGCAATTGGCGCCGCGAAGCTGGGTTACAAGCCAGTCAGCGCCCTGGATTACGATGCTGAGGCCTTGACGATCGCGAGAGAGAACGCAAAGCGAAACCTGGTCGGCGCGCTGATCCGATTTCACCGTGAAGACATAACCAAACCCACACACCTACCGCGAACATACGAACTCATCTGCGCGAATTTGATCGCCAACGTCTTGCTGGATGCGCGTGAATGGCTTGTGAGTCGCCTCAAACCCGGAGGAGTTCTGGTCGTGGCCGGGGTCCTGGAAACCGAAATTGAGCGGGTTCGGCATAGTTACGAGTCGCTCGGGCTGCGTATGATTAACCAGCGAATTGAAAAAGAATGGTGCTCGGGAAGTTTCGTTGGCCCCAAAAATGCTGGTATACCTAAATGGCCAAAAATGCCATAAAAAATAGTACAGCAGGAGAAGGAAACCTATCAGGAGCTGAAAAGTTACAAATAAGTAAAAATTTTTGAATGGACGGACAGGTCCTTAGTCTGAATATTAGAATCGCTTGAAGCAGCCGATGCCAATCTCAAGCACGTGGGCAGCGCCCGCAGTGGCCAAAGCCCGATGGCATCCTTCACTCCGCGTTCAACCACAACAAAGGAAGATACATTATGACCAAATCGCTGGACGTAATCACTGAGGCTGTACGGAACCCCAAACATCCCTTCCGTAAGGTGGATAACCAACCGAAGAAACCCCTGAAGCATCGGTACGAACGTAGGAAGATCAAAGAGTACCTGCATCTCGCCGATTGGGCTGCAGCGGAGGCGACTCAGGTCATGCCAAGACCGACGGCTCCGTAATCGAAGCCAACAATTAAAAAAGAACAGCCCCGAATTGCTTCAGGGCTGTTTCATTTTAAAATGTAGGAGACGACGTGAGGAGTCTCTAATCTGGTCTTCACTTCATCAACAGCATCTGCCGCGAGCGCTTGATCGCCTTGTTCAGCCGGCGTTGATAATGCGCGGGCAGCCCGGTGTATTTGCGGGGCAGGATGCGGCCCTGGTCAGTCACGAACTGCTTCAACAGGTTCGTATTCTTGAAATCCAGCGCGTCCACGGTGAAATCAATCTTCGGCTTCGGGCGTGGTGTCCGCATCTCGGACATCGAAGAGCGTCCGCGTGAGCCGCGTTCTGGTTTGTCTGGGCGTGTCTTGCGAGGCATAGAGGTTACTTGATTTCGCGATGGAGCGTGTGGCGGCGCAAAGCCGGATTATACTTCATCAGCTCCAACTTTTCAGTCTTGAGCTTCTTGTTTCGAGTCGTCGTGTAGCGCGAAGGGGATTTGTTCTCCTTGCGCGCTTCGGTGCATTCAATGGTGATGATTTCGCGCGACATAGCGGCTATTCCTTTTCTTTCGGCTTCTCTTCGGGTTCCTCAGCTTCTTCCTCGACCTCGTTCACGCCGACGGCGTCCACGGTTCCGAGGGCGCCCAGACGACGCTGGCGCAATGCGCCTTCGCGTTCGAGTTGCGCTTGGGTCTGGACGGTAAACCGCGTCCAGGGAATGGCTTCGAGCCGGCTCTTGGGGATCGCCTTGCCGGTCAACTCGCAAACCCCGTAAGTGTTCTTCTCAATCCGTTTAAGTGCCTCCTCAATCTCGTAAATCGCATCCTGGTCCGAGGAAAGCAGGCTAAGCGCGAAGTCGCGGTCGAAATTATCGGTGCCGGAATCGGCCATATGCAGGCTATAACCGGCCATTTCCTGGGCGGATTCTTTAGCCAGGCCGTTCATCTGGCGCATGAGTTGCTCGCGCAATTCCATCAAACGCTCATGAAACTTCGCCCATTCACCTTTGACCGCAGAGGTTTCGCCGTTCTTCCTCGCTTTGGTCGCGGGTACGCCCAGAATGGAGGCCACCGTCGCGGAACCATGAGGTTTGCTCCGCGCTGGTGCTTTCTTATTCGTCATCTTTTTGTGTGTTGTCACGGACTTGCCGGTTTGGAGACTCTCGTCATCCCTTCCTCAGCCGGACCAGTCGCGTCCATTTGAGGGTGGGCGAATGTAGCAAAGGAAAAGAAATTAGCCATAACTTTTTTCACTTTTTTTCACCCATTTACCTGCATTAACCCCGTAACGCAGACTTTCAGTCTGCCGTATCGCAGGTTTTCTAACCTGCGAGCGTTGGAACGGGACCCAGCGCCTCCGCTGGCAGCGCCTTCATCCCTTCTCAATACAGGCATAGGCATTGTGATTATGGATGCTTTCATGGTTCTCGGCCTCAACCTTGTACCAGGTCACATCCGGGTGAGCATTTAACTTCAGCGCCACGTTCCGGACCAAATCTTCCACGAAAACCGGGTTTTCATACGCCCGCTCCGTTACCGCCTTCTCATCCTGCCGCTTTAACAGGGCATAGAGCTCGGAGCTTGCCGAACGCTCGATGATCTCAATCACATCTTCAATCCACACCGCCTTTCGGGACCGAATCTGGACCGTCACTTCCCCTCTCTGGTTATGCGCCCCATAAGCCGCAATGGCCTTCGAGCAGGGACAAAGCGTCGTCACCATTGCCTTGACCGTCAGCACGAAATCAATGTCGTTGTGGCTGGCAGTGGCATCGAATCGCGCCACGTAATCCATCAGGCTTTCCATGCCTGAAACTGGAGCCTTCTTGGTCATGAAATACGGAAACTCCATTTCCAGGTGCGACGTTGCCGCATGGAATTTCTGCTGCATCGCATACAGGATGTTCTCGATGTTCTCGACGTGGACAATGTTGCCGTGCGCATTGAGCACTTCGATGAATCGGCTCATGTGGGTGCCCTTAAATTCCTTCGGCAGGTCCACAAACATCCCAATCGTCGCCACGGTGTTCTGCACCGCACGCGCCTTGTCCCGGACCTGGATCGGAAACCGCAGGCCGCGGACACCTACTTTATCTATCCGAAGCTCCCGATGGTCCCGCTCGCTCTGCTTATCACGCAGCTTTACGGAGGCTGCCGACCTGGAACGACGGTGCCGCGTGGAACTGACCTGGTTTGGATCCAACATTGTGAAGAGAATACCAGATTTTCGGCCTTTTGCAAAACGAAAAGGCCGGATCGCGGACCGGTGAATTCCGTCAGGCGAAACCCTCTCTGTGTGTTATTCGCGTTATTCGAACCTCACTCGCCGCGCGCGGTCCTTTGTGACAGAAAGACAAATACGCCAAGTTTGGAAACCGTCAGAATATCCGGACGGCCGTCTCCATTCACGTCGGCGGCCGTAACCTGAACGCCCACGCCGGACTCCTCGTCTACCAAATGAGGCCTAAACCGCGCTTGCTTGCCTTCGCGCACGAGCCCAATCCAATAAAGCACAGGAGCCGCGTTTGGCTCGATGTCTCCTTTTGGTCCGTGGGCCCAGAGGCGTTTTCCCACGACTATATCGGGCAGGCCATCGCCGTCCATGTCCGCCATCGCCAGCGCGTGCGGTTGGCTGAACGCGACACCATATTTGGGCTCTTCCTCGCGCGTGCCCATGATTTCGTGCTTGGTGAAAGTGATCTGACCATTCTCCTTTGTCTGCTCGAACCACGCCAGGCCCCAGCCATGGGCATCGAGCGCGGTGACAATGTCGTTGTCGCCATCACCATCCACGTCCACGACAAATATCTGCGCGCCGCCTTTCTCGGCGAATTTGAACTCGTGGCGAACCCATTGCGCATTTGAATCGGCAGGCTGTTCGTACCAACCCTCGTTCAGAACCAAATCCTGGCGACCATCGCCATTGACGTCGCCGATGCCTTCGCCGTGATAGAACTGCTGGAAGACGCCGGGCCCGGTAATTCCCTTGAAATGCCATTCGTTGGTTGGGTTTTTCCAATCGGGTTGAATCAGCCCCCAGTTGGTTCCGTTGTGCGCCACGAGTTCCGGCTTCCCATCGCCATCTACATCTTGAAACGGAGGCGATTCGCCCTGCACCCTGTGAAACGCAAAATGCTTCTTCCAGAAGCCTGCCGCGCCTCGAGGATTCTCGTACCAGAATGCCTCATGCAAATGGACTCGTCCCAATACCAGGATATCCGGCCAACCATCGCCGTTGAAGTCCCACACGTAACTGAACATCGAATCGGTCGGGCTCGGTTCGGTCGGGAAGACCTTCGCCGGGAAAAACTCGTGCTTGTTCGTAAAGGCAGGCCCTTCGTACCAGAAAGGACCGGCTACGATGTCCGGTTTGCCATCACGATTGATGTCTCCGGCTGTAATCCCGTCACAGTAATACTCGTCGGTAAGAACCTGCTTTCGGAACTGAAGGATTTCAGCACCGCCGGCCGCACAGGTTGAGAGTCCGAGCAAAAGAAGCCTGCTAAAAAAGCGTGTTGGTTTGTTCATGGTTTGTTTTTTTCATTCACCGCCGCCAGTTCGGCGCTGGGGCCGATTGCTCAGCTTCAACGCTACATCCTCCGCAAACGCAGGTGACCTGATCTCCCGGTTGCCTCCGGCATGCTCGAATCGTTCGCGCTTTATGACCTTGCCGGTTTTAGGGTCGAGCCACTCGCCGTTATAATCGCCCTTTGGCAACTCAACCGCGATGACTGCATTGGTTGGACCGGCGCCAGAGAAAGCATCCGTTTTGGACCACTCAAAATCAATCACCGGATCGAGCCGGGTCAGGATCTGCTTTTTCATGGTTCGATCCTCAAAATACTCGCCCCGCATCCCCTGCCCCGCTTCCCCAGGCGGCTTTAATCGGACAGCGGGGATTACCGACTTCGGCAGGTCGAGACCGGACCACATCAACTTTGCCACCGAACTGCGCCTTGCCTGGGTATATTCCAGCCGAAGCGCCGCCGGCCGTCCTGCCTGCAGCGCAACTTTTCCCTGATCCTCCGCAAGATCGTGACGTCGTTGATGTTCGATCAAAAGCTGATCATTAACCCACAGCCGCACGGTGTCCTTGCTGCTCGTGTAGAAGGTATAGGTCCCATCTTTTTCCGCCGTGACTGAGCCAGTCCAGCGGACGACAAAACCATCCATGTCCGTCCGCGCCCGCACATACATCGCGTATGCGCGTCCCGGCTCGGCGAGCAGGCGGGCGGAGACCAATCCAAAAGGGGTGACCGATTTTATTGCGCTATCGCCGGGCGCCATGCGGATGAAGTCAAACCCATGGATAAACTCTTTCAAAAACCCCAATTGTTTGCGAAACGTTGAGTTGCCGCCGCCAGGAGATGTGTAGTCCAGAAAATCGCCGCCCGGATGCTTGGCTGTAAACGAGTAATCGAGACTGCTCACCAATGCGCCGCCGGCGATGATAAAGTCCCAGGCCTCCGTGCGGTAGGCGAAGTCGTCTTTGCCTCGGAAACCAGTCTCATTGTCACCCAGCGCTTTGTTCAAGCCGTAGTTTTGCGCAACCACGTCGGGCGGCGCGCCGTAATGAAAGTTGAAGATGTCAATGTTCGGATACGAGTTGGTCAGCTTTTGCTTGGAGACGTTCAGTGAAATAAGGTGCCGCACCGGGAGTTTCGATTCTGTTTCACGGATGGTCTCGGCAATTTCGTTTTGCCAGGCCAGTGTGACGCCGCCAAACCATGGCTCGTTGCAAATCTCGTAATAGACGTTGTCGAACTTAGCCAACGTCTCGACGATTTTGCGCGTGACTGCTTTTTGGACTCGGGTCAGGTCGTCGTGGGCCAGATTGTAAACCTCATTCAGAGGACATCGTCCGACGCCGTTCACGTTGTTTTGTTCGTTCATCGGGTTGGCCTTCCAGAGCGCTTCCTCGTAAAGCGGGCAGAACAAATTCATTTCGATAACGACGCCACGTTTGGACGCTTGAGCGGCGAAGTCGCGCAAACGGCGAAAATAAGCTTCATCCCAACGGTCGAGGTCGAATTTATTTCCGCCATCCCAATAGCCGGGCGTGGAACTGCGAGCCCAGGGGGCGATGTAGCGATTGGGCAGCGGCGCGAGTGTGTTGTCTGTGATGCCGAACGAGGACGGCACCTCGCGGTAGGTGCCTGAAAACGTGCGAGTGTGATTCAAACCTTTGGAGTGGAGTTCTTCGAGATAGGGAACGTAATCAAAATCGAGGTTCAACACCGCGCCGTAATGCTCGGCTGAAGTAATGAGGACCTCGGGCTTGCCGCGAAAGAGGAAATAATGTGGATTGTCGGGGTGAAGCGACAACGGCGGGTTCGTCGCGGCCGGCGACTCCACCAAAGCAAGCAAGGCGGCGACAAGCGCCAATCCGGTTTTGATGGTTAGACGGGTGTTCATTGTGCGCGGTTGCTGATTAGCTTGCCCTGTATCCGATAGTCGTGTCCGTGGCGAGATCCTGGAACCGGCTCTCATCGAGTTCGGTGCTGCCTCCCTTTTGTCCGAGCGCAATCCGCCCAATCGGGTGCCATCCGCCAGTGAAATAGTTCATACACGCGAAACGGCACGACGGAACCATCCCGGACGGGTCCAGAATACCCAGCCCCAGGATGAAAGTCCCCTTGCCCAGGCTCTTCGGCACAGTGAACCGCCCCTGCGCTTCATAGGCCTTGGGAGCAATTTCGTAACGAGCGGGTTTCTTATCCAAAACGAAACGGAATAGCTCTGAGTTCCAGTCCGCGAACTGAAGCCATCGCTCTCCCGGCAGCCATTGGCGAAGGTCCACATTCTCGAAATTAGCCTGCCAGACCGGTTGTCGGGTTTGCTCGTCCAGGAACGCGACCGAAACCGGCCATTGATAATAAAAAGGCGACGAGCCCGTATTCCGAACTGTAAAACTCACCGCAAAGGGCTGACCGTCCATGACTTCGGCCGGGAAACGAACTTCTTCCAGCACGAAGCGATAACCGAACGCCTTCTGCAACCGTTGTGCCTGGGGTCGTATGGCGGGCCGCTTCCAATCATAATAAGACACCCAGCCCAAATGATTCCAGTGGCCGCGGCGCGTCAGGCACTCAATCCAGTCCGCATGATTGAAACTCGTCATCGTGTCGTTCGGGTCGTTGCCCGGCGGATCGCCGAAGCCGTAAGAGATTTCCCCTCCGCGCACTCGTGTTTTCCATGAGTCTCGCAACGGAGGCGACTCCAGCACCTCCAACATGCGGGGGGTATCCTTGCGGGTTCCCCACGAGTCCCAAAACACTCCGAATTGATAATCGTACCAATTCCACGGATAACGGATCATGCAGAGCTTGTTTGGGAATGCGGCGGTGTAGGTGTCACCGATGACCTTTCTAAGCTCCTCCCCTGGGGTGGGTCCCCATTGCTCGCCGCAGGGACCGACGATGCCTGTCTCTATGTACGCCACGCGCGGATCTTTGTCCCACGCCTCGCCCAACTTCTGGATGAACTTCGCCGTCCGGTTCAGGAACTCCGGGCTGGTATAGTCCCCTGCCCTCAAATCGCTCGGCCAATAATATTTCTCGGGCCAATACAAATAGACGCGTGGGATGATCTTGATATTCCGCTTCTCGATACCCGCCCACTTCGGATCACAGAATTCCCGGATCCGGTCAGCGGGATCCGCCGCCGAATCCTCAATCTGGTTCCACCGGATGTAGTGGCGAACCACGGTGACCAGCGGGTTGTCCAACCCTTGTCCGCTGCCACCATCACTCACGATATCCGGACGAAAACCCTTGAGTGGATTGGCGAATGCGTCGCCGTATTCTCGCGGTCGAACTCGGACGCTCCTGGTTTCCGCATGTCCGCCCCAAACAAGCGATTTATCCGCCAGGCTTAACGCCGAACCAGCGAGCGAGGCGATTTTGAGGAACTGGCGGCGAGTTTGGCACATGGTCGGAGCAAAGCATGAGACGCGAAATCCCGAGTTTCAAATCTTAACCGTTTTAAGCCCGCAAAAGGAGCATTTCGTCCAAGTCTTGAATGATTTTCTGCTAGTCACTCGTGCTAACGGCCAGCCAGACTGCGCGCAGAATCGGCATCAGACTTCAATTTCGAATCATTCCATGAAAATCACTCTCGCCGCCTGCGTCGCAGGAGCCGCCTCTGTGGCCACAGTCCTTGCCGCGCAATCTTCCGCCACCCTGTTTGAGGACGGCTTTGGCCAGATGCGGACCGGCTCGCTCGGCAGCGTTCTCGGCGCGCACGCTGAGTATCATTATCTGCCCGAGGTAGGACCGAAGGGCAATTGGTGGATCTCGACCTTCACAGGCTCCGGTCTCGCGCAACGCGCCTGGCGAATCGCCCGCCACAACGATCTGCCGGTATTGCTGCAGACTTATGAAAACAAAGCGGTCCACACGCATCCGATGGTAATCGGCGGCGATGAACTTTGGACCGATTACACCGTTACGGCCAGGTTCGGGCCCGAAGCGGGCAAAGGCCGGTGCGGCCTGGTATTCCGTTATCAAAACGACCGGTGCAATTATTTCTTTGGCGTAGAAGGCCAAACCGCCGTGCTGAAAATGATCCAACATGAAACGGCTTTTCGCGTCCCATTTGAAAAGGTCCTCGCCAGCAAGGAATTCGCCTGGAAACCGGGCGAAGAGTTGACGGCGCAGGTCACTGTCACGGGCCCGCGCATTGAAGCCAAACTGAATAACCTCGTGCTGACCGCGCAAGACACAAACTATATGCATGGTCAAATCGGTTTGGTTTCCGACGTTCCGGCCTGGTTCGGCCCGGTGCGTGTTACTGCCACGCCTGCCGAAGCCGCGCGCGTGGCCACGGCGCGCGCGAAACTCAAAAGCGAGGAAGCCGCGCGAACCGCGGCAAACCCCAAGCTGGTGCTGTGGAAAAAATTCAAGATCGAAGGGTTCGGCGTGGGCCGCAACGTGCGCTTTGGAGACCTCGATGGAGACGGCCAGATTGACATGCTCTTTGGCCAGATCCATCACCACGGTCCGAAAGATGGGAATACTGAATTGAGTTGCCTGACGGCGGTAACGCTGGACGGCAAAACTCTCTGGCAAGTCGGCGACCCGGACGCCTGGAAGGACCATCTGACGGATGACGTCGCTTTCCAAATCCATGATATTGTGTACTGCATGAACATGGAACTCATCGTCGCCGATGGCAAAACCGGCAAGACGAAGTACAAGGTTCCAACTCCCGAAACACCCGCTAACACGCCTGAACCGCGCAACCGCTTTCCACGCATCCTCGGCGACGCGATGTATTTCTGTGATTTCCGCGGCCAAGGCCGCGCCGGAGATATCGTGCTGAAAGACCGTTACAATAGCCTCTGGGCTTTCGACCAAAACTTGAAACAGCTCTGGCAAGCTCAGTGTAATACGGGCCATTATCCCTTTGCATTTGACGTGGACGGCGACGGCAAGGACGAGTTGATTCAAGGCTACACCCTCTTTGATCACACTGGAAAGAAGATTTGGTCACTGGATGACCAACTGAAGGATCACGCGGACGGCGTGGCCATCGTCCGATTCGATCTCGATCCAAAATCCGAACCACGCGCGCTAATGGCTTCGAGCGATGAAGGCATGGTCTATGTGGATATGCGGGGAAAGATTCTTCACCATCATCGAGTGGGGCACACACAGAACCCGGTGGTCGCGGATTTTCGCACCGATTTGCCTGGGCTGGAGTCGCTGACGATTGATTTCTGGGGCGACCAGGGAATCGTGAATCTCTACGACGCTCCGGGAAATATCTATTACCAGTTCGAGCCCTGTCAGCACGGCAGCATGTGCAAACCCATCAATTGGACCGGCCAACCGCCCGAATACTGGGTCCTCTCTCCCAACGTGGAGGATGGCGGGTTCTTCGATGGCTGGGGACGGCGGGTCGTAGTCTTCCCGGCCGATGGCCATCCGGATCAGTGCTACGAGGTGCTTGACATCACCGGTGATTGCCGGGACGAGGTTGTCGTTTGGGACCCGTACGAGGTCTGGATCTACACCCAAAGCGACGGCCCCAAAACCGGCAAGCTGTACAAACCCAAGCGCAATCCGCTTTACAATTGTTCGAATTATCAGACCAGCGTCTCACTCCCCGGTTGGTCAACCGACAAGGCGGAGTAGCCTTATTTGGACTGCGGTGGCAAGCACAGCGCGACACCGCTTTTCGAACGCGTCCAAAAACCGCCCGCTCCCGAATGCCGCGGTCAACGACCAAGCTGCTATGACCGTTCAACCCGCCCCTCCGCTTCGAAAGCGCCGTCGCCGCTCCGCTCTGCCGGCGCACTCCAAAACGCCCACCGACCATTTGGACTGCGGTGGCAAGCACAGCGCGACACCGCTTTTCGAACGCGTCCTCCTCGATCCCGATTATCGCACTTCGACAGTTCCCAACCTGTACCGACGATACCCATCGCCATCCTTCAGCGGCAACGCGAGCTTGGGTGTGCCGTCCCGCTCTCCAACCGAAATGAAAACCTCGTAGTGTCCGGGTTTGACGACCTCGGAAAGCATGAACGAACTGCGAACCTCCTTCACAGGCGCGGAGCCGGGAATCGGCAACGCGATTGAGCGCAAGAGTCCCTTACCATTCTGCTTCGAACCGCCGTCGTTGAATTCAACCACTTTTGAATCAGGGCCCGTCCGATCAACACCCAACGAGCGCATGTTCCATGATTCATCCACGAAAACCGCCACGATGCCGCCTTTGGCCGTTTTGAAGGTTAAGGCAACAAAGCCTCCGGGGTAGCAGGGAGCCACGCCCCCGTTGCGCCATTTGGAAACGAGATCGAATTCACCTCGCGCCGGGATCGTAGAGGGCCAGGAGGCTTCGAGTAGATTCAGCCGATAGCCCAACCTCAAGTTGATCTGCCGAACCAACTCCGTGTTCTCCGCCAGAAATTCGCGAGGATACCAGTGAATCGAAATGTAACTGGCGCGGTAAGCCTCCACAGCCTCCGCGTATTTCGCCCCATGGTTCCAATGAGCGCTCCCACCGTTTCCGCCATAATGCTCGCTCTCAAGAATGACAGGCTCGGTCGGCCAGAATCGCTCCGCCAAATGCGCGCTGCGATACGCGCGCAGATCTGAATTCACCAGGATTGAATCATCGCGAAGCGTAAACCGCCCCCCAGCCGGGACCAAATCGTCCAGTCGCGCGCTTTTGCTGGAGTCCTTTCCCAAATCATCATTTATCGCGATCAATGTCTTCTTGAAGTACTTGGCGTGCATTTCGATGTGCTGTTTCCGCGTCTCCCGCGAATAAACAGTTTTGGTGTGTCCCTCGCCCCAGATCCCAAAGGAGCCGACATCCACCCACGCCACGTTCGGACTGCCGTCGTAGCGCTGGGCGGCAGCGGCCAGAAAATCTTCGACATGCTTCAGGAAAATGGGGTCATCGTAGCGCGGCTGCCAATAGTCCTTTTCATCGCGGTCCTGGCTCGGATCGCGCGCCACTCCCGCTTCGCGAACCCAAGCAGGCGTGGCGTCAAATTGGTTCCCGTGTCCTTCGTAACAGGAAAAGCGAAACGCGACTTTCCACCCGCGGTCAATGAAGCGTTGCGCGGGACCATCCACGACCGACCAATTGAACTTCCCTTTCTGCGGTTCAAGATAGCCCCACGCCAGGCGGAAATACGCCACGCTTAGCCCGGGAAAATCCTCGAGCGTGTCGTGTGGTTCCTCCCGATTGCCGTAATGGGCAAGCGTGTTGTCGTAGAAATGCAGCACCCAGCCCATGTCCGGATTCACCAATGCTTCGCCGTTGTCCTGCGGGCGCACGAGCACACGTTCCGCGGCTCCGGCTTGCGCCACGAGCAGGCATGCAATCAGGAATGCCAGCGAATGCTTCGCGGCAGCCTGGCGAACACTGGCGAGATCAGTCATTTTTCAAGCCGCAACAGGAACATCTGCCGTGTGCCGTCTTTCGCCAGCGCGGGGACGACCACGGCATCGGACGTGCGGTTCCAACACGGCGCAGGGTCCAGCCGCAATTCGCTGCGTTTCCATTTTCCGACCGGCAGCGGGCCGACTTTCGCGACGCGGCCAGTTTTTAGCTCAAGGAATGTGTAGGCATTCCCTGTTTTGCTTGTATTGCCATTCACCAGCCAGCGTCCATCCGGCGAAAGTGAAATGTCACCGCCAGGATCGGAAAAGACTTCGGCTCCGCCAAGCGACTCGACGATTTCCTGCTTCACGACATCGTAGACCACCTGCTTTTTATCGCTGGACCCGATCATGCGCTGACTCTCGGCCCAATCGGGATGGCCGCCAATGAAAACGCGCTGGACCGTCAATTCGCTGCCGTCTGGCTTAATCGTGAATGGGACGTTGACCCGGCTGGCAGCCGGTCCTTCGAAATCTCCCCGGCAATAAAAGTAAATCCGGTCAGAGTCACGGTTGCAGAGCGTGTGATTGATAAAGAGAGGGTGCGTTTCGATGTCCGGCACCGTGCCTTTCAGCGCTTGCTGGAGTTGAGCAAAGGAGACGAGCAACTGCTTCTTCCCTGTTTCCACATCCACCTTGAAGATTCCATCGTTTGCGGGAGCCACACTGTCCAGAGTCCAATCGTAAGCCTTGGGATAACCGGTCACGGGACGCAGCCGCGCAAGCCGCCCGTAATTGATCGCCAGAAACCAGCCGCCCCCTTGGGCCACGCCGCCATTTCCAACCGGTGTGTCCTCGAAGCGGTACTCACGCACGCGTTTGTTGGTGGCTATATCAAAGAGTACCGCGAAGACTTTGCCGCTCTTCGGATCGCGATCATTGAAAAAGAACTGTGTCGCGGGTTTCTGCGGATTCCAATAGAACATCGTTCCCTGTTGCGGGTTCCAGGCGTGACTTCGCTCCACCACGCGCAGCTTATTGTTCTCATGGGTGTCAATAAGCACGATGTCCGCGACGTCCTCAGGTTCCGGCATCCGGTCAATGAAAGAAATCTGCAGCGCAAGGATGTAACGGCCATCGCCGCTCCAGGGAATGGTTCGGCATTGGCCGATGTAACCAAAGAAGTGATGTTGCGGACCGAAGGTGAGTTGCTCCGGAACCGGTTGGGCGTTGGTGAATTGACACCAGAGCGCCGCTGCAAAAACAATCCCCAAACCTGCTCTCATGCTCTACTTAACCGCCGCAGGCGTGAGCATTTTCACTGATCCCGGCGTAGGAAGGGTCCGTTTGAATGTATTTCGGAAGACGGGCTTGTACGGCGGTGCGGCGCCGAGATGCAGAACCAGCGGCCCGTCGCCCCAGCTTGATGGCGGGACGAAAGACTTCTCCCCGTCGCCGGTTCCCTCAGCCTTGGTGGTTTGACCCGTCAGTGGGTTAAACCAGTTGGCCGCCAGCGGCTTGGCGGCTCCTTTAACCGTAAGGTTGAACTGCTTCGGCTCCGGTTGGTAAACGACATATTCGCGGCCCGGGTCAGCGAGACAATGCCCGCCGCTGACCAGCGAATCACTGGGCTCCAGCAGCCAAAGACCGGTTTGGTCGAAAAACTTCTCGAGGTTTTTGTAGTAGCCATAACCCGTCGGAGTGTCGTTTACGCGAACCACATCCCACGAAGTGAAGGTGTAATAGTAAGCGCCGTAAGCGCCCGCCATGTAAACTTCCCACGCGCGTTTTATGATGGTTGTGGCGTCGTTCGCGCCTCGATACGTTTTGTCCTCTGGCCCCAATGGACCCTGTTCGTAACCGTATTCAGAATTGACTACTGGCCAGGGCTCGCTTCTGCGCTGACGCAAAGCGGTCTTGTGATAGTTCGTGTGGTTCTGATCGGTTCGATAATCCAGTACACCTATGTAATTTGTGTAATGCAGTCGGTCCGTGTGCGTCGTCAGCAGCCGGCGATACGGATCGCTTTTGCGGATCAAATCGAACCGGCCGAGCTTGTAATCCAAACTCTTCTCGTTATTGGATTCTTTCGAGAAATCCCAATGCACATTGCAGAAAGCGCCATAGCGAGCGATGACGGTTTTGAAATACATGTTGTCCTCCGGGCTGCCGACAACCGGCCATTTGACGTGCTTATTGTAAACCTTGATCATGATGTGCGCTTCCAATCCTCGTTCCCACATGGCTTTGATCACGCGATCGTAATTCTGCCAAAACGGCAGGTTCAGGACAGAGTGATCGGGTTGCTCGTTGGAGCCGCCCCATGCATATTTCGGTGGCGGACCAAAGTTCGGCAATTGGTCCTTCCGGCCGAAGCCAGTGTGGGCGTAAGTGTTCATGTAAACGACGTTGAAGCCGTTCGCGACGAGCTTATCGAGCAGAATCTTCGTTTGCGGCACTCCGGGATCGCACGTCTCAAGGTCCACCGCCCAGAGCCAATCGCACTCGAAACCCGAATAGAAGAAGCGCGTGCCATCCTCACGAACAAAATGATGGATGTGCTCGGGATCCGTCAGGAGCCCGCCATGGATCCGAGGATTCTTCTGCTCGACGCACACGAGGTCGGCCACTTTCTTTCCGTTGAGCTGAGCATCGCTCGATACGATGGTCAGCGACCATTTGCCGGGCGTATTTGGCCCCAGCCGGATCTTCCAGGTCCCCTCGCCATCGTAGAAACCAAGCTGCGTGAATTTGAGCCCGTCTGGCCCCGTCACTTCCGCCGAGAAATCCACCATGAACGGGTTTTCATGTTTGGTGGCGCTTTTGAAAGTGAAATCGTGAGTCTCCCAGCGTGGGATATCCAGGGCACCGACTGCAAAAGGCGCGCCGAGAGTCAGCGTGAGGAGGAACTGCGTTAAGTTTCGGTTGAAGCGCATCGGTTTCTCGTATTCGAGGGTGCGTGGAACGGTAGAAACCTTTCGGCCTCGGGCATAGCACGAACTTCTTCGAAAATTGGACAAAACTGCCGCTCACGACGTCTTCCCCCCAACTGTAGGAGACGGGGTGACGAGTCTCTGATCGTTTCGGTGCGAGAC
>Ga0193692_1000200_pt1 | contig 14808 bp, 12 predicted proteins | sample L3a1metaG_FD_144917 | JGI IMG/M metagenome (GOLD analysis project Ga0193692, IMG submission 144917) | Soil microbial communities from a riparian zone of the East river system, Colorado, United States - L3a1 | ecosystem: Environmental > Terrestrial > Soil > Riparian zone | place: USA: East River... | reverse complement strand
TCTTCAGGCGATAAATTACCCATTGCTCTTTTCTCTCTGATTGCAGATAACGCACCCGTCATTGTAGAACCAATAATACCACCTAATGCCCCACTTTCAACAACTCCATCCCAAATGCTTCTTGTAGCATCATAGGTATTTTTAGCGGCTACGTTTGTCATTAATTGTTGCGTAGCCTCTTGTGCTGCCTCGGTAATAAATCCTTGCGCTATTTCATTTGTAATTCTACCACCAACGGTAGATGCAAGTTTTTGGGCTAAAGCCCCTGTCGCTAACCCGCCAGTATATTTATCAAGTTTACGGAATGCACTCATAATAGGTAAAGCCTCCGTTGTTCCTATTGCCGTATTAATCCAAAAAACTTTTGCTGCTTCGTCGGGAGTTGCGCCCTTTTGAATTGCATTTTCATATTCTGATGAGCCAAGAGTAGCCGCACCTAACGCAGCCGTACTTAATCCCTGCGACATTTTTAAAACCTTACTCCCTGCTCCTCCTAAAAAAAATCCACCCATCTGTCCAATACCAGATGCAAGTTTAACTGAAAAATTATTTTGTTCTTCAGGTGTTAAGTCGCCAACCAAATCTTTTACTTGGTCATCAATCCATTTACCCGCCTTATATGTTCCAAGTTCTTCTGCTTTTTTATCTTTATACTCATTAAAAAAATCTAATCGCTTCGATGCTATACCTATTGATTTTAGTGTGCCTGACGCAACTGTTGATAAGCCTAATAAAGCAGCCTTGCCTAACGCTTTCGGGGAAGCTATTTTTTCATTTTTAAATCTTTCTTCACCACCAACTCTTGCATCAGTAGCAGTAAATCCTAATGTAGATGTACTTGGAAGATTATTTGTCTCTGTCGTTCCTTCGTATGGTAATAGTGATTGTGTAGGGGAAGATATACCTGATGGCTGCTCTGATTTTTTGCCAAATAAGTTTAAGTATGAATGTGGGTTTCCAGAATTGAAAGTTTCTTTTTTTTTTACTGATGGGAAGTATTGGTCATAGAAATCATCTTTTGATTTAGTGTAATCTTTATCTGCTGATAATCCAGAATACAGAAAATCAATATCAGCCTTTGATGAATACTTTTGCTTAAAGTCGTCAAATGATTTAGTGTACTTGCCATCGCTAACAAGCCCTTTGTATAATTTCTCTAATGGGTCACCCTGTGGTGGCGCATCTGTTTGTTCTTCTATGATAAAATCTTCTGCCATTAGTCGTATTTACCTTTTGGTTTAACTGTCTTATCCTTCTTCTTAACATCATCTATCGCTTTCTGTGTAGCATTCCCTTTGTCTTTTGTAGGTAATGCGTTTGTTATATCATTAAAGAATGCTTCTACGGGAACTGTTCTTGGCTCTATTCCATTACCTGAATAAGTAACAGTAGTGCCATCATCTGACATTATGAATTTATTTGGCGATTGCTTTAATATTCCTGTACCTGTTGAAAGATTGTTTATTATTTCTTGTCTTGGCGTAAACTCACCTCCATTATTGGCCGCTTGTGTATGATAAGATTTTAATTCACGAATAGCCAATAGTTCATTCTTGTCTTCTTTGCCTTGTTGGATGCCTGCATAAACATATAATCTTGATAAGGCGTTTTTATGCGCCTTCTCTGCCATTTCTCTCCTAAATTCTTCGCTTCTTGTTTTTGCTCTGTCTTGATTTAATTCACTTATTAATTTACTTGGCTTCACATCAAGATTTACATACTCTTCCATTGTTTGTGTTGCTACTGCTTTTTCAAGGTCTGTCATACCTCTTGTGCCATCGGTGAATGGTTCTGGTTTACCATAAATAGCTACGAACTTTGGGTCGTTTATTTTTGCCTGATACTTATTTGTTAAGTCCTCAAGTTCTTCGTCTGAATATTTATTATTTACTAACCCTGCGAAGTTCCTGCTTTGATTTTTTGAAACGACATCGTTCAGCAATGAACCGTAATATTGCTTTGGTGTATTTTGAGCATCGTAAACTTCTTTATCGTCTTTTAAAGGGTCTGTTTTACTTACCCCAACAGTTATTGGGACTACTCTTTTAGCCCCTCTTGCTGTTTTTAACTCTTTGTCTAAATCAGGAACGGAATATTTATATAGCAAGTCATTATCTTTATTTCTGTCAAGTTGTGATAATGGTGTGCTTCTTCTTTGATATAATTGTTGGTGTGCATCATCGGCATAAATGCCTTTTTTATCGGCTGCTATTTGTTTCTGCTGTAAATCTTCCCATGCTTTATCTTGCTTGCTTTTATTTATAATATCATAAACGCCTGCTTTCTTTCTTAATATTTCAAGTTGTTCTTGTGGGTCAATCTTTTGTTTTTTCATCCCTGCTTGGTAGGCTAATTTATAATCACCATAGGCTTTTGTTAAATCACCAATATCAGAATCTCTTATGCCTGACATATTTCTTGCAAATTCATCGTCAAGCATTTTATCTTGTTGTTGCTTGTATTGCTCACGACGTAGATGTTCCCCATACAACTGCTGACTTAATCTGTCAGTAGCATGAGTATCTACTAAAAAGGCATTACCGAATGGAAGACGTTCTGTTGGCATTATTTTTTATTAATCTCTTTGAAATTCATCGTAGCCCATAGTAAAAGGGGTTGACCCTGTTCTTGTTTTTCCACCACCTAAAGCCATTGCCCCGTACCCAAGCCCTGCACCTATTTGGTCTGCACCAGAGGTTAAATTCATTCCTCCTGTACCTTTTAACTGCTGTGCATAATTATATTTCCTGTCCCAAATGTTATGTTTGAATTGCCCCACTTTTTCATTATACCCCATTGCATACCTTTCATTCTCTAATTTTTTATTTGCATCAGCAACGTCTAAATTTAGCGTAGCATCATTTGTTCCTTGTTGGATTCCTGATAATGCTCCAATGCCACCACGCCTATCATGTGCGCCTCTTAATGCCATTAACTGCTGACGTTGTATATTCTTCATCGCTTGATTGTATTGGTCTGATGGCAAACCTTCGCCTGCTCTTCTTTTTGCGATTTGCTGATTCTCTATTAGTTCTTGCGGCACTTGCTCTTCACCAATTCTTTTTAAAAGCGTCTTGCCTTCCCTGTGTTGGGCAATCCCTGTCCCTAATTTTATCAACCCCCCTATTCCTTGTGCTATTGCTGCACCCGCCATTAATGGTAACATAATTAAAAATTTCTTGGTGAAGGTATAAAGTTTATATACGGCATATTAAATCTTACTTGCTCACTTGCTGATGCCACAGGACAAATGAATTTTACTACACAATAATTACCACCCAAATAATCCCCTTCTACAAATCCTACCAATTCATCTTTCTTGCTATTCATATCATAATTCAATGCCGCTACAAGTGCTGTTTCCTGTAATTCATAATTACTTTCAAGCATCTTGCTTTCTTGCTGTAAATTTGTTTGCGGATTTACGGTACTTGTTTTAACATCCCCTTTGTTCGGAGAACTCCATACTTTATTTGACTGATAACCGAGTGATAAATATTTCTTTTTAATATAAGGGTCTTGATTAAAAACGGGCGCAATGGATGACGGGTACTTAACTCCATAGAACGTATTGTATTCATCACTATCATGTGTCCACGCATCACCATTTTTATAAGTAATAAGCAAAGCCCCAATCGTTACCATCATTTCAGGATGGTATGACAAGAATGATTCATAGGTATTAGATGGTTCATTAAATGCAAGTGTATAAGCTGAATCATCGGCTGTTTGCTCAAACGCAAATATGCAAGTATTAGATTTAGAATCATACACCCCATATATCTTATAATTACCCGTTCTTAAAACTCCATGACTTGATGCCCAATTATTTATTTTATATAACTGCGATATTGGTGTAATGCCATCAAGGGAAAGCCTGCACCATACCCCTCTGTATGTATAAAAGAAATAACTTGAATTATTAAAATCAACCCATGCTTCAGGGTTATTACCTACGCCAAAATCTCCCAAATAGTAATTAACAGGATTAAGCAATATATCTGTTGCTGCAAGTAAGGTACTGCCTGCTGAATCCTTTGATATTTGGTTAAAAATAGGCACACTACCAATTTTAAATTGTTGCCCTATTCTTATGTATCTATCCTTAATAGACATCTTTAATATACTGCCAAATGACCTGTCTAAGTCAATAAAGTTGTTAAAGAAGAATCTATTCGTTTGATTGATATTTGTATTCTGTTGGTACTCCCTGCTGAATCTTATGGTTGCGGGAAAATATGTTTCTCTTGCATCTGCTTCAATCGTTAATCCTCTCCCGTTATCATTAACGGCACTTTCAAAAAAGTCACTCCAATTTGCATCCATTAATGATACGGTATCGGTAGATGTTACTGCTGCTAATACTCCGTTGTACATAGTTCTTTGATGGAAATAAACATCCCCTTCTGCCCAAACATATATTGCAGGGTCATCATCATCTTGGTCTTGTGTCATGCCACGATGATATGTTTGAGAAGTAACGGAAGATACCGTTGCTGTTTCGCCACTCGTACCACCTGTGATGGTTTCCCCGTCAATAAAAGTTCTTACTACACTTTCAAGTGTTAATGTACCTGTACCGTTATCTAATATTACTGTTCCCGTTGCACCACTCTCACTTCCTGTTACAGTTTCTCCCGCATCAAATAATCCACTTGCTGCTGCATATTGAATAGTTGTGATTGTATAAATATCATATTCTTCGCCCCACTCCCAATAAACACTATCTGCTGCATCTGTTGGATTGGTCATTGGTGTATAAACCATCACAAGCATATTGGTTGTATATGCAGGGGTAATTACCCCATCTGGTTTTTTTATTTTTATAAACAGCACATCATCATCAGGAGAACTACCGCCTGTCGGTGTTCTTAACACCGTTCCAAGTATCTCATAATCCTGTGTCCATATATCACCATTGTATGCGTCTGAAGTAATGCCTGCAATTATTTTTATTCTGCTATCGGATGCTATTGGTGCTGTGCCATAAATAAATTGGCTATTAGCTAATTTATACTTCTCGATATTTGCTAAACACAAATAATAAAACCCGTCCTCTTCCTGAAAGTCTGCTGTTTCATACATTAAGAAGTTCGCATAGGTCATCCTTCTTCTTACCCATGCAAATGTTACTGCTCCTGCGGGTGGTAAATGATTTATCTCTGCTGTTATTACAGGAGTTTGCACATCGCTACCATCAAGTGAAAACGATGGAGTAGTAACCATGAAGTCATTATCACTATCCGTTGGATTCACAAACGTAGTGACTCCGGGCATTACTCTGCCTTGCTCATCTTTATACGCAATACCAAAAATATAGTTAGCATCCCACATCCAAACCTTTTCTGTTGATATAGTATCTGCCGTTGGTGTGCCGGGGGTTACTTGTACCTGTATTGGATATGCACCGGGGTAATTGAAATTTGATTGCCAATAATTATCTGCTTGGCTTCCTATTATTGTTGGTACGGCAGGATAAGCATTGAATTGATTATACAATGCTTGCGCTACATCATTAATTGTATCTCCGGGAAGTGATGTATAATCGCCCACTAATCTTACGCCAAATGTTTCCCCAATAGCGGGATTACCATTAAAGAATATATATATCTTATAAACCGTTCCTTCTGGTACGCTACCATTTACCGTGAACACAAAAATTGCCCCGCCCGTATTAATATAGGTGATTGACGGGGCATCCGTATCGGGTGGCACATTACTTACATTCTCTGCTGTAATGGTTACGTCTAATTCGCTGACAGGGTAGTTATCAAAATTCTCTGTGATAGCCGCAAGTTCTATTGTATTACCGTTTGCGGAACATTGTGACTTCGCTTTCTTCGGACACCAATCAAAAAGCTGTAATGCCTCTTCTACATCAATCGGTTGATAAATATTATCGTTGTAAAAAAGATAATCGTATGTTGAATTATTGGGAATATTTAATTGCTCTTTATTCAAAGAAACTGCCAACACAAAATCTTGCCATGTGGATGAATTATTAAACCTTACAGCAATTTCAATATCAGTTACATTCTCATCTCCTGTCTCTACTGTAAATGTTATGAAATTATTCTTTGTGTTATCCGTATCATTATCGCTCCCGTAATATCCTATTGGTAATGGTATCTTACTATAAGTAGTGAATGTTGATTTTTCAAAATCATCATACGCCCACCTATATGTAGCCATTACTAACTTCTTACGAAGTGAATTAGCGTTTCTTGTAGCATCTGTACCATATATTGCTTGTACAGGAGTGACGGGAGGCATCTTTGCAAGTTCAATGAACGGGACTTTTATGTAAGTATAATCACCGTCCTGTATATGCTTTACGTTGCACTTTCGGGGGCTTACATTACCGTCCGTCCAAAAAAGTAAATCTCCTTCTTCTTCGTCCCTATAAATTATATCAACATGGATTATTAAATTAAACTCTGTGAATTGCAGAACATCTATTTGGTTTGTATCAGTTAAGTTCTCTATTAATTTTGTTCTTATTGGGTTGGTAGATGGGTTACTAAGGATAGTTATAAAGTGATGCCCATTACTGTTCCAATTAAATTCAAAAACCCTATCTCTTAAAACATCTGCTCTTGCCCCTAATGTTTTATTTCTTCCTGCGGGTTTATTGTATGGGACTAATTTATTCCCGATAATATTTGTAATGGCAATATCGCTTGATGCTTCATGGGCATCTTTAGTGATGTTTAAAGCGTCTACATAGTCATCCTTCTGCAAGTCATAATAACTGTCATCAAGATTCATCCTTCTCAATACTCTTTTTATTTCTGTGCTTGGCATTAACTACCTAACGGTGTTTCTTTAAAGAAAACATATTGTTCATCTACCGCAACATAATTAACGGCAGAAAGTTTAAATCTTAATCCTTGTGACTTATCATAAAAAACATTATCCCCAACGGCGTAGGCATTACATGATGCAGGGACTACTACTACTTCACCAAACACCCATTTGGTATTCACAGTAGAAAACCCGTTAATACTCGTCCCCTCTTCAATTATAATTTTGGTCGCTCCGAACAAGCCTGTTAGTGCCATTGTTTTTTATTTATGCTTTTATGCAAAACTTTTGATTCTCTCTTATTACTTGCTCAAATGTTTGAAGCTGTACAGGGGTTATCATCCTTCTTGCTTCGGTTAATCTTGCATAGTAATTTACATCGGTATCTAACCTTAGTTTCCACCCAATGAATGTTATGATTGCTTCCCTTAATCTTCTATCTACTAAATAATCCCCGTCTCTTGTTGGACAACTAATGTATTCAAATAATATTTCAGAGAACGGGAAATCGGGAGGAAGTACAATTATATTATTCGCATCATCTACTCTACATTCACCGAATTGAACTAACCCACCACCGACACCAAATAAAGGGGTATATACTCCGTTATAATAATAATTAAGGAACGGGAAAACTGAATTACTGCCACTCCATCCACTATTCACATCTGCCGTTAATGAACTTATTCTATCGGATTGTAAATCTTTATAAGTTGTTAGTGCATTATTTATTCTTAATGTACTTAATTCTCCTGTATTTGTCATCACTCCTATCTTCACCCAATTAGTATAATCTGCGGGAAGTGTTACGGTATCATTGCCGTTCTTTGGTATGCGAATAGTCTTTGGCTCTGCGGTTACATTATAGTGGGCGTTTTCTAATGCACGAAAACCAAGTACCCATACCTTATCCATGTCGCCAACGGATTTATCATATTGGTCTAAAGCCATTGCAACAATTTCCTTCATTGGTATATACTTCGCTGACATTATTAACTTGATTTATTACCCGCAGAAATATCGTCTTGGATTATGTCTTTAGGTAATTGCATTCTTTGAATTATTTTAGTCGTCACATTGGTAAATATGGATTCGATAGCGTCATCAGGCATACTGAGTGCCTCAGAAAGCGATTCAGTTCTGCTCTTTGCCATCTCTGCATAAAAAGTCAAACCAAATAATGAACTACCATCGGATGCCATTAAAATTATTTTACTACCTACTACTTTATAACTTCCACCGGGAGGCTTTGGCATATAATTTCTATACGCTGTTCTTTTTGATTTTATTGGTAAAAAACTATCGCCCTTTGTTTGCCCAGCTTGTACCGGATAAACATCTGTTATACTATACCCAAGTGGTAATGATAATGGTGGTTGTGGCAATGTGGTGTACCATTCCCCCGTTATTGTATCTTGCGTTAATGTTGGGAGAGAATAAGTAGTAAGCCACGCTTCTGGCATAGTTAAACTACCTTCTACTTTTGCACCTTGATATACTTGCCCAACACAAGTATAGGCTGCTGCACTATCAATGTATAAGAGAATTTCGGAATCAGATGTACTAAAAGCAGAATCAGGGAAGGTATTAGCTATGTGCCTTTTAATCCTTTCAACTAATTGTGCTTTTGTATATGCTATTAATGATGCCATTTTTTAAATTGATGCTACTACATATTCAATATCTACGTCATCTGTATCTGCCTGACAACTTATGCTATCAGCATCTACAAATGCTGAAAACGCTGCTGCTGTTGCCGAAACACTTTCTTTTGCATTGCCAAGAATAAAAGACTTACCCGCATCTATCTTAACATCAAAAGTTGCTGCTCCGTTTTTCTTAACCCTTAACCTTATAAAGTTTAAAGCGTCAAGATTTGTGATTTGAAGATATTTCAAATCGCCCCTTACAAATGTTCCCGCTGCTACTGCTGTGCTAAAACCAATAACTGTTACTTCTGATGCTGTGGGAATGGTCATTATCCTCTTATCATATTCAGCTACATCTTCAATAGTTAATATGTTCTCACTATTAATAGCCTGACCATTAAGAATTATTCTTGTACTTATTGTGACCGTCAAATCAGACGGGGTTACGGTGGTTGCCATTTATTAGATATTGGATTTGGTAAAATTACAATTTTTTGCGCTATTTATGGTTTCATTTTGTTGTGATAATTCCCCGTTTATTATATAATATGTCATACTTTTTTTGTTTTATACTTGTCGTGACAAAGCAGTTTGAAATGTTTGAATATCTGTGTACATGGTTGCAGCGAGAGATGAATCTATACCTGTCCCAAATGTACAGAATGCACACTCTTTATCTGTAAAAAAAGCTGGAGCACCCATTATATTGGCACAGCCAATATATGTATCAATCGTTGGCCTTGTTCCTGAATTTACAGCCGCACTTGAACCTATCGAAGACCCGTTACGAAGATAATTATGATTCGTTGATGTCGTTCTTGAGTTCATGAAGTACCCAGAACCATCAGGCGTAGAAACCACTACTATCGAAACCCCTTCATCATATATTACTGTTCCCGATACATCTCCCGCCCTTCTTATAATAAGTCCAAATTCTTTATTAGTAGCCTCAAATACCCCTATATTATACTCGCCTGCTGTTGTATTTTCCCTTGAGTAATATGAACTATGAACATCATTTAAATCAAGATGCGAACTTGGGATAATATGAGTATTAGCATATTGATTAAGCCCGTTAAAATCAACACCATTTGCAGTAATTGTTGGCGAGTTTATAAAACTTAACCGAAATGCTGCGTCTGTATCTTGGGGGTCTTTTAAATTATATTTACAAGTAGAATCCAAACCGCCAACCATAGGATAAATAGCGATACATTTCGTCCACCATCCATTAGCTTTTGCAGAAGTAACAAGGGCGCATAAGGCACTGTCAATAGTTGAATCTGAAATTCCTGTTGCCGCCATAAATGCTTGTACATCTGCGTCCCCGCATTGCACTAAAGCGTTTACCCATGCTATATTAGCTGTTCCTCCCATTAAGTAGTTTGCTTTTTTGTCATGGTTGCTATCGTGTCACTACACGCTTCTTTCCAAAACTTCATTGCGTTGGCTTGGTACTCTTGATTTCTTGCTTGTATTTCAGGGTGCATACTATACCCCCATGTTACTTGCAAATGACAACTATATCCTTTGGGATTATATTCGATACATAGATGGGGAGCATTGACAGCCCTCCAATCTTTATCCAAATAATAAAACCAAAATTCTGATACCGCAGGCCACTTGTGAGTTAAATCACCATAAGCTCTTTGACTTGCCCAATGGGGAGTAATAACCGTTGCAAACCCGCTTGCCAAAGCCCCTGCATTATTGTAAGTTGGATTTTTTAACACCCTATAAACTTCATTTGCAAAATGTATTCTTTCTTCTGGTTCTAAATGTTCTACAAAATGAGAAGCGTGAATTTCATCTACTGTACCATCTTTGAAAGGCCACTTATCTTTTCCTGCATTCATCACTATGTCAACCCCTTCAAATGGAATAATATCTACCCCAATGAATCCTTCTTTTTTATTTTTTCCTGCACCAATATCAATTCTCAAAGGAGTATCATCTTTTGGTTGATTGTATTTATTGGTGGGAATAAACGAACTTCTTTTTGGCGGTTTACCATTCTTATGCTTTAAAATTGTCATCTCTTTTCCCATATATTGATTTTAATTTATTGCCAACCCAATCCAAAACACCATATCAAAGTCTTACCACATTTTTCACATTGAATAATACTTGTTGAAATCGTTCTTTGATATTTGTGGTCACATAGATGCTGACGATTGCGTTCTTCTTGTTTTAATTCTTCAACCGTTTTTTCTAATTCAGCAACTCTATTTTCTAATATTTCATTCATATATTAGTTTTGGTTTGATTGCATTCTTAATAGCCTATTTTCGGCTCTTGATTTTAACATCCTTGCAACTTCTTCCGGTTTCATCTTTCTGCCAAACGTAGGGCTGTTTACGCCCGATTTACCGTACATGGGATTTTTGTCACCTGATTTAATTTCAGACATTTTTTTTATCATTTCTGGTTCATGTTTCTTACCAAAGAAATGATTTTTCTCTCCTTTGAATATTTCCGATTTTAATTCCCTTGTTTTTTCAGATATTTTCTTCCCGTACATCGGATTCCTTTCTTTGGTATTAGCTATGACAAGTTTAGCTATCGTTTCTGCCGAATGTTTTCTACCTGTTATTTTTTCAGATATTAATTTTCTTGTTTCTTCAGAATGAGTTCCCCCTCTGCCGCCATATTTTAAATTGTACCCATCTTTAATAGCATCATAAACCAAAATGAAATAATCCTCATACATATCTAATTGGCGTTGGTCTGCACACTCGTATAATACTTCAATAGTAAAATTTTCTCTTCCGTATTTCTGTATAGCGTTATTCAGTTTTGGGCAGCCATACCTTGACTTGCTGCAATGATGTAAAAATCTTAGCCTTATACTTTGCCAAGTTTGACCAATATAAAACTTATGTGTTAACACATTTTTTATAATATATATTTTGCCAACTGCCATTAAATTCAAATTTACCAAACGTAATCAGGTATCCCAAAGTTACCCTCTAAATCGTAATGCCCAACTTTTACAGAGCAATCTACGGCACATCTATATCCGAATTTTCTTGCGTTGCCCCAAAAATATAAATCCTGCGTACTGACACCCTCTTTTCCTGCCAAAGTTTTAAACCACGGCCTTCTCAATCTCTCATCCTTAAACATATCAAGTCGCCAAAGATTGAAACCCATTCCTGTGCCGCAGCAGGGAACGAGACCGCCATTAGGGTCTGGAAGTTGTGGTCTGAAATTCATTATTGGGTCTTTGTCGTCACCCCAAATCTGGCTGCAACCATTAAAGCCTTTAGTGAAGTAAAGTCCTCCAATACACGCATACTCAGGGTGTTGTTCCATTCTTTCAATCAACTTCAATAACGCATCGCCGCCTTCTGGAATATTGTCATGCTCTATTGTTAATATATATTCCCATTGGCTTAAATCTGGATGTTGTAAAATTTGTTCAATAGCATTTGAAAACGCTTCGCCAACTTCCATCCCTATCGCTCCCATTACATGAGCCGATTGATTTGGAGGGAATGCTAATGCACGATGTGATAAATAAACTTTAGTTGGAATTTTTTCTGCCGCAGGGATTATCATAATCACACGCTGCTTCTTCCAATTACCCGTTTTCATTAACCTCTGTGTCGTCTTATACAAATCGCTATTGTGGTGTCCTGCACCTATCCCTATTATCTGTGGTTTTATTTCTGCCATAAAATTTATATTCGGTTACTTGCTAATTGCCACCAAGATTGAAAAAGATTTGTTTGACTTCTTAATTGAGTGAACGCTACTGCGCCATTTGGATTTCCTGCATTATTATTAAACGTTGCGTTGCTTGCCCATGTACCCGAAAATGAACCAAGCCCAATTTGAGGCATTAGGTTATTAGTTGTTACAAAACCGAGCGAACCAAATGAATTGGCAATCGTAAGCGTTTTGCCTACCCATGTTAATTCTGCTGTTTGGGTCAATGCGCTTGCATTAAATGTTACCGAATAACTATTACCTGTTCCTGCTGCACCTGTAACACTACTCGCTGATGAACTACTTGAACTACTTGTGCTGAATCTTATTACTCCTAACCAATATTCTCCGGGGGTAAGGGACGTTCCGAAATTTAAGTTTATCAACTTTGCACCCGACCACCCTGCCGTTGCAGGATAAGTAGAAGCAATAGATAATGTTCTTGCTGCCGATGTTGACATGGTGAATGATGATGAATTACTTGCTGTGCTTGCCCATGTTGTATAACCAGAAGCCCAAGTGGTATTAGATGATGCCCCGTTTATTGATTGCCCACTTGTCATAAATGGATAGCTAACGGAAACCGAATATGTTTGCGAACCAAGTACGCTACCGCCCGCAGTATTAGTTGCTGTAATTGCTCCCCTGAATGTTACATGATGGAATGTTAAAAACGAATTTCTGGTACTTGCAAATGTTTGAAGTTCTGATGAAGAATTTCCCGCACCCCTGCTAAATAAAAATATATCAACAAGATTCCCCGCAGTAATTGAATGATTTTCCTGATAAGATAACCCTTGTGTTGAATTGGTTAATCGTGCTGACCAAGTTTGTGCGGCACTTGTGGGAACTATTGCTGCCGCACCGATAACATTTATATTCCCAAAACTTAAATTATTATCTATGGTGAATGGCTGCAAATTAAGTTGGCTTAAACTTGCTTGTGTTGATGTGGTTGCATCTTGAAAATTAAATGGCTCAAAGTAACTATTCGTGTACGCTTTTGCTATTGCCGTAATTGTCGAACCAGATAGCCCAAAGGAAACATTATTGCTATTTGAAAATACAACGCTTCCTATATCACTACTTGTTGTTCCTGCTGAAAAGTTTAATGGTGCTGCTGCTACTGATGCTCCAATTATTGATATGGTTGAACCGTTTGTGCTTATTGTTATAAAGTTTCCACCTGATAGTAACGATGAGGCGATTGCTGAAATTGAAATAGTATTGCTGCTACCCGAAATTGTTATGTTATTACCACCCGCTAACCATAAATCTGTTCCTTGTGCCGATGAAGTTGTGCCTGCTGTGTTGCCTGTGAGTTTCCAATTCTGAATATACTTTGTTGTATCACCTGATAAAGCTGCCGTAGTCAGCCACGCAGGATGACTTAATGATAAATTTAAACCAGAACTATTGTGAGTCATAGAACCGGAAATTAAATTACCACCGAAACCTGTACTTGTTCCTGCAAGATTATGCGCTACACCTACTGTTACGCTGCTTGCCCCCGTAGATAAAGAAAGGGTTATATTATTACCCGTACTGAACGCAATTCTGTTTACGGCGGTTAATGTAGTGGCACTATCCTGTACTGAAAATGTTTGCGCTGCTGTTGTGAGATATGCACCTGCGCTTTGAAGTGCCGTAGTTATGTTAGATGCAAGTCCCCATGTTATTGCATTACCTACTCTTGATGAACTTAAACTTGACCCTGTATTAAAAGAGAATGTACCCGTAGAACCATTTATTGAATTTACTACTTGATTACTTTGTGCGGCAGTAGTTAGATACGCCCCTGTTGGTTGTAATGCAGTAGTTATATCGCTTGCTAATCCCCATGTAATACTGTTACCATTTCTTGATGAAGAAAGAGAACTTCCTGTATTGAATGAAAATATACCTGTACTTCCATTGATGCTATTGACAACTTGGTTTGATTGTGCTGCGGTTGTTATCCATGCAGGATGCGATAATGAAATTGCAAGCCCACTTGAATTATGGGTGAACGAACCGCTTATAGATGCGCCTCCCGTAAACCCTGTTGATGTTCCCGCTAAATTATGTTGCACACCAACCGTTACACTTGATGCACCTGTTGACAAACTCAATGTAATATTGTTGCCTGTGCTAAAAGCTATTCTTGCAACGGGATTAATTGTTGTTGCGCTATCCTGAACAGAGAATGAACTATTACTTCCTGCGGCTACCGATATTGAAATTGAATTGCTATTAAATGTTGCTGAAACATTCGTAAGATTAAGCCCCGCACTTGTATTTACAAACCTACTTCCTGCGTCTGATGCCATTGCAGTAGTAAGATAGTTACCTGTACTCTGCAATGCTGTCGTGATATTTGAAGCAAGTCCAATAGTAATAGAACTTCCATTAGTTGATGATGACAAGCTGCTACCAACATTAAAACTAATTTGCCCCGTACTCCCATTAAATGAATTTACAACTTGGTTGCTCTGCGCTGCCGTTGTTAAATAATTACCGCTTGATTGATAGTCTGTTTTAACTGTTGCGGTGACCGTAGAACCATTTGTACCAAACGATACACCATTGCTATTTGAAAAAATGTAATTCGTTTGAGTTGTAGTGATACCATTATGAGATGCTGTTAGCATACCATTATTAGATA
>Ga0193692_1000199_pt1 | contig 14864 bp, 7 predicted proteins | sample L3a1metaG_FD_144917 | JGI IMG/M metagenome (GOLD analysis project Ga0193692, IMG submission 144917) | Soil microbial communities from a riparian zone of the East river system, Colorado, United States - L3a1 | ecosystem: Environmental > Terrestrial > Soil > Riparian zone | place: USA: East River... | reverse complement strand
CCCAATTGTCAAAACATCCTTGACCACCGAAACAGGATGCGCCTCGAGAAGGTAGCTGCGCGTAAAGGCACTCACGCGACCGACCGCTTCCAATAAATTTCGCCAAAGATCATCGAGAGAACTGTCGGCGGGCGGCCCGGATTGCGCGACGACTTCGGGAGTTACCGCCTCGGCGGTTTGAGTTTCGCGTTGCGGCGCCACTTGCGGCGCAGGAGAGGTCGCCTGCACAGGCGCCGGCCTCGGAGCCGGCGGAGCTGCCGCTCGAACAGGTGGTGCGGCGGGGGCCGGACCGGCCGGGGCCGCTCCCGAGCGCATCTGCTGGAGATGGTTGATAACGGTCTCGATACTCACCGAATTACGCGCCTGGATTGCCTTTAACAGCGCCACTTCAATGAAGATCTTCTTCGAAGCAGCATCCCGCAGCCTGGTCTCCGAGTCGGTCAACACATCCATGATCCGAGTGAGCGTGTCGGTATCCACGAGCGCCGATTCCTGCTTCAGCGTCGCTGCCTCCGCTTCGGAGGCTTCAATCAACTTTGGATCGCCCTTCGAGAGCTGAAAAATGAGCAGATTGCGGAAGTGCGATATCAGGTCGGCGAGGAGGCGAGTTAAGTCCTTTCCATGTTTGGAAAGATCATTCAAGTCACGCAAAGCCGTCTCCGCGCCCCCGGTCAGGATCGCAGTCGAAAGCGACAAAATCTGTTTCTGCGCGGTCAGCCCAAACATGGAAAGAACATCGTCTTCGACGATGCGGTTGCCGCAGAAGCTGATAAGCTGATCAAGGGCGGATTCGGCATCGCGCATACCGCCGTCGGCTCCGCGTGCAATCGCATGTAGCGCCGGTTCATCGATTTCCACTTTCTCGAGGCCTGCAATCTGCTGAAGGTGTTTGACGATGAGCGCGATCGGGATCCGTCGGAGATCGAAACGCTGGCAGCGGGAAAGAATAGTGGCGAGCACCTTCTCCGGTTCGGTGGTCGCAAACATGAACTTCACATGCGACGGCGGCTCTTCGAGCGTCTTGAGGAGCGCGTTGAACGCCTCCTTCGTGAGCATGTGGACCTCATCGATAATGTAGATTTTGAACCGTGAACTCGAGGGCGCGTATTTCGCGGTTTCGCGCAATTCGCGGATTTCATCGATGCCGCGGTTGCTGGCGCCGTCGATTTCCAGCACGTCAAGGGAGCGACCCTCGGTGATTTCCTGGCAGCGAGGGTCGGAGTCATCAAAATCGACTTTGGGACCGTTCGTGCAATTCAGGCATTTGGCGAAAATGCGGGCGACGGTTGTTTTGCCGGTCCCCCGCGGACCGCAAAAGAGGTAGGCATGAGCGATCCGACTCTGGCTGATGGCATTGGCCAGCGTCTGGGTCACATGTTCCTGGCCGACGACGTCGCTAAAACGTTGAGGCCGATATTTCCGTGCTATGACCTGGTAAGACATGCGTGCTCAATTCTCTCGCTGCTGAACGTGCAGCGCGGTGGCTGCACCGGGCGTGATCACGTCCAGAAAAAAATCAAAACCAGGGTGACCACGGCGGATGCGAAGCAAACTACCGTTGCTGCCTTCCGGCCCTGGCGGGGTTCGTAAGTCCGCATTCCATGGGCCCTGGCGACAGAGAATAAAACGCAGGAATCAGATGGCAGCAAGCACTTAATCTTTTTCCAGCGCGCGAAGCCAAAAAATCGCGTGAGTTGCTGAGCAAGAGGCGATTTCCTCTCAAGTTTCACCTCGGCTTGTCGATAGCAAACTGTGGGTCAAGTTGGGTCCAAGCGTATTCTGGTTGTCGACGATGAAGCCGTGGTTTCCAACGCGATTTGCGACCTGCTTCGTTTGGACGGGTTCGAGGCCGAAACCGCAACGTCCGGTCAGCAAGCGATCCAACTCTGCCAAAGCTGCGATTTTGACCTCATTTTCCTCGATTTTTATCTCCCGGACATGCAGGGCGATGCCCTGATCACGGTTCTGCGGCGAACGAATCCCCGCCAAAAAATAATCGTCGTTTCCGGACATCGGCCTCTTCCGAGCGTTCCGCAGGCTGAATTCCTCATTCGCAAGCCTTTCACGGCAGAAGTGATTCGCAAGGCTGTGGCGCGCTTCGCCTGATTGTCGGCCGCGCTTGTGATTTGACGCCGCTTCAACGTCGCTTCAGGCTGTCGTTATGAACGCTTTTTCACTTCGATCGCTGCTGGCTTTTCTCACGGCCGTGACCTTCGTGCCCGCTGTTCTATCGGGCGCAGAATCGCGCCTCAGTTCTCAATGGCGAGCCCTGCCCTTAATCGCAAATGGCAAGGTTGATCCAGCCTGGGTCCACGTCGGCTGGGGTGGATTTCTCGTGGAGGACGGCACCCTCCGTACCGACTGTGATCCAAAGGGATTGGGGCTCCTGGTCTTTAAAAAGGAGCGGCTCGGAAACTGCCAGATTCGCGTCGTCTTCAAAACGAAGGAGACAAACTCCAATTCCGGCGTTTACGTCCGGCTTGCGGACGAAATCCTGGACCAGGTGAAGCAACCGGGCGCTGCTTTTGATCGTGATGCCGCAGGTAAACCATCCGCGGCCTCCATGGAAAAAATGCAAGCTTCTGGCGAACGGGAAGAAGGTCCATGGTTTGCAGTTCATCATGGATACGAAGTGCAGATTGCCGGTGGAGGTGATCCGATGCATCGGACGGCTGCGATCTATTCTCTGGCTCCCTCGTCTGCCGCGATCAAGAAGCCAGGCGAGTGGGAGACGATGATTATCACTCTGGATGGTTCGCGCATATCCGTCGATCTCGATGGAAAGCACGCCAGCAGTTTCGATTCAGCGAACCAGGCCGCCCCTCCCCGCAAGCAATGGCACGAGCCAAAACGCGAACCGAAACGCCCGGAGGTCGGCTACATCGGGCTGCAGAATCACGACCCAGGCGATATGGTTTGGTTTAAGGAAATCAGTATCCGATCCCTGCCTGCTAAAAAGCCCGGAGCATCTAAATACTAAAGGGAAATCTCGCGGCCGCCTTGTCGCGCGGAGGTCAGGCAGGCTTCCATCATCTGTTGTGTCTTAAGCGCCCAATCGGGCCATTCTTCTGCGACTTTGGCGGATTGGATCTGCGCCGCGAAATTGCGAAACATGTTTGTTTCCTGGGCGGTGGAATGACTGTTCCCGTACTCGGCCACTGCGAAGTGCTGCCAGTGTGCTTCCATGTTGAAATCGCAACCGCTCACGTTGTGGATGGCGTTGTTCACTCGGAATGCCAGTTCGTTCCCGAAAAACGGCGCCACAAAGTCGAGCAGCTGCAAGTAGCCTTTGTTGCCGCTGATTTGCGCCCATTCTTCGTTATGTGTCACGAAAGAGCAGTAAAAGCCTGAGCTCACGTCGTCGGGGAAAATGAGTTCGCCTGAAAACTCAACGGGCACACCCTTAACCTCGCGCAACATCCTGCCTGTAACGGATTGAGGCAATCGGCCCTGCATAACCCATAGAGCAAAACGCAGGCAGTACCATCCCAGGTCTCCGAGGCAGCCGGCAGGTTCGAGTTCCCGCTGCGCCCGGATATTTGCCGAGTAGAACTCATCCGGCGCGCAAAAGCTGAACGCCGACGTGATCCGCCTGATTTTTCCGACGCTTGCGCCATCATTTAGCACTTCGCGCATTCGTTCGAGCCGCCGGCTGTGCATGAACATCACGCCATCCATGAACTGCACGCGATTGCGGCGGCAGGCTTCAAGCATCTCGCGTAGATCAGCGACGCTGACGGCGCACGGCTTTTCGCAAAGGATGTGCTTGCCTGCATCGGCGGCGCGAATCACCCACTCCTTGCGCAAGCCAGTAGGCAACGGGATGTAGACCGCGTCAATCTCCGGCGAAGCGAGCAATTCGGCGTAGCTGCCGAATGCTTTTGTATCCATCGGCGCGTCGCGGCGGCATCCGTCAATAAACTGCTGCGCTGCCTTAAGGTTGCGGCTGGCGACGGCCACCACGGTGCCGTTGCCGGAATTGTGAATGGCTTTCCAATTCTTGCGGCCGATTTGCGCCGTGCTCAGAATGCCCCAACGAGTTGTTTTCGCCATGATTCGTCTCTTCAAACATCATCGCTGCTGCCTTTCAAGAAGTTTATCCGGGCGGTTGCAGGCCAAAAAATCGCCTCGCACGGGGCAGGGAAGTGCTTCACGATGAAATTGAGGATCATGAAACGGAATGGAAGCGCGGGATCTGCTGCGTTGCGGGGGAGGAGTGACTCCTTGGAAATCGATGATGGCATGATCTCCAGCATCCCCAGATGGCTTATGCGCACTAGACTGATTGCTTCGTTCATTATTTCTATTTCTGGCCTTGCCGAAGCTGCGGACGCCGCGATTCTGTTCACGGGGGAAAGGAGACTGAACAATCTCGTTTCGGAGTTGCTCATCGTGTCCTCCGTTTCGAGATCGAGCGAACCATTCAGGTTCACGCGTCCGAGCGACGGCTGGATTTTTATTTCTGCAATTTCCGAGGGCAGGGGGACGGCCCGTGTCATCCTGGATCAGGAGACGGTGATTATTCGCGCCGACCCAGGACGTGGCGAAGCGATGCGTTACGTGGCCAAAGGCGGCCACACGATCCGGGTGGAATACCAGGGCGAAATCAGCGTGGAAAACCTTTCGGTGAAGGCCATACCCGAACTCATCCATTGTGGGTTGGGGTTTAATCCACAAATCAAATCCTACGGCGTTTATGATCTGGAATTTCTCAAGAGGGACATCCTGCCAAACATTACCACGCTGATTGTTCCCAACAACATTCAGCTTTCGCAATCGGTGATAGAGGATTGGCATCATCAGGGTAAACGATTTGTTGCGGAAGTCGGGATCGATTCTCAGGGCAAGACCGCCGACGATCATTTCAAATTCTGGACCGGTTTTTACGACAAAGCTCCTTTCCTGGACGGGATCATCATCGACGAGTTTATCGTCAACAGACCTGTTTCGGAGTGGGTCACAACGATGACCCCGGAGCGTCTCGCCCGCATGGCGCAAGAGCGAGAGCAGTACGGCTTCTACGGGGATGCTCTCAAAAAGATGCGCGCCAACGAGCGCTATAAAAACAAGACCGTTTATACCTACGTGGGCGGCAGCGGCAAGAAACTGAACCAGGAGATAATCGGCACGAATCTCATACGAACCGTTATCGACTGCGATTATCGTGTCGCCCTCGAACGTTACTTACATGAAATGTCCAGCGAGCAGGGTTCCAGGGGGGCGTTGGAGACTTTTGTCGACGGCATTGCCGACTGGGAAGCCAGGGAACCGGGCGTCAAGAAGCAGATGGTCATTGCGTTTGGCCTTTTTTCGATGCCGTCCGGTGGCATCAACAAACAACCGAACGTCGATTACCACGTCTGGATGGATCAACAGATGAATCTCGTGGCAAATCATGGCGTGCTGTCGGGCATCGCCGGCCTGGAATGGTGGACCTCCCTTTTGGCGGACGAAGAAACCGTTCGCTTTGTGGGAAAGCTTTATCGCCACTATGCCATCGACGGTAAGACGAACCTGCTGACCAGAGACCCGCTCCGTCTCACTCACATTCAGAATGCCGATTTCGAGAAAGGGACCGAAGGCTGGAGCTTGCATTCGGCAGAAGAGGGAAGCATCGCTGCCAAAAGCTTCCCGAGATATGGCAGAATCGAGGGGCGATTTATGGGGCTCGGCCGTCCGGCTGATCCTGAACATATCGGTGACACATTTCTTTGGATGAAAAGAAACAGGAAGGGGCCGAATACCTTTTCGCAAGCGATCAAAGATCTTGAACCTGGAAGGCTCTATTCGATGAAGATGTTTTCCTGCGATTACAAGGATCTGGTAAATCCAACGGCGAAGAAAAAGGAGGAAGCATTCGAGTTCACCGGCTCCGTAGTCCTTGAAGGTGTGGAGATCGATGCGAAACGGTCATTTGCTGAAATGTATTCCTCCAACCCGGAACCCAAAGTGCCGGTCTGGATTACATATCATTGGAAGGTTTTTCGAGCCAAAGGCACCACCGCGAAATTGACGGTTTCGGATTGGTCGGCCACAGGCGTAGCTGGTGACACCTTCGGTCAGGAGCAGACCTTCAACTTTTTGGAAATTCAACCCTACCACGAATAGCGAGGTCAGGCAGCGTTGCGGCAACCCAGCGGGGATGATCTGCCCCTTTAACATCAAGACCGCGCGTGAGCACTCCTGAAAATCTCGCGGCCCGGGGAAGGCTCGGAACTGTGACGAGAAATCAGCGGCTATCGGCGTCGACGCTCACTGTGTAGTTGATCATCCAGATAAACCTCGCACCATTTGCTGTTGGCCCACTGCATATTGAAAACCCCGAATCGATTCAGGACCGCCCCCGCTTCTTTATCTCCCGCTTGCAGAGGCAATGTCACGGATTTGCCGCCCAGGGCGAAAGTGATTGTTCCCCGGCCCTTCGTTCCCATCGGATCGTATTCCAACAGCCAGTCATACTGTTTCCCCGGCTCAAAGATCAGGAAGTCGCTCTTTTCACGTTTGTTGCCTTGCGACGTTCCATAAAGTGGCGCCGCGATGCGTCCGGCAGTCGAGAGACTGTCGAAGTAGACGCCGACAAAGTTCTCGATCGGCCATCCTTGGTTAGTGGCGTTGAACCAGCCGAGCGCGAAGGATGAGTCGATGGAAAATTCCCGCGCGACGAACCTGCCGCGTGCCGTCAGGCGGTGATTAAGCGTCAGTGTCCCGATACGATCGCCGTAGTATGCTTTGAAATCTTCTTCACCGGGATTACAGCTGTAAAGCCGTCCGCCCAGTTCTCCTGCTTTGCCGCCCGCGTAACTCGATGGAGTGTACCCGAAATCATTGTGCCCGTATGGCGCTGGATCGCGAAAGCGCTCCCGATTGCCCACTTCTTCCCAATGCGGATCTTCGGCGAAATCCTCAGGGTGGCCATCGATCACAAGGTCGTCGAAATACGCAACGATGGGACGCCCCGGAATACGCGGCGCGAAGATCCCAAACCGATTGAACGAGGCGCCGGCTTTGCGCAGTTCCGGGGCAAGCGGCAGGCGGGACTCCACACCATCGAAAGTAAACACGATTTCGCCAGCGCCATTGGCTGACGTCGGATCATAGACGCAGGTCCACGAATGCTTCGCCCCATCCGGCGGAATGCGGAGCAACGCCGCGCTCGAAAGTTCACGCACGTTACGCTGCTGTCCTCCGCCCACGGCGTTCACGAACATGCCGCCGGCCTGCCATGCGCTCGTTCCATAAGTGAGTTCCACCAGCGCGCCGTCCGGCTCATTGAACGATTGCAGTCGGAAACCGATGAAATTGCGCGGCCGCCAGATCAGCTCTCGCGCATCGCCATTAAACCATCCGACGTAAAGGTTGCCTTGTGTGTGCCATCCGGAGATCGATCGCGCCTCAACGAGGCTAAGGCTTCCGCTCGATCTCAAGGGCTCGTCCAACGTTCGGCTTGCTATCACCTTCGCGTACCAGGCCGGGCGAATTGAGGGCGACAATTTCCCGCCGATTTCACCGGCCGCCTTGCCGGCGTGATGCGAACGGCTGTAGCCAAAATCTTGTTCGATGAAAGGAAGCGAGGTTGCCGACGATCGATTACGCTTTCCCTCCCACTGCGGATCGCGATCGAACGTTTCACTCTTTTGCCGCGTCGGCGATAGATCCGCAGCCATGACCGCATTGACCAGAACAAGAATCGTACTGACACAGCGCGCCTGCATTCGGTTATGTAATGCCGCAAAGTTTATCCGCAATCTCGCGACACGCTTTGAATATTTCAGACGGATTTTGCGCTGCGAGCGCTTCATGGCTATGCTGGCCCCACATCACGGCTCCAAATGCGATGCCGACTTTGCGCGCCGCTTCTCCGTCGCGGATCTCGTCACCGATGTAGATCGCTTCCTGCGGTTTCACAGTACTTTGGCGAAGTACCTCACGAAGCTTCGATGCTTTGCCAAAAAGTGAAGCACCACACTTGAAGTAATTGATCAGCCTGGCGTTTTCCATTCCAAGAATCCGTTCCACGTTCTCCTGCGAATTGGAGCTCACGACGGCCAATTGAATTCCGGCACCTGCGAGCCCGCGCAGAACTTCGTCAATGCCGGCGAACAATAAGAACTGGCCGGTGTGATTGGCCATTCGCCGCCGCATACTGCTGACCACGCGAGGCATCTTCCAGAGCGGCAAACCCAATTCGCGCAACAAAGCTCTTCCGTGTATGTCACGAAACTGCTCGTATTCGCTCGGCTCCACCCGCCTGAACCCATGCTCCTCCGCCAGTTCATTAAAGATGCTCCGCATCCATGGCAGGGTGTCTGCCAGCGTGCCGTCCGAATCAAAAATGGCCAGGCGATATTTCACAGATTCGTTGGGGGTAGCAGCCGAGGTAGGCTCAAATTCTTTTGGAAGCACAGCATAATGAGCTCGTTACATCGGCTCACCATCAGGTGGCCTACCGAGGCAATTCTTCGCGTGTTGTGAAGCTCAGCGCAACTTCTTCTCCGGATCGCATCGGAAAATGAACGGCCGCCTGGCCAACGGCTTGAGGGTAGAGAGTCGGGAGGTTCAGCGTCACCGGCCGCTTTTTCGCGAAGCGAATGAGCACACCCTGGCTGTAAACCGGGTGCGGGAAGTAGAGCCATTCCGCGACGACCGGCTCGTGAGGGACGCGCTGGGTGCCATTGTGTATGGGAGGTCCGAGCGCATCGAAGTTTCCGAGCCAAACGGTTTGGTCCTGATCCGCGCGCGGTGGATTGAGATACTTAATCACGATTTTATCCTCCCGGAACTCGTAGTTCAGACGGCCATCGCCGAGAAATGTAAGCGTGTCAGGCGAACTCCACACCTGCTGGCAGGCTTGCTGCGCTCGAAAGATCCAGTCGTTGCTGTGTTGAACCGCTCCAAAGCCGTAAATGAAATTTCCCGTCGCGAAGCGACCGAAACGGCGGTGTCCCTCCGGGTCCAGCAGATAAGTTCCTACGCCGCTGAATTCGTCCACCTTCATCGTATAACCCGGCGCCCTCGCAACCCACTGGGCCAGCCGCGGCACACGCCGGTCCTTCTTGAGCACCACCCCAACCGAGACGGGGAGAGTTTCGCTGGCTGCGGAAGTTTCGCCGACAGGCTCTGAGCGGATCTTGAAGAGACCATTTGCAAGGCCGGCACGGGCCCTGATCTTTAAGGGCACCGTGCGGGTCGCGCCCGCTTCGAGGGCCGGTGCGAGTTCTATTCTTGCGGGATCAACCGAGATTCCTTCCAGCGCGATGAATTGAATAGCCCCTGCGACCTCTCCGCGTCCAACGGCCCGCAACGTCAGTTTCACATCGCGCTCGGCGCCCGCCTTTAGGCGAACTTCTTCAGGGAGGAAGTACCCGTGCACCGCAGCTCTTGTTTCCTTCGGTTGCTCGGTTATTAGAACCGGCAGATCTCTGCCTGCCGGGATGTCGCCGTAGACCAGGAAACCGTCGCGCACCTTAGCCGGTTCTTTCTTGCCGTTCATTGTGAGCGAGACCTTCGCTTGTCCCACATGGACGCGGAGCCCCTCGAATTTCCCGCGCGCCACGACGCTGTCGCCCGTTCTTCGCACATATCCGTATCCCGCAAAGCGAAACGCTTCGCCCTCAGACGAGCGCAGAATTGTCGTGCCGGAAGAGGCACCGAAGCTGACAAGAAGTCGATCGGAATATCCATTCGCCTCTACTTTCATGCCGATCCCCTCCGCCGATTCCTGCAGCAGGGAGACGCTTTGCACGGAAGGCCGTTCCGAATACGGCTCGTGCACCGCGGCGTAAGTGACGTCCCTCGCCTTCCGCCGGACGAGCACGAGTGGGCAACTCGGCTCCGGATGACCATCGAGCCGATGATGGGGCGGCGCATCGACCAGAGGTCCTTCTCCGACGTAGATGCGAGTCCCGGGAGCGCCGAGAACAGTAAGTCGGACACCCATCTCCGTCTCGGACGCTTTTCCTTCGCGTTCCTGGATTCCAGCGCGACTCTGCACCCAGTCTGCCTGCCACGATCCGTCGAAAGCTCGGCTCCGCTCGTTGTCTATCCAGCCGTAATGCGGCACGAGATCCTGGCTTGATTCGTAAGCCGCCGGGTTCCCCGGATAGAGACGCCCCAATCCATGCACCACCCAATCGAAGGTCCGCTCGCGCTTTTCCGTGTCAGCCGCGTGGAAAAAGTCTGCGACATAGTCCGCGGTCACAAGCACCATGCGCTCCTGGACCGACCTCTCGAAGGCCGAGCCTTCGATCGCGAAGAATTTGACCTCGGGCGCAAAGTCGTGCCGTGTCGCCTGCTTCCCGGGAGAAGGAGATTCGTAGTCAATGAGCAGCGTGCTATGGGCGATTCCTTCCGCTGTCCAGTTCAGCCATCGCGGTTCATATTGAATAACGTTGATGTCCGGGTAGAGGAGATGCCCTTTGCCGTGAAGGATCAGGCTGAAGTAATCGTTGTGCCCGTGTCCGACGGATGTGCCAAGACGCAGCACCGCTGCGAGTCCTCCTGTGGTCCAGTAGCGCGGCGATTCATCGGAACGAATCACCGCAAATCCCATGCTCTCGTAAAGACCACTCGGCGCAGTTGGGGGCAACGGCTGCGAAGGGATCGGTTCGCCGTGAGTCAATGCCACATAGCTGAAGGCCGGGCGGCCTCTGCGGATGTAGGCTTCTCGGTCGGGATCGAGCGAAAGGAACCAGGCGTAACCATCGTCATGGAATCGTTTGTACGCGATCTCGAGAACGGCCATGAAGCTCTCATCAAGGAATGTGTCATCGAGCCTGCCATTCATCAGGCAGCCCGTGGAACCGTCGCCGAATGTCGCCAACCGGATTTTCCCACCGTCCGGGCCATTTCGCTCCAGCGGGAACGCCATGCGCAGGTATCCGTCGACGATCTTCTTCAGCGATGCGCCGCTTTTCGGCGAGACATACTTGTAGAGGTCCGTTCCATCATAATGAAGTGCGGACTCGGCCAGCGAAAACATCCCATGCACGTCGTAGTGAAGCGCGTAGATCGGTGCTTCCGCCCAGAACTGTTCGTCGCGGATCATCGTATCCATCACCGGATAGAACCCGCCGCGCGAAGGCCCGTGGCGTCCCGGGTCACGTAGTCCCCAGTCGATCAACTCCGCGTCACCAAGACAATAGCCGATCATCCCAACGCGCCAATGTTGGTCAAACACCAGGTTGGGCGTGGTCGTCAACACGTTCTCCTGCGCTATGATCGTTCGGGCGGCGGTGCGAAGCCATGTCTCGATGTTTGTGCGTTCTTCAGGCGTGAACACGTCGTAGGTCAGGTCATAAGCCCACGCAGTGGCGCCCCACCAGGTCCATCGTCCCCATTCAGGTTCCGCTTTGACATCGATCTTCTCGTAATGACGCATCTGGTCTCGCGCATCGGCCAACAGCCGTCTGCGAACGCTGGCCGCAAAATTCGTTTGGCCCGTGAGCACGTAAGCAAGCGCTGCCTCGATGGTGCCGTCATCCTTTCGCGCTTTCGCGCGGACGCGCTCCAGCAATCGCGCCGCCCATGGATATTTCTCGACCTTGAGCTTGATCTGTTCGATCTCGTTCCGGTTAAGAAGGAGGTTTGGATGGCGAACGCCGGCGCTTTTTTCCGGCGCTTCGGGGACCACCGCGGGAGCGCCCATCACTTTCGGCGAATCGAGCAGCAACAATATTGCCGCGGCGCAGAATACAAAGCGGCGGCATTCAGCAGCGTTCATGGCGCAGTATAGACGATGGTTGCGCGGGCAGAATTCGCCGCTGCGTCGTGCGTCAGCGTCTCTGTTGCAGGAATGCGATCAGATCGCGAAGATCGGCTGGGGTCATCCCTGCTTCCAATCCTTCGGGCATCAGGGAGACGCCACTGGATCGCAACTGCTTGATGCGCCCGCGCGGCACAACCTGTTTTCTGCCCTCTGCCTGCAACAGCGTAATCGCATCCTCTGATTCCGAAGCCAGGATTCCGGTTTCAAGTTCACCGGAAATTGTCTCAACGGTGTAGCTGGCATAGCTGGGATTGATTGCCATATTCGGATCGAGGATGTTCGAGAGCAGGTCCTCGACTCCACGATGGGCGACCGCTGTCAGGTCAGGTCCCACCTGATGACCAATGCCATCCAGCAGGTGACATTGTACGCACGTCTTTTGAAAGATTGCGCGACCGCGCGCGGCATCTCCGTTGGCAGGGAGTCTCTTCAGCCAATCCTCCACGATCGATTTGCGATTGCTGTACTCCTCGTCGCTGATCCATTTGGCGGCGCGGCTCCGAATTTCCGGACTGCTGTCGCGCAGCAGTCTCCGCCGCTGCTCCAAATCAAGAGTCAATTCACCGACACGAATTTTTTCTCGCTCGATCGCGTTCATCAAAACTTCGTGAAACGACACGCGTTGCAGGAGTAAATTGACCACACCGGGACGGACTACCGGGCCCAGCGTCTGCCAGCGCTCAACCAATCCCCTGGCGAGATCCAGTTCGGCATACTGGCGCAGCGCCTCCAATGCCGCATTCTGGACCGCCGGCAGTTCGGTCGCATCGAGCAGGGACAACAGCGCCGAGCCAACCGTTTCATACGTTCCCAATGCCAGCAGCCGAATATCCTGAACTCGGTTTTCCTCAGGACGCGCTCGATCACGCGCGCGGTCCGTCGCCATATGAAGGGCTCTGCGCTGCGCCTCATTTTCCGGTAAATTGAGCGCCCGCGTCACTTTCCAGGCAGCCAGCAACGCTGGCGATCGCGCGTCCGATAAAGCTTTCAACATCGAGGCCGTTGTTGAGTCGGCTCTGACCTTGTTCGGACTGCGCTGCACGCCGCTCGATAATCCTTCCAGGGCCGCCATTTGCCACTTTTGCTCCACTGATGTGCGAGCGACCGTCGCAAGCGCCGCCTTTATGGTCTGTCCGCCATGCTCGCTGGCTCTCGCGCCGATCAAGTCTCCAAGCTCCTGAATCAACTCGATCTTGCCGGCAGTGATCTCCTTTCGAAATTCGGAATCGTCCAGTAACGTCCGCAGGATTTTGTCTTCATTACGATCCAGCGAACTCAAGGCCGCCACCCGCGACCAGCGCCACGCGGAATCCTTCTCCAGGATTTTAACCAGGGCACTTTGGGACCTCGGATTTTCGAACTCTCCCATGGCGAGCGCGGCTTGAAACCGAACTCGGGGCGCTGCATCCGTTGCCATTTTCAGCACCTGCTCCTGCAGTGTTTTGGAGCGCTTCAAAAATGGCTCACTCAAGACAAGCGCATTTTCACGAATCCCGGCGCTCGATTCGGAGAGCGCGGCCGCAATCAATCGTTCGTCCAAAACGCCCAGCCCTTGCAGTGCCCAAAGCGCGTGCAAGCGAGCCAGCGGTTCTCCTCCGGCCGCCATCTTTTTGAGTGCTGCCACAACGCCTTTGTCCTGCCGCTCGATCAGGAGTCGCTGCGCCGTGTACCGCCACCACGGATTTTCATTGCCGAGTTGTCGAACCAATTCGGCACTGGAAGTCCGCCGCAACGACTGCCCGTCCGCAAGAGCTTTGTGTGACAAGAGCCCGCCCCTGGGCGTAATGCGGCAAATCCGTCCGCGCTTATCTCCCGCGCGAATATCGAGCTTTTCCAGCACTTTCTTCGGGATGTAATCAGGGTGCTCGATCACATCGCGTTGCATGTCGATCAGGTAAAGCGCGCCGTCCGGACCCAGCTCCACTCCTACAGGGCGAAATGCCCTGTCGCGGCTGGCGAAAAACTCCGTCTTCTGTTCCATCGGCGACCGACTGGCCACAAACCCAGGGCCGTTCGCCGAGAGCAGATCGCGATGCACAAGGTTTCCAACCACGTCGCAGACCAGGATGCTGCCGAGCAAGTCACCCGGATAACCACGCGAGCCGATGTATCCCATTCCTCCTGCCGAAGAAAAATGCCCCGATTGCTCTGGATGATTCACGCGAGTCTCCTGATCGGATATCGGGTAAATCCGCGACATCTCTTCATGGTCCGAAATGCTCTCGGTTGCTTCGAGAGGAGGCAGTCCCTGGAACCGGCGCAAGTAATGCACCGGAATCATCCGTTGCTGGATATGATTGATGTTGTAAGTGACGAAGCTCCGTCCCCAGTCGTCAAACACCAGGCCGAAGCCACCGCTCGTATGATAGGTGGGCGAGAAATCGCCTGTCGCTGGGTCGAAACTGAAATCGAGTCCGCGGATATCGATGGCCTCATGCGGCTTCCGAGGCGAAAACACCTTCCCTCCATTACCACCATTGACTCCGTGGACGCGATTATCCAAACCCCAGCGAAGGCCATTCACGTTGCTATCGGTCACGCCCAGGACGAAACCGGTGAGCAGAACCTGTCGAATATCCGCCTTCCCATCTCCATCGGTGTCCTTAAGAAAAAGGATATCCGGCGGCGCGGTGACAAGGATTCCACCGTTCCACGGCGCGACCGATGTTGGGAAGCTAAGGCCCTCCGCAAACAATGTGCTGCGGTCAATTTTCCCATCGTGATCGGTGTCTTCCAACAGGCGGATCGTGCCACCCGGTTTGCGCTCAGGGCCGAAGCCGTAGGGATAATCGCGCATCTCGACCACATACATGCGCCCTTCTTCGTCCCACGTTAAAGCGACCGGATCGACCACGTCCGGCTCGGCTGCATAAAGCGACATCTGGAGAGCTGAGTGAAGTTCGTAGCCGCCCGTCTGCGCCCACATCGTCGGTTGAAGCAGGTTCGTTAAAAGAAAACAGACTATCTGGAGCAGGGCCGGTTTTCGGACGGACATAGGACTGTGAGCCACCGTATCAAATCGGTCGAAGCTGTCACCGGAATTTGCCGGGAGGACTACGCGGCTTCTTGCGCCTAAATACCGACTGGTGGCACAATCTGG
>Ga0193692_1000198_pt1 | contig 14945 bp, 11 predicted proteins | sample L3a1metaG_FD_144917 | JGI IMG/M metagenome (GOLD analysis project Ga0193692, IMG submission 144917) | Soil microbial communities from a riparian zone of the East river system, Colorado, United States - L3a1 | ecosystem: Environmental > Terrestrial > Soil > Riparian zone | place: USA: East River... | reverse complement strand
ACCAGCCGCGGGGAATACTTACCGGCTGCTTTTCAACAATACCGCTTTCGGTAACAATCAAGGCAACACGCGCATTCGTAATCCTGCCGCCGCCGGCGTGCAGACCTTTCCCGGCGATTCGCTCACCATGGACGCCAATACAGAGATTCGGCCCAAGGCTGTGGGCGCCATCCTGAATTTCCCGGGCGTCGGCGGAAATCCAGGTTTGATCCTCAATGGCGGCGCGCTCGGCGCCGGGGATACAGCAGTCTTTGAGTGGCGTGGAAATATCCGCGTCGCGGCGGACTCGATTATGGCGCCCGGGGACAATGGCGCCGGCGCGATCGTAAACGGGCGCGGTGCCAAGTTTACCGCGGCACTTTCCGGGTCAGGCTCGCTTATCCTCATCCAGGGGCCGATCGACGTGGCCAGCCTGGAAGTGGCCAGCGCCAACAACAATAATTTCACCGGCAACTGGATTGTTAAAGCCGGGTATCTGAAGGGATCCGCGGTGGGAGCGTTGGGTGTCGGCAATATCATCATCGACCCGAACTACGCAGTTCCGAGCTCATTGGTCAGTCCAGCGGCCGTGTTGAATGCCGGGCCCGCCCGGTTCGAAGTCACCTATGATCATTCCTCGGGGGGAACTTTGACTCTCGCAAATGGCGCGGTCATGATCCTGCACCAAAACGTTACTTTCGGAGGGGTAACCATCAATGGGACAGCCTTGAGCAACGGAGCCCATCCTTACTCAGAGCTCGCTGCAAATTTCCCAGCTAATTTCGCAGCTGGCGGTTCGGGAAGTATTACGGTCGTTCCCCCGAATCCCCCGCCTGCCCCGACGGGCCTGGCGGTTACGGATGGCGACACGCAAGAGAAGCTCTCATGGTCCCCGGCTCCCACGGCCAACAGTTATTGGGTGCTTCGTGGCGATGTTAGCGGTGGGCCATACGCCCCCGTTGGAAACAGCGCCACCACCACGTTTACCGACACAGGGCTCATCAATGGCCTGACTTATTATTATGTCGTTCAGGGCAGCAATCGTTTCGGAGCGGGTGCTCTCTCCAGCGAGGTTGCCGGACATCCCCAGGATAGTGTTCGGAACGTCGTGGCAGCCGGAGGACCGGGCCAGGTATCGGTCACCTGGGACTCTCTGGTTACTGCCTCGGCCTATACCATCAGCAGGGCAACCAGCAGCGGCGGCCCATACACAGCCCTCGCAAGCGGCCTCACTGACCTCAGCTACCTCGACGTCGATGTGCTTCCGGGACAGAATTATTTTTACGTCGTGCAGGCGGACCTTATAGCCGGTGGCCAAAGCCTCCCCTCGACTCCAGCCGCTGCGCAAACTACCCCAAGCGCTCCCAGCAGCATCACTGCCTCGCTCTACGTCTCAACCATCGCAAACGTCTCCTGGACTCTCTCCGAACCAGCCGTCAATCAGGTCTCAGTCGAACAATCGGCTGATAACGTCGACTTCACGGAAATCGCACTCGTCAATGGTAGTCTTCACTCCGTCAAGGCCAGCAACCTGGTTTATTCGACGACATACTACTATCGTGTGCGCGCGATCAACAGCGGCGGCACCTCCGATTATTCCCCTGTGGCCAGTGTCACCACTCCTTCCTTCGGGGTGCATGTCAACTTCGCCGCGGGCACGGGCAACTCCGCTGGCAACCCGGTCGCCCCGATCCCACAGGGCTACGTGCAGGATATCGGCAATGTCTACGGTGACCAGGGCAACGGCCAGACCTACGGCTGGGATCGCAATCTCGTCGCCGACGGACGTTGGCGGCAGGCCGCTAACTCGCCGGACATTCGCTATGACACGTTCATGCACATGATTAAAGCCGCCCCGCCCGCCGTCTGGAATATCGCGGTGCCCAATGGCTTCTATCGTGTTCATATCGTCGGTGGCGACCCGCAAAATCTTGACAGCACCTTCCAATACGATATCGAAGGTGTAACAACCGCAACCTATACGCCCACAGCCACTGGAAATGGTTATTGGGCAGATTTCACGGTCACTTGCGTGGTCAGCGACGGCCAGTTAACCGTCAAAAGCGGACCGGCTTCGCAAACCACCGCCAACAATAACAAGGTCGACTTCATCGACATCTTTGCCGCCGTTCCAGATCCGATCGGCATCGCCAACCAGCCGCAAAGCGTAACGATTGATGAAGGCCGCCGTGTCACATTGAGCGTAGATCTTGCCAGCGGTTCGACGCCGATCACCTATCAATGGTTTGCTAATGGCTTCCCCGTTCCGGACGGCACCAATCGCACGCTCTTTTTCCGGAGCGTGCAGCAGTCTGACACCGGCGATTATTTTGTCGAAATGACCAACCCAGCGGGCACCGTTGATAGCGACGTCGCCACGCTCACCGTCAATCCGGACGTGACTGCGCCCACGATGATCGCGGCTTCGAGTCTCGATGGATCAAAGATTAAAGTCGTCTGGGATGAAGTGGTCGATCAATTCACGGGCGGAGACGCCGCGAGTTACGACGTTGCCGGAGCCGCCGTTGTGGGGGCTCAGTTAATCGCGGATAACCTGGGTGATAGCAACACGGTCATCCTCACCGTCGTCGGCTTGAGCACATCGACTTTTGATGTCGGCGTAGCGCCCGGATACGTCGTTTCCGATCCGTTTGGAAACGGCCAGAGCGGAGATCCCTTGGTCAGCGGCAAGGTCTTCGCGCTCGGCAGCGGCTTGACCGACGATGGCATCGTTGGAACGGCCGCAGATCCCCTCGAAAAGGGATCGACCACTATCGACATCAATCACCTGGACGTCGTGGCCGGCGGCAGTGACATCTGGAACGCCGCCGATGGCTTCCGTTACGCTTATGGCCAATACTCCGGCGACTTCGACTTGAAGGTCCGCATCCCGCGCCTCGACCCGCGGGACAATTGGTCCAAAGCCGGTTTCGTCATCCGCGAAGACCTGACGCCCGGTTCACGAACACTGAGCGCCATTATCACGCCTCACGAAACCGCGCTCGATGGAACCGGCGGCGGCGCCAACGACTTCGAAGCAGGTATGCGCGGGGCAGCAGGCGGCGCCACGACAGATTGGGGCGGCCGTCCGACCAATTCCTTCCCGTTCACCAACGTGTGGATCCGCGTGCAGCGCTCCGGAGATACCTTCAAGGCATTTCAGGGGACCAACGGCATCACTTGGTCGCAGTTCGCAACGAACACAACGACCCTGCCCGGCACCCTGTTCGTCGGCTTGGGAACCACGGCCCACAACAATGGTCCAGGCCAAACGACGACCGCATCATATGAAAATTACGCGCGCATCCTGCCGCCCACGGTCACTACCCAACCTCTCACTCAAAACGTTAATGAGGGCGACCTGGTGACATTCACTGTGGCAGCAACCGGTGAAGCGCCGTTCAGCTATCAATGGCGCAAAGGGAGCGTCAATATCCCTGGCGCTACCAGCGATACCTACACCATCACCAGTGCAGGCCCGTCTGATGACGGTGACTACGACGTTATCGTTTCCAACGTGGACAGCTCCACCTTCAGCCTCATGGCGACACTCTCTGTGCGCCTCAAACCGCGCATCACGGCTCATCCTCAGAGTCAGAGCGTCGTTTGTGGCCCGGTGACGTTTGGCGTGTCGGCCGCCGGCGGCCCGCCGCTCAGTTACCAGTGGAGCAAGGACGGAGTGGAAATCGGCGGCGCTACAGCCAACACCTACACGATCAACAGCGTCTCCGCAGGCGACGCAGGCAGCTACACCGTGAAAGTCTCCAATGACATCGGTGAAGCGACCAGTGATCCGGCAGTTCTGACCGTGGTGGGCGATTCCACACCACCGTTGATCAACTGTCCGGCTAACATCAGCACGCAATGTTCGGGCCCATCCGGAACAGTCGTGAACTTCTCTGCGAGTGCCACGGATAACTGTGATCCGGCGCCTGCCATCAACTGTGTTCCCGCCTCCGGTTCAACCTTCACTGTTGGAACAACAAGCGTTCAATGCACCGCGCGCGATGCCGCGGGAAATACGAGCAATTGCGGTTTCACGGTCACCGTGCAGGACACCGCCACTGCAAGTCTTACGATTGCCACCGACGGCACCACCGTAACGATTACATGGCCGCAAACCTGCAGCACCTACACCCTCGAAGCGAAGGATTCGCTGGATGAAGGCGTCGAGTGGGCCGCTGCGGGTGGCACCCTCTCAACCTCCGGCGGCAACAATCAGGTCACGCTGCCGCTCGGTTCAGCCAACAAGTTCTTCCGCTTACACGTTCAGTAACGACGACGGGCAGAAAAACACACAACGAAAAGAACCGGGCTTCGGCCCGGTTCTTTTTTTGCATCAGGCCAAACCGAGCCGCTTGATTTCGGATGTGTATCCTTCGCGGTAGGTGGGATATTCAAATCGGTATCCTGTTTCCGCTTTTAACTTCGAATTAGCGATCCGCTTGTCCGTGATGGCACGCTTCCGCGCTGCAACTGCAGCTGCTCTAACTGGCGGCATTGGCCGATTCAATGTCATGGACAGCCATTCGAAGAATTCCAGCAATGGCACCGGAGCATCATCGCTCGCGTTGTAAATCTCGCCAGAACGGCCGCGCTCCAGTGCGGCAATGACCGCGCCAGCCAGATCATCGCGATGGATCATGTTCAGGTATCGTTGCGCATCGCCCGAAATCTCTGCTTCACCTCGTAGATATTGCTGAAAGAGATGTCCGCGATCCGGTCCGTAGATTCCAGACGCGCGCAGAATCACGAGCGGAATCGTTGATGCTGCATTCAGCAGGAGCTTCTCGGCTTCGACCAGGATTCGGCCCGTTTCGCTGGCCGGCTCCGTGACGCTTTTTTCATCAACCCACGATCCATCCGTCTGCGCATAGACACTGGTGCTGCTGATCGAAACATATTTACGGACCGATTTCGTCCTTAGCCATTCAAGGACCTGGCGTGTCCCTTCGACATAAACAGCGCGGTAATCAGCAGGTCCCCCCTTGCTGGAAGAGACCGCATTCGCCACCCAATCGAAATTGGGAGGCAACCCTTTCCAGTCTTGCGGCCGAGTCACGTCGCCAATCACAGGCTTGATTCCCGCTCGCTCGCTTTCGGTGCCGCTGTCGGGAGTGCGACGCAGACCATAGACTTCATGGCCCGATGCGGCCAACCGGCGCCCCACCTCCAGGCCCACATATCCACATCCGATAATAAGCGTCCGCACGGTTCCCATTCAAAGTGCCCGGGCCCAAGTTGAAAGCAAAAACGCCCAAACCGAACAGCGATTTGGAGCAGAAAACCCCATTTCGCTGCCCTTCCGCACTGCTAGGTTACACAGGGATCCCAATGAAGCAGGTCGCACATAGGGTAAGGACACGCTGGCAGAAGCTGTCCCGGGTCACACAAATTGTCGTTCTTTCACTGGTGGTTTTGCTGGTCGCGGTGCGCCTGGCGTTGCCGTTCATCGTGAAGAACTATGTCAACCGCCAGCTCGCGCGCATGCCCGACTACAAAGGTGCGATTAGTGAGGTTGATATTCATCTCTGGCGTGGCGCTTATACCATCCGGAATCTGCGCCTCGATAAAACCAGCGGGGCCGTGCCTGTCCCATTTATTTCGACACCCGCAGTCGATTTGTCGGTGCAATGGAAAGAGTTGTTCCACGGTTCCGTCGTGGGCGAAGTCACGGTGGAACGGCCGCAAATCAATTTCGTAGCTGGTCCTACGGAGGAGCAGAGCCAGAAGGGGATGAAGAAAGGCTGGGACAAAATCCTCGAAAACCTCTTTCCGTTTAAGATCAACAAATTCCAGGTCGACGACGGCGACATCCGCTTTCGCGATTTCAGCAAAAAGCCGAACGTCGACATTTTCGCTCACCACGTCTATGGCGCCGCCACGAACTTGAGCAATACCCGCACAGTAGTCGATCAGTTGCCCGCTGGATTGCACGCGCACGGCAAAACCATTGGCGATGGAGAATTCGACGTCCACCTGCGCATGAATCCGATGACTGAGCAGCCAACGTTTAAACTCGCGGCAGCCGTCACGAACATGAATCTGGTCGCCCTGAACGATTTCCTCCGCGCCTACGGCAAGTTCGATGTCGAGCGCGGGAACTTTTCCGTTTACAGCGAGGTGACCGCCGCGGAAGGGCACTACGAAGGCTACATCAAGCCGCTCTTTGAACACCTCGACGTCTTCGAGTGGGAAAAGGAACGAGGCAAGAACATCCTCGAAAAGTTTTGGGAAGCCATCGTTGCAGGCGTGGCGCAAGTCTTCAAAAACCATTCGAAAGACCGCCTCGCGACAGTCATCCCGATCAAAGGCAACTTTGAAAAGACGGATGTCGATATCTGGGCGACCATCGGCGGCGTTCTCAAAAACGCTTTTATCCGCGCGTTGTTGCCGAAGTTCGATAACCCCCTCTCCGTCGACCAGGTCAAGCAAAAGGCCGAAAAAGACAAAGCCAGCGGCAAAGATAAAAAACCCGATCAATCCGATCCTGCCGACCGCATGCCGCACCTGCCACCCATCGAAAAGAAAACGAAACCGCCCACACGCGAACCGAACGGCGAATCGACATCGATTTCCGGGTCGAACGATGCGTTGCGAGCTCAGGCGACCAAAGCGCCAACACAATCCGACCGGTAATGGCTTGCCTGCTGGCGCAGCGCCTTCGCCCAAAAGCGGTCGCAATGTCCGTCGTCGCTTTTCCCGCCAAAGCGGATGTTCCCACTCTCAGTAATTTCCTTCCGGAGGCCTCGCAGGTCGGCGAGCAGAAGTTCATCGCGCGGAATGCGCAAGCGCTGGTCCTGAAAACCCGCGCGCAATTCATAGGCGAGTTGTTCCTTCACCGCCGGGGTGAATGTCACCGGCTCGATTTTCCAGCCGCAATGCTCCCTGGCACGTTCCGCCAACTGCATGCCGATGCCAGACGCGTCGATGCAAGCGCGCTGCAATTTGCGTAACTTCAGGAATCGGTACAACTCCGTTTCCTGTTCCGAGAAGCTCGTATCCCGCATTTCAATGCGCATCCGGTCCCAGATCACGTCACCGATCCGTTCGCCGACATCGATGATTGTGAGATCTCTTCTGCGGCCAATATCGAGACCAAGGTAGAGCGGGTTCTGGCATGCCTGGAGGTAAGCGAAATCCTTCAGGCAATCGTCCACTTCGCAGGCTTTGATTAATTCGTAACCGAGGAAGGAAGTGGAATGATCGCAAGGCTGGCAGCAATACTCCTGGAGCCATTGTTCCTCGTCCAGGCACTCGCGTTCGAGCCGTGCCAGGAACTCGGCCCGCGATTCTGTCCCACCGTTCTTTTCGTTGATCTTCTCAACTAGGCCTTCGGCCACCGCCTCCTGCAACGTGACGCGGTGATGCGAAAAGCCCTTCGAATTGTTGCGCTCCACGATGTCGCGCAGAATGCCATTGAACACGGAGTCGACGCCGCGATGCGTGGAAATAATCTCCAGCTGGCCTCCCCACGTTGTGACCGGCTTGGCCACCTGGAAAAGGAGGCGCTGATCGGCGTGCAAGGCGAATTCATCGAGGATCACATGGCCGCGCTTGCCGGCGAGGGCGTTCGGACTCGAACTGAGCGAATAGATAGCGCGGCCATTGGCAAATTGAAGCACGTAGCCCGTGGTGCCTTTCGCATCCAGCACCATTTCACCGCGCGCATCGGCGGCGACCTGCATCGTCTCGGCCCATTCTTTGCAATCCTCAAGGAACAAACGCGCCTGGACCTCGTCACGGGATGAAACCCAAACATCCAGCCGCGCACCTTGCTGCGCGACGCGCCGGACTGCCGAGAACGCGGTGCAGAACGAGATTCCGATCTGACGCGATTTTTCCATGATCTTCAGTCGTGATGTGTCGTTGATCCAGCGATTCTGATACGGAAGAAAATAGGGTGGTGTGTTCATAATCCTTGTAATTTGCTGGTGAGTTGAGCGTCGGTTTCCTTTGAAATGCCTTTGATCCCCGGCATCGCCTTTGGGTCGCCGTCGCGGAGTTGATCGAACTCCACGGCGCATTTGCAAAGCTTCTCGAGCGCAACAATTATTTTCGGGTAGCCATCTTTTTCCTCAAACAAACACGCGAGCGAAGCATCCCCATGTTGCCGAAAACCGGCTGCAAGCTGCTCAAGAGCAATTTGCAACGCGGCGGGATATCCGCTTGCTGCGACCTGAGTCGAAGCATCTCTCGAAGAAGCCGGCAGATTTCCATTCAAACCTGGTTTGCTCATTTGGTCCTTTCATCCAGCCGCGCAACTTGCGACTGCAGTTCTGAGATTTTCGTTTGTAGTGACTGGCTCCGCGCTTCCTGCGCTTCCACCAGCTTTGCATGGTGCTCATCCATCCGCGCGAGCAACCGCTCGACTGCGCCATCCATGCGCTGCCGCACCAGTTCCAGCTGGCGGACCGTTTCCTGGCGAAAATCGCGAAACTCCTCCCGGTTGATCGCTGGATCCGAAGACCGGCGGCCGAGCAATTTCACGGCGACACTTCCGAGGCCAAGGATCGCAGTGAGCGCGAATACCACCTGGCCGGTAAAGAATGCATCTGATTGGGCAAACATAATTATTCCTTTGATTGAGGTTTTGAAATTGGGGACTCAAGTTCTCTGAGCCGGTCGGCCATGGCATCCCGGATTTCGAGCCAGCGTGCGTCCGGCACAAACCATCCGTCCACCGGCGCGCGAAAAAGCTCAACTGCCTTCATGCGGCGGACGGTCTTGTCGCTGCTGATCACCTTGTAATGCGCGCAGCCGGCGCAGATCATTATCGAGGCGGCGATTGGCAGCAGCCTCGTCATCATTAATGATTTCACGGGCGTTTTGTTCATAGCGTTTCTCCTGTTGTTCAGTGGGATCGTCCGCCCGGGCCACACGCCGCCGGATCAACCAGACGGCGAGCGGCACGAGCGCGGCGAGGATGCTTAATATCGCGGCGGACATCGTTAATCCCTCGCTGTTAAGGCTTGTCCTCCGGCTTTGTGGAAGGAGCCACGAGGGGCAGCTTGATCGACGCGCCGAAATCGAGGACGAAGGCGATCGCTTTGTAGACCGAGCTCGCCTCGAACTTTGCGACGCGGGCATTATCCGCTTCGCCCGGGGTCTGCTTCACATACGATTCGATGGCCAGCATCACCGGCTTGAATAGAACGCGCAGGCAGCCGATGACCAGGATCACAGTCGTGATCCAGCCATATTTGCCGGCGAGTCCGTCCACGAGCGGCTGCAATGGGTTCTCAGTCGCCGGTTCGGCTGCCGATGCCACGGCGATGCTGAGAACCAGCACCATGCCGATCAGCCCGCCGGTCGTCGCGAGGGGACAACCCGGCCGGCGGCGCGGGTGATCGTGTCGCCGTGACCAGCGTGTGATTTGAGTGAGACGATGTTTCCGCCGCGATTCCGCGGCGCCGTAATTTGCGTATCTGAATTTTTTCATACGCGCCCATTGTCCTCATTTCGGCGCGCAATTCTAATCCAGGTGAACCGTATGAGCCTTACGAGCTACAAGAGCTATTTGAGCTCCGTGAGCCTTATGAACCCGGTGAGCCTTATGAGCTCGAGCAGGGTGGGACTCCAATTTTCCTGTGCCGTTTCCGGTTTCTCTGCTATGTGTAAGAGCTGAATCCTGTATGCTTCGAATTGTTTTATTGGGGGCTCTATTCCTCGCGCGAGCGGCCTTTGCCGCCAGCACAGTCATTTACAGCACGGGGTTTGAACGGTCACAAGGATTCCAGCCCAACATTCCCCTTTCCGGGCAAGGTGGCTGGATCAATGACGGCACCGGCGGAAACGGCGTGCGCGAAGGCACGAACCAGGACGCCTACATTGGTTATAGTCCGCCTGTCTTCGATGATGAATTCAGCACTACAGTTTGGAAACCGGGGATTCAGGTCGGGACGATCCCTTCGAATTCTGTCCTGCGCTTCACTGTCGATATGTCGATCATGGACTCCACCGAATACCTCTATTACGATGAATTTCATTGGAGCCTCTACAATCCGAATAACCAGCGGCTATTCAGCCTTATCTTCGACAACGACAGTCTCGGGATTTATTTCTCGCCAGTGGATGGCGGCTTCTTCGATACCGGTTTCAGCTTCACGACCAATCTGAGTTATCACCTGGAGATCTCAATGGACTTCAACCGGAATTGGTGGAACGCGACTCTGCAGGGCATGGACCTCGGCATTAACGACATTCTTGGAACGAATAAGGCTCAGCTCCGATTCGGCGATATCGATGCGGTTTGGTCTTACCGCGACCCTGCCTTCGCAGGCGACAATTTCATGGCGTTTGATAATTACCGGATCAGCATCGATACCAGCAGCAAACCATCGCTCCAGGTTGTCTCAACCACGAACCGGCAGGCTCGGTTGCGCGTCACAGGCGATAATGGATTTCGTTATGCGGTGGAAGCCAGCGCTTCGCTCTTGCCGGGAAGCTGGGTTCCCATTTCCACGAATACAGTTGCCTCCACTTCATTCGATATTCTCGATCCGATCCAGCCGCCTCCTTCGCGTCGATTTTACAGGGCGCGCTGGGTTCCTTAGCCGCCTTAGCTCGTAACCGCCTTTACCCATTCCTGATTCTGCAGATACCACTGCACTGTCTCGCACAAGCCGGCCTCGAATGGTTTTTTCGGACGCCAACCGAGCTCCCGTTCGATGCGGGTTGAGTCAATTGCGTAACGACGATCGTGCCCGGGCCGGTCCTCTACGAAGCGAATCAGCTTGCGGGAGTTGCCGCCCAGCCGGGGTGCGAGTTCATCGACGAGATCGCAGATCGTTTGCACCAGCAACAGGTTGGTGCGTTCGCAATTGCCGCCGATATTATAAACGCGTCCCGCTGTTCCGCGCGTCAACACCTGCCACAACGCATCGACATGGTCATTCACATGGAGCCAATCGCGCACATGCAGGCCGTCACCGTAGAGTGGGATCGGTCTGCGTGCGATGGCGTTTTGGATCACGACGGGGATCAGCTTTTCAGGCATCTGGCAGGGGCCGTAATTGTTCGAGCAATTCGTGATCAACGTGGGCAGCCCATAGGTGTGATGATAGGCGCGCACGATCATGTCCGCCGCGGCCTTGCTGGCGGCGTAAGGCGAGTTGGGGGCGTAAGGGCTTTCCTCAGTGAACCGGCCGGTCGCGCCCAGCGAGCCGTAAACCTCGTCTGTCGAGACATGATGAAAGCGCTTGTTTCCGTAGTTGCTGCCCCATGCCGCTCGACATGCTTCCAGCAGGTGAAATGTCCCGGTGAAATTAGTCTGCACGAACGCATCTGGACCGGTGATCGAACGATCCACTTGCGACTCGGCCGCCAAATGGAGCACATGCGTGATGGGAGATCGTTTGAAAACTTCAGCCACGGCCTTTGCTTCACGCAGATCGACTTTCTCGAACTGGTACTTGGGATGGTTCGCAACCGCGGTCAGGTTTTCGAGATGCCCTGCGTAGGTTAATGCGTCGAGATTGATCAACCGTTCGATCGCCGGTTGATCGATGATCTGCCGGATTAAATTCGAACCGATAAATCCCGCTCCGCCTGTCACCAGGAGAATCATGGCCCTCTCTTCGTTATGTTACTCAAGCAAGCGCTCGAGGTAAGCACGATACTCGCATTTGGGCATCTTTCCCACAATCCCACGCAGCTCCGCGTTGGAAATCAGGCCCTTTCTGAGCGCCGCTTCTTCGGGACAACCGAGCTTTCCACCGGTCGCCTGTCGAGTTTCAACGTACGCAGCCGCCCGATGCAGATCCAGCGCTGTGCCGGCATCGATCCAGAAAAAGCCCGGCGGCAACACCTGGACCTTGAGTTTCCCTTCGCTCAAGTATTGGGCGTTTAGATCACTGATTTCGAGTTCGCCTCGCTCAGAGCGGCGCAGCTTGCGCGCGGCGTCTGAGACGGTCCCGTCATAAAGATAGAGTCCGGGCACAACGTAATTGGAACGGGGCCGGGTCGGCTTTTCCTCGAGCGAAAGGGGCGCGCCTGATTCGTCCAGTTCCACCACGCCATAACGATCCGGATCCTGCGAGTACTGGGCAAAGATGGTTGCGCCGCTTCGAAAATTCGATACCGCTCGCGCAAACAAAGATGAGTCCGCGAAGATATTGTCGCCGAGGATCAACGTTACCGAACTGCGTGCGATAAACGATTCCGCCAAAATAAACGCCTCCGGAAGTCCGCCCGGTCGCGGCTGCTCGACATATTGCAGCGAGATGCCGAATTGCCCTCCGGTTCCGAGCAACTCGCGATAGGCAGGCAGGTCGCGTCGCGTGGAGATGAGGCAGATTTCCCGAATACCGCACTCGATCAGCGTTGTGAGCGGATAATAGACCATCGGCTTATCGAAGACGGCATGCAGCTGTTTGCTCACCGCCTGCGTGAGCGGATAAAGCCGCGAACCGGCCCCACCTGCCAGGATGATCCCTTTCATTGTTCGCGCTGCATCTACACTGCGGAAGCGCAAAGCGCGAGGTTTTTAACGGGCCGGCACCGGCTTAAACGCCCTTTAGAAATACCCGGGATCATGTTACTCTGCCCTTTCGAGCATGGCTGACATTGTCCTCACCACTCTCAACGCCAAATACATTCATGCGGCGTTTGGGTTGCGCTATCTCCTGGCGAACATGGGCGATCTGCAGCCGCGCACCCGTCTCGTCGAGTTCGACATTAACCAGCGCCCGCTCGATATCGCGGAAGTCCTGCTGGCGAGCAATCCCCGCATCATCGGTTTGGGTGTCTATATCTGGAACGTGGCCGAAACCACGGAAGTGATTGCCGCGATAAAACGCGTTCGGCCGGAGACCCAAATCGTTCTCGGCGGTCCGGAAGTCAGCTACGAAACCGAAGAGCAGGAGATCGTGAAGCTGGCGGATTTCGTTATTACCGGTGAAGCCGATCTCGAATTCGCGAAACTTTGCCATCGCTTGCTCAGCGGAGATCCACCCACGACAAAGATCGTTCCCGCCCCGTTGCCCGAGTTCGGCCAACTCGAATTGCCCTATCACCTCTACAACGACGCCGATGTCGCGCACAGGATCATTTATGTGGAAGCTTCGCGCGGCTGCCCGTTTACATGCGAATTCTGTCTCTCCTCTTTGGATATTCCAGTCCGCCAGGTGCCGCTCGATAAGCTTCTGCCCGAGTTGCAGAAGCTGCTCGATCGCGGCGTAAAGCATTTCAAGTTCGTGGATCGCACCTTCAACCTGAATCTCAACGTCAGTCGGACGTTGCTCCAGTTCTTCCTCGAACGCTATCAACCCGGCCTCTTCTTTCATTTTGAAATGATCCCGGATCGTTTGCCGGAAGCGCTCCGCAGCCTCATCGCGAAATTTCCACCCGGTTCACTCCAGTTCGAAGTGGGCGTGCAATCCTTCAACGACGACGTTTGCAAATTGATCAGCCGGCGGCAGGACGTGACGAAGCTCGAAGACAACTTCCGTTTCCTCCGCAGCCAGACTGGCGTTCATATCCACGCCGATTTAATTGCCGGCCTCCCCGGTGAAACATTCGAAAGCTTTGCGGCCGGGTTCGATCGGCTCGTCGGTTTGCAACCGCAGGAAATCCAGGTCGGCATTTTGAAGCGACTCCGTGGAACGCCGATCGTGCGGCACGATGCGGAATGGCAAATGCGTTACGGCTCGCATCCCCCCTACGAGATTCTCGCTAATAAGCTGCTCGATTTCGCCACACTGCAGCGCCTGCGCCGTTTCGCGAAATACTGGGACATGGTCGGCAACAGCGGCAACTTCCTGGAAGCAACGCCACTGTTCTGGAGGGATCAGGCATCACCCTTCCAGCGCTTTATGCAGTTCAGCGATTGGTTGTTCGTAAAGGTCGGACGCACCGATAGCATCGCCCTCGCGCGATTGGCGGAGCTTCTATTTCTTTTCCTCACGGAAGAACTCGGAGTGGACAAGCAACTCGCCGCCGAAACGCTTTGGCGCGATTATCAGCGCGGCGGACGCCGCGAAAAACCGGAGTTCCTCAGGCCGTATATCGATGAGCCGGTGCGCAAGGAAGATGCATCACATCGGGCCGGACTAAGACGCCAGTCGCGGCATTTGGCGACTTAGCGCAACGAGCTTCTCCACAACCAGAGCCGCAGCCGCCGAATGCCAGAGGTAGCAGCGAAGGCGCGCCAGCATTTTCCCGTAGGGAAAACATCTCTGTAGAAAAACGCGTCGAAGGAAAATTCAATCCCGTCAGGGATGGCATAGCTTCGTTCGCTCGCAAACGTCGTTATGACGAAAGCGATGCCATCCCTACGGGATTCGTGCCTCTGCGAACGCCGGGTACTATAGATATTTTTCCCCTACGGGAAAATGCTCTCGCAACATTCGCGCATTGCCGTCGCCCCTACTTCTGGCTCGCGCTCTTCACCGCTTTGGCGAGCAGGAACTCCAGGAGATTGTTGAAATCGGCAGGCTGGATCAATTCGCCGAAATTGTCGGGCATAAGCGATGACTCCGATTGAATGCGCTCCTTGATCTGCTTTTTCGGCACCGAAATCTCCTTGCCGGTCGCGTCCGCGAACACAATCACCTCGCCTTCCTCACGACGTTGCAACCCGGTGATCACGCGATCGTCGTCCAGTGTGATCGTGCTGTAACGGAATGAACCATCCACGTTGCGATTCGGGTCGAGGATATCTTCGATGATCCGTTCTGGACCGCGGCTCGCTACCCCATCCAGCTGCGGGCCCACAAGGCCCCCTTTGCCATCCACCTGGTGGCAGACAGCACAGTTCACTTCAAAAATCTTCGCGCCCACTGTCGCATCAGCGGTTGCGCGTCGGAATGCCACACGGCGTTGCTCGATCAACTTGTCGCGCTCCGCATCGACTGGCGGAAGAGATTTTGTGAGCTCGGCCGCGCGTTCTTTGGCTCGCGGCAGTTTGCTGGCGGCGAACCGTTCTTTCACTGTCTTCTCCTGGAGCAAGCGGGGTGAAGCTTTGC
>Ga0193692_1000196_pt1 | contig 15008 bp, 14 predicted proteins | sample L3a1metaG_FD_144917 | JGI IMG/M metagenome (GOLD analysis project Ga0193692, IMG submission 144917) | Soil microbial communities from a riparian zone of the East river system, Colorado, United States - L3a1 | ecosystem: Environmental > Terrestrial > Soil > Riparian zone | place: USA: East River... | reverse complement strand
GGCCATGGCCAGGTCTGCCGGGGTGGTGCCTGTGCCGGCGACATTTACCAACGATCTCAAAAAAGGCGTGGGGGCGGGTATCCGGCTGCATTCGTCATCCAAACCGCGGTCCAATCAATTGGTGGGTGACACGGGCTGGCAGAAACTCGAGTACGGGCTCACCAACAAGTTCGATGATTCGATGGAGTTCGAGTTGCTTTGCGAACTCCGCGCGGTAGCCGGTGAAGTCTGGTTCGACGCCGATTCGTTTAGACTGATCAAGACAGGCGGGATTCCGCCGCCGAAACCGAGGATCGTCACGAGTGCGGCACAAAAGAAGGAATAGTGGCCGCGCGATTACCCCTCGCTCGTGAAATTCGCCTCTTCCTTTCTTGCGTTCCTCTGGGTGACGGTAGCCGCTACAACGCTTCACGCCCAAATCGATCGCGATTGGGATGAGCCATTCCCGCCGCATCGCATTGCGGACCATCTCTATTACGTCGGCTCCAAAGGGCTCGCGAGTTACCTGGTCACCACCACCAAGGGCCACATCCTGATCAATTCCAGTTTCGAACGAACCGTTCCTATCATCCGCACGAACATCGAGGCGCTTGGCTTCAAATTCACCGATATCAAAATCTTGCTCACAAGCCATGCCCATTCCGATCACGCGTCCGGCCATGCGCTCGTCAAGGCACTGACCGGTGCGCGGGTGGAAGTGATGGGAGGAGACGCCAAGGTCATCGCCAGCGGCGGCCAGGGACAATACCTCTATACCGAGGGCGACGCATGGAAACCGTGCGTGGTGGATCGAGTGCTCAAGGATGGCGACATCGTAACGCTGGGCGAAGCGCGTCTCACGGCCCGTCTCACTCCCGGGCACACGCGCGGTTGCACCACGTGGATCATGCAGGCGACGGACGCCGGGAAGTCACGGAATGTGGTGATTATCGGCAGCCCCAACGTGAACCCTGGCTACGTGCTCGTGAACAATCGCGACTACCCGACGATCGCCGATGACTACGTGAAGACCTTCAAATTACTCAAGGCGTTGCCGTGCGACATCTTTCTCGGTGCCCACGGCAGCTATTATGGTATGGAAGCGAAATACGAGCGCCTGCAAAAGAATCCGAAAACCAATCCATTCGTGGATCCCGCAGGCTATCGAGCCTATGTGGAAGATCGCTTCCAGGCCTTTCAGGAAGTCGTCCGAAAGCAGAAGCGAAACGAGTGACACCCGGTGAGCAAACGAACGAAGAGTAATTGCAGTCACAAACACCTTTTCTGTAATTCGGGTGAACTGCGCGAGGCTAGATTTGCTGGCTCGCAATGGTAGTAGGTGTAGACACCCATAGGGCCGGAACTTGGAATAACCAGCCCGTCTTCGCTCTCTCTGTTGTTAAATGCTTCTTCGTAAAAACCCCAGCCGAGAACCTTTGTTATGATGAACAATCACGACGTGACGGCCTCGGTGGTGCTTCGGCGCGCCAACCGTGACTTGGTTGTTGAGCATGAATGTGCGCGGCCTATTATGTGCCAGGCTGTTTGAAACTCCTGCGCAATGAGCACGGTTTAAAGCTTGGATCTTCGAAGAATATGCACGTCACCGATCTCGCAATAAACAAGGCGATAGGGATACAACTCGCGCCCGAGGACAATGGCCACATACTGGAGTTGCCAGAGTCGTCACTACTCCTCAACCACGTTGGTACCGTTCACGCCAGCGTGCAGTTTGCGCTGGCCGAGGCGAGCAGCGGCGAGTTTCTCTTGCGTCACCTCGGCGACGCGCAGAGTCAGGTCTTCGCCGTCCTTCGCACTTCGAACGTGAAGTTCCGCAAACCGGCTCACGGCACTTTGCGCGCCTCGGCGCGGTTTGCTGAAGGCATCGCTGAGTTGCTGGCTACCGAGTTGGCTTCGCGTGGGCGAGCCCTGGCTTCTGTGCTTGTCGAGATTGCTGACGCGCAGGGAGTCGTTACCATGACCGGACAGTATGACTGGTTTTTACAGCGACAGGCCAGCGGGAGCTGACGGTCCCTGCATCTGACGCCACGAACCATCACAGCAGCGCTTCTCAATATGCCCAAAATTGAAGACGCCAAACTTGTGAAGGGACTAGTTCCCGGAACAAAGACTGACACCCTCGTCGTGGGTAAGCTCACTGAGGCGCGAAAGATAGCGAAGCACAGCCTGGATGTCGTGCAGCGATTCTCCGAGGCCGTCATCAGCCAGGACATCGAGACTGCTTATGGGCTGTGTGCGAACGAACTGAGGTGCTGGATGAGCGTCCAGCGTTTTCTTTACGGAGCTTGGCAAAGCCGACGCGCAGTATGGCGGCAAGCCCATACGCTACTTTCCGGAGCGCATCACGTGGATTTACGCCGACGAAGCCTCACGCAACGAAAGTAATAAAGAGGGCGACTGGCCCAAAGATACGCCCAACCCCAACAAGAGGGCCTGTGTAGGCGGATGGTGGACGACCGGAAAGACAGCCGAGGGAGAGGCGGGGCGTTCCGTTTTCTTTTGGGTGACCGAGGAAGCGGAGGGCTATCGGATCGCCAGGTTCAAACAGTATCTGCAATGACCGCTCTGGTTGACCGTGTGCTGGCCGACCAGGCGAGAATCCGCCGCCTTTACCGTTCGAATCATAGATCAACATCCTTTTCACGCTTCTATTAAAAACTTTGCCGTGAGGCGGCGTGATTGCGCCGCGTCGGTTGGTCAAATACAATCAGGAACGCATGAATTCAGCCTCACAAAACTTCGCGCATCATCTGGCCGTTTTGCGCGAGCGAATGCTGCACCCGACCGACTACGAGGGTGCCGTGCATTATTTCCTGGAAGAGTTCGCCGGAGATGCGGCCTTTGTCACCGCTTCAAACCCGGAACAGATGCCGCAGCTTGTGACGGTGCTGGGGCAGGTCCTTTCGAAGATGATCGGAGGCCGTGTCGAATTGGAGGCTCCTCTGGTGTCGCATTTGCGCGAGCACCGGTTTGTTCACGGCAATGCCAGGACAAATGGGCGCGTTGTCTTATTTTTCTACTTTCAGGACGAAGACAAGGGGATGCTCATGCTGATTCCGGGAGTTCGAAGCGAAGGCGAAGTCGCGCGTTTCCAGATGAGCGGAGGATTGCATGATCCGCAACGGAATTGAGTCCCGAGCTTTTGCGGCAACTGCGAATTCCATAGGACAGTACCGCAACGGCCGCCCGCCCGAAAGCCGTGATCCCCGGCGGCAGGAGGATCGGTGTTTTCATAGTCTTTGAAGGGAACTTCCGTGCTGCCGCAACTCTTCGAGCGTGTGAGTGTTTAATCAACTTACCATACTGTATGTCGCCGTGATTGACGGTGACCGAGTCCCGGTTACGATCCGCATGTTCAATGAAAACGCGCATCCCGAGGGCCCTTGATTGAGAAAGTTCCCAGGATTTGCGATTCTGTTCTGCGTGCTGGGTCTGACGACCGCGGCGGAGGCCGCTCAACGGCTCCTCGTTTCACCCGGCTCGTCCTGGCGATACGTTCTTGGAACACGCGAAGCCTCGGTTCCTTCGGACGCCTGGAGGCGGATTGCTTTTGATGATTCGAACTGGTCGATGGGTCCCACACCGATCGGTTATGGCAGCGTCGCCGAAGTAGGCCGGATCGTCACGACACTTCCAAAGAGTAACGTCGGCCGCTACCTCAGCGTTTACCTCCGCCATTCCTTCAACGTGCCGGACCCTCACACATTTTCCCAATTGAGCCTGTCACTGATCGTCGATGACGGCGCCATCGTTTGGCTCAATGGCGTCGAACTCGGCCGGATCAACGTCCCTCCCGGAGACGCTGCGTTTAATGCGACGGCGATCGAATCAGGGGAGGGGCGGCGATTGAATGTCCTGACCAATGCGGCGAGTCTGCTCGTTGCCGGCGAGAACATCCTGGCGGTGCATTTGTTTAACTGCGATAGCGATAGTTCGGACATCGCCATCACTGCGTCGCTGATGGGATTGATCGACGATCAGCCGCCATTTGTCATCGCCAACAATCCGCCCGCGACCGCCACCGTTCGGGAGCCCGCCCCAATCGAGGTTTTCTTCAGCGAAGCGGTCACCAACGTTGATGCCGCTGATTTGCTGATCAACGGCGTACCCGCCACCACCATGACGACGCTCGCACCGGATCATTATCTCTTCCGGTTTCCTGAGCCGCCCGCGGGAATGGTTCGTGTGGACTGGAGCCCGAACCATGGCATCACCGACCGGGCGCGTCTGGCCAATCCATTCGTCGGCCGCGGCTGGACCTACACCTTCGCCCCCAACGCTCCTCCCGCTGACATCCTCATCAGCGAATTCATGGCCTCCAATCGCAGGACCTTAAAGGATGAAGATGGGGAAACTTCCGACTGGATCGAGATCCGCAACCTCGGTTCCACGGCAGAAAACCTTTCCGGCTGGTTCCTGACCGACAAGGCCAAAAAGCCGACCCTGTGGAAGTTTCCTCCTGGCGTGCTGCTGCCCGCCAACGATTTCATGCTCGTGTTCGCTTCGGGAAAGAATCGAGCCCGCAAACCGCTTCACACCAACTTCAAACTCACCGGCAGTGGGGGGTACATCGCGCTGGTTCGTCCCGATGGACACACCGTTGCTTCGGAATTCGCGCCTAAGTACCCGCCGCAGTTGCCGGACATTTCCTACGGCCGGAACCCGGATCAGCCTGGCGTTATCGGGTTCTCGGTCGAAGCCACTCCCGGCGGCCCAAACTCGGCCCGGGGCGATGGGTTCGCTTCCCCGGTGGTCTTTTCAAGGGAGAGCGGCACGTTCGTCGAGCCGTTCGTGATCGAGATGAGCGCTCCTCCCGGTTCGGCGATTCACTACACTACCACCACCAACCTTCCCACTCTCGCATCGCCCGTCTATGCCGGCCCCATTCGCATCACCGACAGCACGGTGATACGCGCGCGTGTTTATGCCCCCGGCCGGCTGCCGGGACCGCCCCACACCGCGCATTACATTCAACTGAACCCCAATGCGATCAACTTCACCTCCGACCTGCCCATCGCCATCCTCGACAATTTCGGCGAAGGCCCTGTGCCCGCGAGGGGCGAACAATATGTCTGCCTCATGGTCTTCGAACCAAAAGCAGGCGGCCGCAGTTCCATCACCAACGCGCCTGACCTCGTCACCGCCGGCCGGTTCCATCGTCGCGGCTCCAGCACGCTCGGGTTTGCCAAATCAAGCTGGTCCTTCGAGGCCTGGGACGAGTTCTCCAATCACAAGCACGTCCCGCTGCTCGGAATGCCGCCCGACTCGGACTGGGTGATGTACGCCTGCAACCAGTACGATCTGGCGTTGGTCCATAATCCGCTCGCTTTTCAATTGAGCCGGGACGTCGGCCGGCAGGCTCCGCGCACTCGGTTCGTCGAAGTTCTATTGAAAAGGGACGGTGGCCAACCCACCGCCATCAATCTCCCCAACTTTTCCGCGGCCGGCGATTACTTCGGAATTTACGTCTTCATGGAGAAAATCAAGATCGGCACGAACCGCGTTAATATCGACAAGCTGCGGGATGAAGACGTGAAAGCCCCGGCTGTAACCGGAGGGTATCTCTGGAAAATCGACCACTCCGATCCACGCGAACCTGGATTTCCCGGCGCCGGCCGAACCATCCTTTACGTCGATCCGGATCAACGCACCATGCAAAGCCCGGCACGGGAAGCCCAAGCGCAATACCTCAAGGATTATTTCACCGATTTCGGGCTCGCTTTGAAAGGCGCCGATTTCCGGGATCCGGAGCATGGTTATCGAAAGTACATCGACGTCGATTCCTGGATTGACCATCACATCCTCAACGTTGTGATGTTCAACGTCGACGCTCTCCATTTGAGTGCCTACTTCCACAAGCCGCGCGACGGCCGTCTCACCATGGGCCCGCTTTGGGACATGGATCGAGCCATGGGCTCGACGGACGGCCGCGATTTCAATCCCACCAAATTCGGGAGAATCGCCTCCGAGTGGAGCGCCGATTTCTTCAAGGATGCCTGGTGGAAGCGGCTGTTTACCGATCCTGATTTTTGGCAGGCCTGGATCGATCGCTATCAGGAGCTCCGCGAAGGCCCGTTGCGCAAGGAACACATCATGGAGGTGGCTGAAGCGCTGTTCGACGAGGTTCGCGAAGCTGAGCCGAGGGAACGAATCCGGTGGAGACGTTATCCGCGCAGCGGTATCCAGGGCACGAACGGCTACACCTTCGATTTCGGTGCGCGGGAATATGACTCGGAGCTGCGCTTCATGCGCCAGTGGTTCAGCGACCGGTTGACATTCATCGACACCAACCTTCTCTCCCGGCCCGTGTTCGAGCCGGACGTTCCGGTCAGCCACGCGGGCGGCGAGGTGCCCGGCAAGTTTCTACTCAAAATCTCTGCCGGTCCCGGTTCAACCATTTACTACACGCTCGACGGAACGGACCCTCGCGCCACCGGGGGACCGACTAATGCTGTTTCCGTCAGTCTGTCTGCGTCCGCGCGCGTATACACTGAGCCGATCATTATCGACGCCAACACGCGCCTGGTGGCCCGAGCCTACAACCCAGGGCATAACAATCTCACCGGTAAATCCAATCCCCCGATTAGCAGCCACTGGTCGGGCTCGAGGCAAGCCACCTACAAGTTGACCAAACGCAATGGCCTATAACTCGGCCGTACCGGCGAGATCGATCTGCGATCGTCGTGCCGCGCCACGAACCGCTTCGGTAACGGAGTCGAGGCGTTCGACTATCATTGACATTTCTTACTTTGTACCGCAAAGTGAAGCGTGTGAATACATCACAACCAGCTGGCAAACGGCTCTCCTCACTGCTCGTATGGTTTTGTGCATTCGTGAGTCCTACCGCCTATTTCGTCCTCCTTATTTTTGCAAATAAATTGCATGCCCCGGCCCCGCCTCCGGTTTTGGTGGCCACCTTGTTTTTTCTTATCCCTGTCATTGCTCTGCTGGTTTGCGGACGTGTCGTGTGGCGGTCGAGCACGACCAGGGCTCGCAGGATCGGCTGGATGCTCTTCACCATCGTTACGATGTTGCTCCAGTTCGGCCTCTTGCTCGTCATCGTCATCGCAGCGATTACTGCTGCAATCGGCTATGCTCAGTAGCGTGTGCCTGAGGAACGCAATCCAAAACACGCAAGCGAGCACCTGGGCCGCAACGAACGACTGACATTCGTTGAAGGCAAGGTGATCGATGAAATTGTTTAGCAGCTGATATTCACGCCAGTCGTGCGTCGCGTTCTAAAATGCCTTTGCGATTACCGCTTGAATTCGACCACCACCACTTCGAATGGTTGTTCGCTGAGGTTCTCTTCGATATGCCTGGCCGGGCCGCCCGAGATGACATCGCCGGCAGCGGTCTTCAGAGTTTTTGATTCGCCGTCCGGAGTGGTGACTTTCATGTTGCCGTCCGTGATGAAGGTGACGACACGATTGAGCGTGTGCTCATGCGTTACTCCCTTGTCGTGCGGTTCGTAACGCGCGCGAAACACGCGGACCTGATCGTTCTCAAATTCCACCTTGTATCGTTTGGGATCCACTTTGACCGGATCCAGCGCGGGCTGTTTTAACGTGCTCGCCCGGCCTGGCTTGGATTTCAATTCAATTTCCACGATCCGAACTGCATGGCCGCTGACATTCAAACTGGTATGAAGTCCTCCCGCTGGGCTCCATAACGCTTCGCCAGCCTTGAAATTCAGTGTCTCCACTTTCCCGTTCGGATCGGTGAGCGTCATCCTGCCCGCATCGAGATAGATCATCACACGGTTCATGTCGTGTTTGTGCAGGGCGCTTTTCACGTCCGGCGCAGAACTGACCACCAGAACCCGGGCCTCGTCGTTATCGATCCTGGCGGGGTTGTCCGCGGACAAAGCGGCGAGAGTCGTCAGGAAGAGAAGCCCGAAAGGGATAAAAGGAGACGTGTTCATGAGCTATTTCTTCACCGGTTTGAACCGCAGAACAAGAAGAAGTTGTGCCTGGGCTATTCCGCGGGCTCTACGAAACCGATCGTTGACGTGCTTCCTCACCGGCGTAGGGTCTGGGGCAAGATGAACCAGCCGCAAAAGCAACAGGTTCCAATTTCAAGACGCAAATTTATGGAAAAAGCAGTGATCTCCGGTGTTCTTGCCGCCAGCGCCTCACAGCTTTCAGCGACTCCGCTTGGCCTGCCTATTGGCAGTCAGATCTGGCCGACGCGTTCGATGCTCAAGGACTTTCCAGCCTACGTGAAGATGATGGCCGGCATCGGTGTCACTCGGCTCGAACTCTGTTCCCCGATTGGTTACGGCGCCGAATTTTCATCTCTCGAGAATGGAAAGGAAGTTGCGCGCATCCTCGCCGATCACGGCATGAAATCAGAGAGCTCTCATTTCACCATGGGAGAACTGCGCAAGACCCAGCAAAAGAGCATCGACTGGGCAAAAGAAGTCGGCATCACGCAAATCATCACCGCGACACTGGGCGGCGGTGACAACCCGACCCGGGACGAAGTCAAAAAAGCAGCGGACGAATACAATAAGATCGCGGCGGTCTCAGCCGCTGCCGGCCTTCAGCAAGGCCTTCACAACGAGGGCTTCGAAATGTCGATGGTGGACGGCCAGCGCACCTACGATCTCTTATTGGATCTGCTCGATCCGAAACTGGTGAAATACCAATTCCAAATGTCCACGATCACGGCCGGCTTCGTGGCGGCGGAATACTTCAAGAAGTACCCAGGCCGCTTCTACTCGATGCATCTTCAAGACATAAACATGAACGCCCCAGCCCCCGCCACAGAGGGATCTTCCCCGCGCCAGCGCTATCCGCAAGTGGCGATGGGCAAGGGCAGCATCGATTGGGTAAAAACCTTCAACGCCGCCAAAATCGGTGGCGTCAAAAACTACTTCGTCGAACAAAACTGGGAACTAACCCAGCAAAGCGTCGCCTATCTCAAACCCCTGAACCTCTGATCCGCCAAATGAACCGCACCCAGCCTCCTCTCCGTTCTCTCAGCGAACTCATGTAAAGCTTTCGTTCCCCGAACCCCCTCAAGAACCTTCCACGCAAAAAGTTTTCCGCACTTTTCCGATTTTAAGATTCGGCGGGGATATACTGTTGGATAATGACAAAAAGCGATCAGGATCTCCTGGGCGAATTCGCCAGCGATCAATCGCAGGATGCCTTCACTGCACTTGTCCAGCGACATTTGGGGTTGGTTTATTGTGCCGCATTGCGGCAGGTCCGCTCACCTCAGCTCGCTGAAGAAGTCGCCCAATCCGTCTTCATCGACCTCGCCCGCAACGCCGCCCGGCTGAAGCCCGATACCATTCTCACCGCGTGGCTTTACGAGGTCACTCGGCGGACGGCGATTAACGTTGTGCGCGGGGAGGCGCGCCGACAACTCCGCGAACAGATCGCCCTGGAGATGAATGCCATGAACGCCACCGCTGACGACTGGACGCAAATCGAACCTCTCCTCGACGACGCCATGCACGCGCTCGATGACATCGATCGCACCGCCATCCTGCTGCGCTTCTTCGAGAACAAAAGTCTGCGCGAAGTCGGCGAAAGCCTCGGCACAACCGACGACACCGCCCGAAAGCGTGTCAATCGCGCTGTCGAACGCTTGCGCGAATTCCTCACCAAAGGAGGCATCACTGTCGGCGCGAGCGGACTCGCTCTCGCTCTCTCGACCAGTGCCGTTCAGGCCGCACCGGTTGGATTGGTCGCCACGATTGCGACCGCCGCCATTGCTGGAACAACCATCGCTGCCACCGCTAGTGCAGCCGCAATCAAAACCATTGCTATGACCACACTGCAAAAAGTTCTCATCACTGCCACCATTATTGCTGTCGGCGTCGCCACGCCGTTGGTGATTCAGCATCAAGCCAAACTGCGCAAAGAAAATGCGCGAGCACTTTCGGCCCAAAGCCAGCGAGCGGCGCCGATCCTCGCCATCGCGGCAAGCGAGAACGATTTTCCGAGGGAAAGCTGGGCGTTCAGAGGTTACGCAACTCCGGAATCCGCGTTGGTGTCGCTCGTCTGGGCGGCCGTGAACAGCGATCTGGAACAATTTCTTAACAGCCTCTCGCCGGAACAACAGTCTCGGGTACGACTGAGGTGGCAGCGCCAGGGATTGTCCGACGAGGCTCAATTCCGTAATAGCATTTCCAACCAATTCGGCGCGACCAAAACGATCCGCATTTTGAACAAAGAAATTCTCTCGGACAGTGAGGTCATTCTGAGGCTGCAGATGGAGGGCGAGAAGGGCGGAACTGGAACTGTCGGAAAGAAAGTGCTACGCATCGGCAACGAATGGAAAGTCGGCGCGACCTTATAAGCGATCGGCTCAAGAAGCGCTCTCTGGAGAGCCTAAGCAAGCGTCATAAGCACGAGCAAGCGTCAGTCCTGAGCCCTCAGTTCCCTCCGTTCTCTCAGTTTCCTCATGTAAAGTTTTCTTCGCCGCAGCCCGTGAAGACCTTCTGCCTCTTCTTTGCCAGCCAAAATGTCTACCGCTTTCGAGGCTTCGGGACACGCGAATTGTCCTTCAGCCAGGCGGCGTAAGCCTCTTCACTCATTTCATTTGCGGCCACCGCAACCGTTCTCAAAACCACGTCGCTTTCGGGAGCAACGAAATCGATTTTATTTATCCCAAGAAACACAAAGGCGGCCATAAAACCGGTCCGCTTGTTGCCGTCGATAAATGGGTGATTTTGTATGATTCCGCACGCGTAAGCCGCTGCGAGCTCATACATTGACGGCTTTCCGTAAGCTAAAAGATTCTCCGGTCTGCTAAGCGCGGACTCCAAAAGCGCTTGATCGCGAATGCCGGCGCTTCCGCCATGTTCAGATAGAAGGCGGTCGTGCATTGCAAGGACCGCTTCTTTTTTGAGCCAGGCAGGCCGTTTCACTTCGCAAGTTCACGGAGGGCATTTCGGTACCGGCGCATCCCCTTCTCCGCGACTTCCATTTGCTTCGCAAATTCAGGGTCCGCGGCGGTGATCCGAAAACCTCCCGGCGCTTCAGTAATGTAGAGCTGGTCCCCTTCTTCCACATTGAGGACGGCGGCCGCCTCCTTTGGAAGAACCAGGCCCAGTGAATTTCCAACTTTTCTGACTTTGAGTTCGAGCGTCATGGCAGCATCCCAAATAAGTTATACAATAGTTATAACAGCATCGGCAGCTTTCATCAACTCCTAAAGCGCAACAGCCGAATATTGCTCACTAAACGGATGTCGACCAAAACCGAGCCCGCCCTCACGCCGCTTGTCGTCCTGTGTCAGTCCGCACTATTGAAAATCCTCCGACGTTCTGCTGGCCGAATATCGTGTAATCTTGCTGCGGGTCATCATTCTCCGCCTCGGAATTATCCGGAAGTAACGGTTGTGTCCGAGGGCACTTGCCTGATCCTGTTCAAACATAACCCAGCCACTACCAGAACCAGCACCGTCACCACACCGTTGCTGACGTTTTTGCTGAAAGTGCATGAACATTTTTGAGCCGAGGCAGGCGGGTGAAGGGAATCCAACCTCGTGATTATTACCCGTCCGGCCATTCGTAACAACCGGACGAATTATTTTCACTCGGGATATTTCAGAATCATCCCCTCGGACTTTCCATCCAGTTGGCGGCGCACGGATTCGGCGCGTTGGCCGATGAAACGTTTGAACTCATGGGCCGGACGGTTGAAGCTGCGGCGTAGTTCTCCGGGCGAACGATGGACCGGTTTCCAGCCCACCGTCTGTTCGAACTTGTCCAGGCGCAACGCCGATTGAGCCGCGATGGGGTCGCGAATGACGGTGGCAATTTCATCAATGCGACGGTGCAAACGAGCTGGCACATACAGACGCGAAATAAAATCTTCCAGGTGCGAACGATATGTGCGCCGGAACTCTTCCACCGCCATGACGCGTTCAAGGAACCGGTTTTCTCCAATCCATGGATGCCAGATGCTCGCTTGTATCGAATCGGGCCTCGGGGCGATCCAGCTATTGCCCCACGCTGAATCGAGGTCCCACGGAATGAAACCGAACTTGTTCGAGCGAGGATCGAGATACATGTAGAAATTCTGGCCGTCGGACAGAATACCGTCATAGCACGGCAGCAACACTTCGCCGGCGAGGAAGCGCGCAAACTCGTCCAGATCCAGAAAATCTCCGACGCGCGCGGCGAATTCCGCATCGGTGGCGGATGAAACGAGTCGCGCAAAATCAATCACGCGCCGTTGCTGTTCCGGCGTCGCCTTGGTTTTCAAATCGTAGATCGGCGCGTAAGCAGACCAATCGTCGCCGAGATGTTCGAAAAGAGTGTAGGTCACGGGTTTGAACATCGGCGTCGCTTTGGAGCCGAATCGTTCCTTCGCGAATTCGTTGTCTACCGCTTCCACCATGACATAAAGCCCCAGTGGCCTTTGCTCCCACTGCGTGGTGACACTGGCGGAGAGCCACGCGTAGGCCGTGCGCGGCGCGGGCACGCCAGCGTCGCGAAAGAACTCAAATCCCAGGGCCTCGGCGAGGCAGGAATATTCCCAGACGAGGCTGTTAAAAGTCAGTTCATCCAGGCCGCCGAGTTTCTGGCCCGCGACGAACTTGTTCAGGTCCACCTTGTAGGCGCGACTCGGTTCATATAACGAACGCGCGTTGCCTTTGGCCCGCGCTGCGACGTTGCTGAAGGCGACTCCACCAAACTCAAAGTCCGCGTGCGTCCAGTCGAATTCAAAGCCGAGCGCACCCGCGACGCCGCTGCGCCGCGCCTGGGGATTGCGCAAGAACCACAAGCCTTGCGGGCGCTTGAAATTGGGCATCGGGCCGATGCGTTTGAACTCAAGCGCCTTCCACTGCTCGGGCGTGAAGCGGAGATGGGCGTGCCAGATGTTGGTCGTGCGATAAAGATCGGATGCGTTGCGGAGAGCACTGGCATCGAGCCGCCGCGTCGCAGCGTTGGCGGGCCAGGGCCGTGCCACCTCCGCCAGTTGCCACCAACCCCAAAAGCGCATCGACCACAGGACGCGCTCCGAGCGAAGCCGGCTGTACCCAGAGAATGAATCAATGTACACAGCGATTCCTCCGAGGATTGTGATCAAAGCTGCGACCGTCAGCACGCCGATCACAAATCGCCGCCGCCAGCGCAACCACGCCAGTGTGTTTAACGTGCGACGCGCCAGCTTGAGCGACGGTCGCTGGCTTCCGCTCGCTTCCATCGACTGCAAAATCTCGGAACACAGGCCTTCGGAAACCGTGGCGGCGCAACCTTCAGTCGCACATGCCGAAGCCAGAGCATCGGGGTCCACGGGGACTCGGCTTTTCCCCAGCCGCTTCGTCAGTTTCTTCATCCCGCGCCCGACGCGCTTCTCCACGCGCCGCTCGCTTGTGTGGAGAACTTTGGCCGCGGAAGCAAAATCGTGATTCAGGAAAGAACACAGCAGCACCGCGTTCCGTTGCTTGGTTCGCAATCGCTCCAGCGCGCGATCCATTTGGGGCGCGAGGCGCGTCCACAGGGTCGCATCCGGCGGCAACGCCGGGTGCGGCTTGCGGGAAATCCAGTGCCAAAACCGCCGGAGCCGGCCCACGCGCTTCAGCTTCCAGCAGGCGACGGCTGTGACGTGGAAGAGCCAACCCGCGAGCACGGTTTTCTTCCGCAGTCTGCGCGCCCGCCGGGCCAAAACAAGGAACACAGCGCGCGTGACCTCCGCGGCCTGGGCCGCATCGCCCGTCCGCCGCAGCGCCGAGGAATGAACGAACCCCAGATAGCGTTCGACCAACGCCTGCAAGCTATCCGCATCACGATGGCGCGCCCACGATTCGAGACATTCTCGATCCGAGTTTTCTGGAACGGTACTGCCGGGAGCCTGCATCTTCTGGCTTCAATTCATTCGAGGTGTCAGCCAATCAAGCACGCGGTCCGTTAACCCGGGCGTGAATATCCAACTGATGTGGCCATGCGACAGCCGCCAGATTTCCGGCTGCTTCCATTGTTGCCAGAGTTCCTCGGTCAGTTCCGCCTCCACTAGCAAATCGTAGCGTCCCTGAATCAACAGAATATTTGCTTTGGGAATGACCGGCTGGCTCAACGTCAAATTGATCGGCGTCTTGTCCAGTGCTTCGCGCGCTGCTTTTTGTTTTTCCAATGCTTTGCGCATCGGCGTCCATAGAACGCATTCTCCGCGTGTCGTGCGATAATCCCGACGCACACCTGGCAGCGCGAGAATAACAGCCTTTAGCCGGCTGTCGCGTGTCGCCGCCAACCCGGCAAGCCAACCGCCGAGTGAAAAGCCAAAAAGTGCAACCGAAGGACAACCCTGGTCCAGCAGCCAGCCAGTCAGAGCGCGAATTTCAGCAACGGCTTGCGCAAATGCTTTAGCCACCCGGAGATGGTCGAAGGCTTCGATATGGCGGACGCGGCGTCGAAAATGGTAAGGCGCCACCAATGTCGCGGCGTTAAATCCCGCTCGCTGAATGGCAGCTACCTTTACCGGGAAACCAAACCGGTGACCTAAAAAATCCCCGCCGCCGTGCAGCAAAATAATCGTTGGGAATTTCTGCCAATCTTTTGCGCGACGATAAAGGCGTCCGTGAACAATGTTGTTTTCTGCAAAGTCGCATGGTCGCGGCGATCGGAATGTGATATGGATGTTCGATCTGAATTCCAATTCGGCGGGTCTGCTTTCGGCGGGAATGAAATTCGGTCCGTTGAGAAACTCAATGGCTTCCGTCAGTTTTGAATCGCCCCTGGCACATTCTCGGAAGGCCGGGAGCATCGCGGCGAATTGAAGGGCATTCCAGTCAATGAATTTTGCCAGGAGGGAAATCATACTTTTCGACTGGCTTCCAACCTCGGTGCCAGCCAGCGAAGGACGCGCCCCGTCAAACTCGGCACGAACAGACCACTAATGTGGCCATGAGGCAATCGCCAGATTTCGGGTTGTTCCCACTTTCGCCAAAGTTTCTCGATCGGTTCCCTCCCCTCGAACAAATCGTGGATGCCTTCAATCAACAAAATATTTTCCTTCGGGATGACTGGCGTGGACAAAGTCAGA
>Ga0193692_1000195_pt1 | contig 15021 bp, 39 predicted proteins | sample L3a1metaG_FD_144917 | JGI IMG/M metagenome (GOLD analysis project Ga0193692, IMG submission 144917) | Soil microbial communities from a riparian zone of the East river system, Colorado, United States - L3a1 | ecosystem: Environmental > Terrestrial > Soil > Riparian zone | place: USA: East River... | reverse complement strand
CCGCACCATACTCTGAACAGGATAACTATAAAGAGTGTTCCTCAAAATTTCAAATATAGCACTATTTTCTGTATTGATTGTAAATGAAGAAGCTTTACTCTCAAGATTGGACTCTACTTTAAAATCATTTGTTTGTAATTTCAATCTATTCTACCCTCCAATGTTTCATATATTTATAATCTTCGTCACATTGCTTACAAACATCATAAGTGACAAAACAGAATTTTAAGAATAATAACCCGATTACGATTACTTTTATCCAGAAAATTAAATTTTCCGAGGTTTCCCATTTCATCAGTAACACCATTAATAAAAAAGAAAAGAACCAGTTTCCTGGCTCTAATTTATATATTTATTTTAGATTTTAGCTCATCAAACTTTATTTCAGAGATTACCTGAATTAATTCATTTAACTCTCCAAGCGTCAAGTTTTCACATTGAATGGTTATTCCACTATCTGTTAGGAGCGCAGCTCCTTTATTCGTCGGTTCCTTCAACTTCAGGGTTGTCAGATTCTCCAACCGATTTATGGTCCATAGCTTGCCCACGTAACGATTCCATCTCCTCAACTTTTGCAGCTGCACACGTTCTAACGCACGCGCGAGCTAACTCATCATCTGTAACTAAAAAAGCTCCAAACTTTTTATTATCTTCATGTAACTTATTCTTTACTGTTCTGGCCGCTAAATTTTTGCGGGTGGAACAATATCTGATTAGTTGTGTTGGTGTTTTATGTGGGCACAACTTTATTAGTTCAGGGATAAGCGCCGCTAATAACTCTATAATAGCTGGAATTGGCACTATATCCTTCAAACGTTTCTTTGTGTCTCGATGATATTGTTCACTCACTAGAACTGCTGCTGTTTGAAAATCCATAGAAATACCTCTTTTCTCTATCATTTATTACACTCTTGTCGTACTCTATTATATGGCTTCGTCGTCAAGATTTCAACCAAAATATGTTAAGAAGGGGAATATCTCTATTGGGCGGATTGATTTTCTTGTTCAATTCTATTTATAAAGCAAAGAACACCTAAACTAACCCCGTCATCATCCTTCATGATTTTGCCGCGCATCTTAACAGTATAATTATTGGCGCATTTATAAGTTAGTTCGAAATCTCTAGCTTGTTCTATGGCGATATGAAATTCTTTAAAGATTAGCTGTCTATCCGAGATGTGGACTGAATTCAACCAGCCATTGTTTAAGGTGGCTTCTAGAGAAATTCCTGTAAGTTCGCTAAATTGGTGGTTAGCCCAAATAACTTTTCCTGTTACATCTGTCTCCAACATTCCTGTGTCATTCTGCAACTCATCACAATATGAGCGGGCTTGACATTTAATTAATTGTACATTATCAACAATCTTATCTATCTTATCTGCGATTGAACTTCCAGAATTTTTACTGAATTTTTCATTTATACTTTCTACAGTGACAAACACATGTTTTAATCTATCGGAGGAACGAACTACCCAATTAACAAATTTGTATAGACTAAATAATACGGTTGGTGCGCCAATTAATATTGGGATAAGAAAGGATAAAAATTCGATATTTAACAAGATAGTTTCTCCAATTTACTATCTTTTTTACACGCTAAGAAGGTGATGTGTATCCTTAATGTCTGGACAAAACCCTAATCTCTTACTTAGAATTTCATCTATTTCGGAGAAATGTAATGGGCGAAATTCCCCTTTTAGAAGATAGATATTGTCAACTCCAACATCTAGTAACCTACATTCCTTCAGAAATCTTTCCACATACCAGTTAATTCCGGCATGTGTATGACCGTGAATATGATAACTTCCACTGTGACTGCTATCCCAACATAAGAAGGGGCGATGACACATTATATATTTTTGATGATTATCTTTAATTTTTAGAAAATCTTGTGATGACGAAAATAAATAATCTGCACTTTTTTTATCGTGGTTGCCCCTGACTAAATGCACGTTTCTGCACTTAATTTGTTTTCTATAAAACTTTGCGGTCTCTAAATAATTTCGTCCAGTTTCCTTTTCATTACTGAAAAAATTATCTCCAAGCAAATATAAAGTGTCTCTAGGTTGAACAGTCTTATTTATTCCTTCAAGTATTACTGCATCCATCTCTTCTTTATTGATGAAGGGGCGGCTACATAATTGTATGCTGTTTTCGTGATTAAGGTGTAAATCTGCTATAGCGTATTTTTCGGGTTGCGGCATTAGTAATCATTTTCATCCTTCTTATAATAATGGTGTTCTCTAACATAATTTAGGATTGATTTCAAATCATCAAAACTTTCTAGTTCTCTAGTAGTACCATAAGTAGTTTTCATTAATCTTAATTTGTCGGAAAAAATCTTTATAAAATATACGCCGTATTCAGAAAGAGTATGTTCAAGAATTCCGATGTGCTGAGAGTCATCCTCCGTTTTTCTATAATGAGGCAGCCACATTTCTAGCTCTTTAACGGCTTCCTCTACACTAGAATTTTTATTTAGACTCACTCGTAAGGCTGACTGACCGGTTTCTAATATATAACTTCCTGAGCCAATAAACTTAAAAGTATTACTTAATGCGGAAGACCATGTTCTATATATCTCGAAATCCGTATCTTCTTTTCCCCATCCATTAGGCACGTAGACATTCATCCACCAAACATTATAGCCAAATTCTGGATAACTATCTATCATCCTAATACTAGAAAAATTTTTCCATAATGAACGAGCATATAAATGCGCTCTTTTTCTCCATTTATCTCTTTTTTCCCAAGCGAAAACTCTAGTGGTTAATCCGAACCAACATTTAAAAGGAAGACTTCTACTTTTTCTATCAATTCGACCGACGCCTTTCCAAATTCCAGTAATATTATCCTGAATCTGAACTATATATAGTGTAGGGTCGTAATCTGGCATCATTTCAATATAGACTCCAATTCCCTATTATCCTTGTCGAAAACTTTATTCTTAGTGTAGTACTCGGTGATATCTTGAATAGTTCTTTTTCTGAATTCTTCCGAAATATTTATCCACCTAGCAATTTTACCATCTAAATAAGTCACAATAATTTTACCGCCAGCGCGGCCAACATCAACCTCTTTTATTTCTTTGGGATTAAGAAATACGTCGGCAATTCTTAACATCCTAATAATTCCTTCAATTCACTATCCAAATATGGTGGTTCTTCAGGAACGGGCACAACTAAACTCTCTTTAATATGTTGTTGTAGTTCCGATTTAATTCCATTAATTTGATTTTCAGATAGTTTAATTATTTGTGGGGCGTCACCTTGATTGCTTAAAGTTTCTAGAATTCCCTCATAATATGGAAAGTGTTCATCTTTTATTTTGTTCCACCAACTAGATTTAAATTGAAAATTCTTGCGAAAATAGATTGTAAATTTTCTATCTTCTTTATCAAAGGATATATATGGAATATCGTTAGAATTAAATACCGAATTATTTACTCGAAAGAACATCATTCATCCTCATCAAGTTGTTGAGTTGGTAATTTAAATGTTTGTATAGGCTCTCCACAAAAATCTTTCTCGCACAGAAGCCTCAATTTCTCATTTAACGATAATTTTATATTTGGAATTGCGTCCTCAGCCAAATTAAGCATAACATTACCATTAATAACTAAAACAGATTCTCCATTTGCTTTTGCAAGTCTAATCTCGCCAATATTAGTTGGATTGATAAATGTGTGAAATTTACCCGCGCCCCACCCTATAAATTCTTCTGTTTTGTAGAGTTGACTAATAATCTCAAAGAATTCGCCTGATTTCTTAGTGTAAAAAGTACATATAGTAGTACCATATTCAGTAATTTTATTTACATAGTAATCTTCTTTAAGCATTGAACAAGTTATAGCCGAAATTTTATTCGGATTTATCCAAAACATTTTATAGTCCTATTGTATGAAAAACATCCTTCTTAGTGTATTTTTTTAGAATTTCTTCTGCGGAACCACAAACATAAAAGGCTTTGCCAGCTTTTCTAAAGCTATGGATAACATCATGAGAAAGATATTTTGGCATTATTTTTAGATATAATTCCCGCCTATAAAAACTAATGTTGGGCCTACCATCACTAAATCTCAATACAAGAACATCCAAATCATGATTAAATTCGTGGTGGCTTGTCATTTCTAAAGTTATGACGTACACTATTTACTCCAATATAAGGCTTGTTTAAATTCCATTAATTGTTTCTCGGTTACTTCTTCCACCTTAAGGGTTGATTGTCCTAATAACGAAATCATAACAGTGAACGTAGAATCGTTAGGATTCAAGACTGAATATACTGAAATATCTTTTAGATTCAAGTAAAGATTCTTAAATTTATACATTTTTTAATTCCTCTCTAACCTTCATTATCAGTTGCCAATAACTTATTTTTTAAATCAAAATTATTAAACTTTTGTCTAACTAAATCTTCTAATATAGAATCCCTAACTTCAAGCCAATCTTTTCTTAATGGTTGTAGACGTGAGAATCTTTGAGACTGATTAGGGGTCATATTTTTAATATAGATGTGATTCTCTTTATTATTTGTTTGGGCCGCAATTAAGGCACATACAACATTTGAGAATTCGACACCATTATAAATTACTTTACATGGCCAGTCATTCGCCAAAAATCTATTTTTGCCTGTGAAACTTTTAATCATATTATTCCTTCTAGCCCGTCGGCAACTGATACTTAGTAGTTGGGAAGTTCACTCAAATATTTTTTAATTTCATCCATCTCTTCATTCTGTAACTTATCAAATCGTACCCTATCATTAGAATGAGGGCCAAAATCAAATTCTACGAATCGCTTACCTTCCTTGAAAGTAACTTTTCTAGCCAAGCCAACATTCATATATTCATCTCTAATTCTTAACATTAAGATACTCCTTCTTTCTTTTCTATTTCTATTTCTTTTTCTATTTCTTCAATTAACTTAACATCTTCTTCTTTAGAAGTAACACCGCGCTTCTCTAAACCTCTTATTAATATCCAAATCCAACCGAGGAAAGAAAATAGTGAGAATAGGCCGAAACTGGCCGTAAAATGATTAATGGTTAGCCAAAGGGGCATTTTAGCTACACCATAATCGTAGAGGATGGGAAGTGAAACTAGCAGAAGTGAGGAAAGCACTACCAACATTACGTTTACTAAACCACCAACGCTTAATTTAGTTACACCCAAAAAAGTTTGCAGATAATCTATTTTACCGCTCATTATACCTGTCTAACCAATCCTTCTTCTTCGATATTAATTTCTTTTGGTGTTGGATTAAAATATCCGGTTTCTCCAAACTCTTTCAATACAGAGTGTACTGTATTTACTACTTCTTGTGCTTCTTTTTCGGAATTCCAAGTTTTAATATGAATGAAATTATCTAACTTTTTATTTTCACCACGTAGACAGACTTTCAAAGCATATTCTAAATCACCTTCAATTGCTGGATTATTAATAGAATAAATTATATTTTTACCAATTTGTCTCTTATTTCTAAGATAATCTTTCGTAAGATTCTCATCCTGTTCCAAAATAGCAAATAATGTTTGTTTTCCTTGACTAGTACAAATATACTTAAGTTTCATAAACTAATTCCTCCTTTAATTCTACATCAAAATCATACCATCTTTTTAATAATCTCTGTATATGCTCAAAATCAAACAATATACGTTTAGCGGTTTTTTCACCAAACCTATCAACTATCTCCCATCTTCTAGTATAGTAGAGAGTGAAGAATCTTTCAAGAGATTTAAAGTATTTTTTGTATTTATATTCGCACGCAAAATCAATTATGTTGCAGAATCTATCGGCCAATTTTATTACGAAGGACTCTATAGAACAATTTTCAAACTTATTTATATAGTCTTCTTTTGAGATTCCCTCTTCCTGAGTCATCTCTTCAACATATAACCGAACTTTGTATGAGAAATCAAATAAATCCTCTAATTGACAAGGCGTATCCTCTACAACATCATGTAAAGCTGCGCCGCTTAGTACCTCTTCATCATTAACTCCCCAATGAACTAAACACATTATTACATCAGACGGGTGAAGATGATAAGGCAACTGTACCTTTTGATTCTTTCTGAATTGTCCTTTGTGCCAATTTTGGGCGACTTCTATAGCATTAACTAACACTCTCTAATTGCTTCTCCTTTATTTTAGTCTTGGTGATTGGTACATATAGTTCCACCATTTCACTTTCTTTAACTCTAAATTGTCGATTATTTAATAACCACGTAGACCAATCCCAAAATTTCACATAGATATACCACTCATGTTTACTGCACGCATATTCACATTGTATATCTGTCACTACAACTTTATAATATTTATTTTCGCGCGACAGATAATAGACATTTCCCTTCTTAACATTGGGATAGTCCTCCATATTCATCTTATGTTTTTCTACTTCATCCTTGCATAGTGATTTATCGCAGAGAGTACAAACAAAATAATTATTCAATCGTTTGCTCCCCATTTGTCTAATTCTTTATCAACTTCATCCCAATCTATGTCAGAAGCTTTTAATGGAACTTCATGTGGTTGGAATATAAACGCATGAGTATATGAATGTAAGAATTGTTTTTCTATGAGAGGAAGTACGTCAGAAAATGCAAGACCACCTAAACCAGAACCTAATGCGGGAATAGCTACCGTTTTTAATTTTAAGTCGAAACATAATTGGTCTAATACAGGTAATCCCTTTTGAATAAATTCTAATTTGGATGGGTATATAACTTTATTCTTGGTTGGGAAATTAATTACATATTGGGGTGGTTCCTCTCTCACCTTAAAATAGTGCATTTGCCCAGGATATAAATCGCCCCTCTTACACGCTCTAATATAATCAACGTTCATTAATGGAAAACGCTTCTTAAATTCTAATGCGATTCCTCCGCCCATGATTCCCTCACAATTGCAAGCATTACAAATTGCATCACAATTACTTTCAAATAAGTCGCCACTGACTAATTCATACGACATCACAATTTCCTTCTTTTAGAGATTGTCTTGCTTCTTCTTCTCTTTCAAGAATTTTAATTACTTCATCAAATGTATCATTTATATCATTAGCGTGACTTAAATTGTAATGAAGTATATCAGAAATATTATATTTATATCTTAGATATTCCGGTAATGTTTTCGCATATCCACCATAAAGAATAGAATGATTATCTAAGATATTATCATGTTTGGATGGAATTTTTTCTAATTCGCATAGTACTCCTAAACAACAATACTCAGGCACTTCTTCTACTATTTGTCCTAGATAATATTTTCCTTTTTTGTATTCTCCACTTTTTAGTGCGTCTATCCACGGAACTAAACTTTTCATTTAAATCTCCTTTGGTTCATCTAACAATTCAATTTCTTCAATCGCTCCCGATAATAATGCAGCTTCAATTCTATGCGCAATTTCGGGGAATGTTAGTTTATCTTTATCATTCCACGTAGCTATTTCTCGTGACATATTTCTGAATTTATCGAACTTTATTTTAGATTCTTTTTCGTTTAATAAAAAATCTTTTGAAAAATGTAAACCAGAGTCCCAAAGATTTATCATTCCGCATGATATTCCTTTATTTAACTTGGGAAGAATCCCTCCAGCACAAACTCCATTTTCATTTTCCATCTCTCCGTATATTTGTTTATATTTATCTGAGCGCAAAGCCTCTATCCAACTTTTAAAAAGTAACACTAGTTAACTTCCCTTTCTAATAAATATCTAAATTCTTGTTTAAATTCTTCTAAGGAAGGTAGTGGGTCATCGTCGCTTTTTTGATATTTTTGTGCCATATAATATAATTGTTCTATAATATCTTCCTCTGATGCTTCAACTAAGTATGGCATATCTAATGCGCTAATGTAGGCTCTGTTCAACTTATAAAGTTTCACTTGGTTATTTCCCTTATTTTATGTTGTTGGCCAATAAACTTCATCGTCGTATCGTTCGCCTGGACAACCACACTTTACGCATGTAACCTCATCATGAATGGAACTACTGTCTATATTACTTTCCCACTCATGTTCACAATCATACCAGTTCATATCCGCCAATTCCCATTTTGCCAAACGACATACTCTCCATACTCATCCCAATCGAGAATTTTAACATCTTTATTAGGATTTTCGCCCATTATATGAATACCAATTTTATGTACTTTCTTTCTCCAAGTCTTTTGACTTAGGAATACATATTTAGTACATATAAATCCCAAACAATTTTTGTATTTTATCTCTCTTGCCGGAGCAGAAAGACAACCAGATAAGCGTTCCTACAATCCAGTTTGTCTATCTCTTAATTGAACAGATAGAAGTCCAGTAATATAACTCATTTTATTAGCTCTGATAATTCAATGTCTTTTAGGCGACCTTCCTGAATTTCGTCCGCAATGTAGTTACTGATATAATCAAAACTTCTATCATTATCATCATTCATATCTATTATTCTAGACTGAATATCTTGATTGACTCCTATTTTCTCATTTAAATAATTATAAATATTTTCATCTATATAATTCTCATGATTAGATTTTAACTTTGCTGGCAAAATCTCATAAAGTACGCCCAATGGACAATAGGCTCCGTCATAGAATAATTGACCTTGACACTGCTCATATTCGCCAGAACGAAGACTATCTATCCATTTAGTCATGAGTCCCATATTATTTCCTTTCAAGTAATTTACCTTGTTGGTGCCACTCCTCTATCTTATCTGCAATTTGAGAGAAAGTATACCCACCATCATTCATCTTAATAAGAGTGTGTATAATCTCATCATTAAACGTGTACTTGGAAGAGACTTTAGAAGGCAGATTCCTATAGTGATTATCATAAGAGGTAAAATCACCATCCTTTTGTTTATTTAACTTTAGGGTATTGCTGTTTAATTCACAGAGAACGCCCAGACAACAATAGGTGTTACTAAAATTTAAATTGTCCACGCCCTGTTTAAATTTGTTTGAGCGCAAAGCGTTGACCCAACCAGAAATAGTTATCATTAAAATCTCCAACTGGAAATTAGGTTAGTGGTCAAGTCTTTAATAATTCTTCAGGGCGCGGCGCATCCCCAATAAGTATAATTTTCTTCTTTAATAGATGTAATTGTACAAATCCATTAACGTGGATTCTATCCGCCTTATTATTAATATTGAGTTTTTTGCACAACTCGTCAATTGTAACTTTCATTTTCTAATCCACTCCCATTCGCCCGTAATATGTTTAACGTAACCTAAAGAGAATCCTTCTGTTTGAAGATTCTCCAATTTATGATAATAATAGTTTCTTTCGTTACAAATCCCAACTATTATAGCTAGTTGTATTAAAAATAGTCCTATTGAAATCACAACGCACCGACGGTTATCATTCATTCTTTAATCCACTCAAATTTTCCGTCTTTTTCCGTAGCCACATTTAGTAATACGGCTTGTGTCTTAATATTTTCAAGTTGACCGTACTGAATAACGTTTTTAATAATTGAAGCGATTAACATAAGAATGAACATAGCACATATAAATGCAGTTACATCCTGTCCGTTCTTCAGTTTTTTAATTTCCTCTTCATAATTATTTTGACACATTTTCGACCCACTCAAAATCTTCTATTCCATTTTTCGCATATCCTAATTCCCGCGCCTTATGTTTTAGATTTCCATTTTGGTAGAGGGAAACCATCAACAGAGTAAAGAGAATTACCATAAATACCCAATTTACAAAGTTTGAGAATTTACATTCATCACAACTTTTACATTTTGGACACATTAGAGATATTTTCCTTCTTTACTAGCCCGAACGGCGATTGAGTTCACTTAATAAATTCCGGCCAAGGATAATCGCCGAGCGCCCACCATTGTCCTAGTTCATAAGACCAATAACCAACATCACTTAAATTTAGACGTGGGCCAGTTTTACCATTCATGGCGTCGTAATACCCACTCTTAAAGAGTTGGATTAGTTCCAGAGGATATTTATCTCGCATTATATTATAGGCGCGAATTAATTGTTCTGCGGTAGTTAATTCGAATTCGGGGAATTTATTAAAACGATTAAAATTTTGATTTGACTGATTATACACTTATCTGCCTTCGACACTTCGGAGGGCTTACGCCCCACATCGCATAAAACATCTTTCTAGAGAGAAAGCAAAAAATAATACTGGTGAAATAGAAAAAACTCCCCTACTACAATTAAGTAGCGGGGAGCTTTAATTTTTAATTATTAGATGGAATTAGCTTGATTTAGCCTTTTCCTTCTTTGAGTGTGTTACAACGTTTCCGCTACCATTACTTGAAAGGGCAGCGCTAATAGCTGGCATTAATTCAGCGTAAATCTGCTTACGGCTCCGCCAATCATCCAACGCATCGCGCTGTTGCTTTGACATTCCAAAATCATCATCTTCGTCCTGTTCCATTTGTTCGAGAAGTTTCATTCGCTTCTCAATCTTGGCATCACTATTTTCACCCTGTTTAACCATTTCAACAATTTGTGAGATAGTAAACTTAGGCTCGGTAGTGAAACCAGCCAATTCCTTTTTAACATTATGAATCTGAGCGGGTTGAAGCTGAACATTGGTGTCACCATTATTTTGTTCAGCGTATTCAGACTTATAACGTTCTAGGGCTGGACCCATAATCTCTTTATTCTTAGGAAGTTTAGCAAACACTGCTTGTCGCGCGTCGCCTTCAAAATCTCTCCATCCCGTATCAATTCCGTCCAAAAGTTCGGAAATGTAAGAACGAAGGGAACCAACAGCCGTAACTTTAACGAGTTCAGACATTTTAAAATCTCCAAGAAACTTCAAACCATTAGTTATAATCAGTTTCACACAATGTGAAGCGTTCAATTACAACTAATTTCAAAAACATGTTAGAGAAAACTTACAGGGTTAGGTATCCATACCATTACAGTAGTAGATGATATAGTTTTAGTGGCACATAAATATCTCCATTTACATACAAACTTACTCATTTGAGTTTCGGTCGCCTTTCGACCATCATCCCTTCGACATTGGAATAGTAGGCGTGTCCCGTTCGGCAGTCAAGCAGCGGAAAGGATTTTTCCCATTTTCTTTTTTGCTCCCCTGTTTTCGGTCACTTCCCATAGTTTGCCGTTCGCGTCCACGACTCCCCCGTCCACGGAATGCGATATTTGACGAATGCCGAGCGCGGCGAGTATGACGGAGCAATGACGGCATGGCGCGGAATCTCTCAATAGTCCTGCCTTGCTCAGCCTCACGACGACAAGGGACAAAGTGTCTAGTTCGCGCTCCCCGATGACTCGGCTAACCGCTTTTAACTCAGCATGAAGATAACTATACTCTTTATAAAAGTCTACATTATATTTATTTGCCATTTTTTTAATGAACGGGTGGGTTTTCTTATTTGAATTTACTCCAATAGATACTAACTCATTCTTTTGAAATAGACAACAAAAGTGGTATGTTCTCCGTTGCTTCTGATGAACTATCAACTTCTGTGCTATTTTCAGTGTTCTTTGTATGTTCTGATTCACTAATATCCTCTATCACCGTCTTCACTATATAAGTTCCAATAGTATAGTTGTCTTCGTCGCAAAATTCCAATTTCGTAATCAGCCCATCCCGACTCATTATAATAAGTGGAATAATTTTTCCTTTAGGGTGCGGCCCTACATCTATATTTAGAGTACAGTCCCAATATTGTTGGTTGAAACCTAGTTGCTCTACGTGAGAATAGTGCGTAAACAAGTCCATTGTGCGGTTCCTCACACCACTTTGTATAGTTATTTAAGTCTTAATATTCTCTTTTCTTCATCGGTTAATTTTGCTAGAGCATTGTTCTTCAATAATTTTTCTGCTCTTTCCGCATCCTCTTTTAATTTTTTATCAGTATCTCGTTTTTTATGTTGATTCCACCACGTCATAGCTTTTTGAGAAGGTAAATGTAGTATCCCTTTATTTTCTGTTAGAAACAACTTATTCTGTCTTTCTATAGCCTGCATTAATTCGCACGCGATTTCCGCTAATTCGGAATTATGTTCAAATTTTTTATAGCGATAATCTCTTTCGTAACCTTCGGGTTCTGGGTCATAACAGGCCATTATTTTATCCTTTTATTACTTTTTTCATTATAGATTCAAAATGAGCTATCCATTCTAGCTCAAAATGTTTATAATTCTTAACTTTTCTTAATATTAATTTATTAATCAATAGATTGTCAGGTACTCCTCTATCAATTCTAATATATTTCTCAATATCTTCATTTTTTAAATCAACACAAAACGAAAAATGAACTCTGTTTCGTATTAATTCATACCTTATATCTTTATCTAGATATTTTTTTGTCCTATTAATATTTAGGACACAATCTATTACTTTTCTTTTCTTTTTTATTTTATCAGCCGTTTTGACTAATCCTAGACGTTTAATTAAACTTGAAATTTTCTTTGTTGTTCTTTCTTCATATTTATCGTGGCACTTTCTGCAAATATCAATCTGTCTATTTTCTAATTCGTTTCTATATTTTAGAGGAATAAATTTATAAAATCTTTGTGGTAAAATATGATGTTTAGTTAAGAGTCTACATTTCCCACAATACGGACACATTATTTGGTTCCTAAATTTAAGGAGTCCTCAACCCTAATGGTTCACCACTATCAACTAGAATATAATCGCCATACGTATAATTATACTTCCAATCCATTCCAACTCTAACTATAACATCTCCATCAAAATTGATAGTAACTCCATTAATTGTAAAGATTATATCCCCAGTTTTATATTTGACTTTCTTTCCTAGTGGAACCTGAGTCATACACGTATACGGACCATACTTTGGCTTCTTATCTAAGATATTACAATAACCAAAATGACTAATAACTATCCCATCTTTATCAAATGTGTGCCACTTACCATCGTTCCTTTGTACGGCCCAAGTTTCATTATCCAACTTAATAATGTCTATAAATTGATTGCGGGAGGCGTCAAATGGACATTCAGCTATACGTTTTTCTTTATCTGTCATGCGCAGTTCCTCACTCCCCTTCTAACGGCCAATTTTCTGAATATTGTCTATAATAAATCTTACCATCTATAATTTCTAATGTAATTTCACCATTACATGGCTCGCCGAATCCCTCACAATTTTCAGCAGCTTCTTCGGCCTCTTTTTCAGTTTGATAAAAATCCGCACCTACGGAGCCATCACCATTATCTCTTAGATTATAATAAAGTTTGAACATTCATAACTCCTAAATTTTTATATACTGTCAATCTCAAGGGCGCTGCCCTCATCATATTTAAATTGCTTTGAGCGAATCTTTATCTTTTTGCCACTTGGAAATTCTAGTACAACCTGTTCCTTAAAATTTTCAATTTCGAAATACCAATATTGTTTGATATCGCCACTAGCGACTAGTTCATCTAGGCATTCATCTTGAAGCTGTCTTTGTCCCATTATTTATTTCGCCTCTCCCACATTTCCTTAGCTTGCGTGAAACTTTTTATTTCATTTTGTCGAAATTTACCGATTTCTTTATCCGTTTCCATACTCTTAAGAAGAATTGTTTTATACCACTTAATTATAAAGTCGGCTGATAATGCATCAACAAATCCTTTTTCGGCTAACTGCAAATTAGAATATACACCAAGTACTACTTCTTCGCCCCAACTCCAACCATCTGTATTATAACCATACAATATGTATACTACCATCTTGCCGCTCTTTTTCTCAATTGACTAAGTTCTATTTCTTTCAAATCAGAAAGTAGAGCCTCAATATACTTATCTTTTATATTTGTCTTCTTAAGTCCACCCTCAATATACTCAACTAAATCTTTGACTTTAACATAGACACCACTACTATCTGTATAAGTTCTAACTGTCACTTGTTATAGTTCCTTATTTAATATTCACTTCTAAATATGTAGCACTATTACCATAATGATGGGCCAAATCAATATCTATGCATGTTCCATCCACCAAATAAATTTCCAGTCCATATTCATCATCAAAATAGTAATCGCTTATCTTACCACTGTCTTTTAAGGACTGTAATCCATCATGGTTCATAATTTTGTCCTTTTAGAGGGTTTGGAGTTTGGTTAGCGGCCACATTTCATGTAACAAACTAAATAACTCTTGTCTTTCTTTATTTGTCATCGACAATACTTTCTCCAATAAAGTGGAGAGATTATTCCAATATTGCCAACCTCCAATTTGATGTACAATTTCTCTATAATTTTTATAATCAATTTCGGGTACTTTATATTCTTCTATAAGTTTCATGAGGAAGGTTCCACCCTTCAAATTATCAAATATAGTATAAACAGGGTCAACTTCCACCGAAAACAATCGTAATGGCCTTTTATATTCGTCAATACCAAAATTTAAATTATGAACTATTCCAATATGGGGATTAATAAAAAAATGAAGCCAAAATTCACTACACAACTTTCTTGTCAAATCTGGCTTAACTGTATATCCAACTTTCTCCCCACTTAAAGGTTGGTGCCATTCTCCCAACTTGTATTGATAATCTATCCTTGTACGCATGTCGCAGTTAGTGATTTTCCAATATGTGGGCATTTTTACTCCAGTTCATTTCGGATGATTTGACTATTTTTCCAATGACTTCCAGCCGAATGTCCCGGCCTTACAAATTTCCCCACCTTATTTCTAAACTCACCATATTTAAAAGGGGATACAGTTCTAATTACATAACCTTCTCTATCCTTAGCTAATAATGTGTTATGAAGGGGAATATCCCATCGCCCGCGAAATAATTCAGGCACTAACTGTAAATTTAATAGGGCGGCCCACTCCTTAGTTTCATCCCAGCTTAAACACACATCCTTATTCCACACACTAAATAAATAGAAGTAGGATTTTAAATTAGTATAATGAATTCCGTGGCGGGCAAATAAGTTTTCCCCACATAATCTATGATTCTCTGGTATATCGCCCTTAATTTGTGAGTGAAAATTCTTAATCCATGAGCGAGTCCAATGATTAGGGCCGTCTATACTTCGAGCATGATAATAATCACTATATAATGT
>Ga0193692_1000194_pt1 | contig 15047 bp, 16 predicted proteins | sample L3a1metaG_FD_144917 | JGI IMG/M metagenome (GOLD analysis project Ga0193692, IMG submission 144917) | Soil microbial communities from a riparian zone of the East river system, Colorado, United States - L3a1 | ecosystem: Environmental > Terrestrial > Soil > Riparian zone | place: USA: East River... | reverse complement strand
AAAATTAGCCTAAAAAAAGGCAGTATAAAAAAAGCAAGTAAAGGCAACAGCAGTTTATTGATGTATTAATCCAACAATTCTTCGAGGAGAGCATCGCCATTAGTGTCGTCATGGTGATGATGATGATGATCATCGATAGAAACATCGCGGTCAGGGTAAGAAGGGGAAGGAAGAAAGGGGGAAAAGGAGTAAAACCCGAGATAAGGGGAGTCGCCGTGATGATGATAAAGAGATTCTTTTAGGAGAAGGAGGTCGTGAATGCGGGAAAGAAAGAGGTCTTTTGAGGAGAGCCAGGAAGAGAGGGGATCGTCGTGAAAGAAGGAGAGACAGAGGGGGAGATGGAGAAAGTGGGAGGAAAGGGGATGGGAATGGGAATAAAAGGAGTGAAATGCATCCTTGTTTTTGAGGTCTTTGGGGAGGGAAAAATGGAGGGAGAGAATGTAGTGACGATTGGAGTGAAGGAGGAAAAAGAAGAGTTTGAACAGTTGATCGCGTCTTTCTCCGAGGGAAAAGGTGTAAAAGAGGAGGGCGTAGTGTTCGAGCCAGGATTTGGAAAAGAAGTGGGAGGAGAGAAAGTGGGCACCGCCCTCTTCGTTGGAGGAAGGGGAATCGAAGAAGGAAGAAGAGAGGAGGGAAGGGGAATAGTGTTTGGGGAAGCGATCGAGGATGCGAGAGTTCCATTTGATGGAATCGTCGTCATTAGAATGGTTGGAGGAGAAATGACGAATCATGGAGGAGTTGAGGATTTTGAGATTGGAACGGGAGGATTTGACGCATTGTGACAAACTGGAAAAACAGAGATCAAAGACGCGAAGAGGGGCGGTTTTGATGGCTTGAACGAGGCCGTCGAAGGAGGTGGCACAATGGGAGAGACGGGAGAGACGATCGAAGACATCCTTCTGTTGGGAGAGGTTTAGGATGTTGGGATTGTCGTGTTTGTCGGCTTTATTCCAATTGGAGGTGGAATCTCTACGAACGGGAGCCAATTCTTTGAGGGAAGGACGAGGGGTGTTTTTGAGATAGTGAAGGGAATGGGGATTGGCGGAGATGAGAAAGGTGCAGGGAAAGTTGCCGCGAAGATAGTCGAGGGGCATGGCATGGGGATCGGAAGAGGTGGAGCGATGAATGTCGTAGAGTTGAACGTCGGAATGACCGGTGATTTCGCGAGAGGCGGAGGTGCCGGGATGGAAACGTTGAGAGAGGGCTTTGGAAAGGGAAGGACGATGGATTTTGGTTTTGGGACCCCAAACGACGTCTTTCCAGCCGCTGTTGGGAGAGTAGAGCCAACAATATTCGTCGTAACGTTGAGATCTCAACAAACAGGAAGGAAGGGAGAGATTGTTGTAGACGTTGGAATTTTCGAGATGTAAATGTTTGTCCAAATGAAGGAACCCTTTGGATCGCAAGTAATTAAGGATGGAGACGTTTCCCAAAACGAGAGAGGACATGATGAGACCATTGTTTTTGATGTTGTTGCCTCCTAATCCCTTCTTGTTATTCCTCTTTCCCTTTTCTTCGCTTTCGTCCAATTCGAAGAGAGAGCAGGAGTCATCTTCTTCATCTTCTTCTTCATCATCATCGCTATCATTATCCTTCTTTTTACGCCTACCGGGGATGGTAGTGGTGGTGGTATTCATTTTGGCGGGAAGGGCTTTGAGATCGGAGACGGTCAAACCTACGGATTTGGATTCGAGAATGGTGTAACAACGGTTGAGAGTGGAGAGATCCATATTTTTGAGAAGGTCTTCGGAAAAGACGCAGGTCTCTAGGGAATTGGGACCTACGAACATTCCTCTTTTTTTATCGAAGAAGGACTTGTACTTGTTGATGGCGGTGGTTTTATTATCGAAAGATCTTCTGGCCTTGCTGAGATTACAACGAAAGGAAGGGTTTCCGAAAGGAAAAGGATCTTCTGAAATATCGTCCCCTTCTGGATAGAGAATGGTATTTTCCATTTTTATACCCAAACGTTTATAGGAGGAGGAGGAAGCACCGTCTTGAGTGTCGATAAAAAGAGAAGGGATTTGATTCAATTGAATGGAATGTAGGGCACCGTCGGTACCGGAGGCAACGGAAGAGAGTAATAGAAAATCCAAAATGTTGGATCGATTGAAAGAGACGGCGATGGTGATCCAGGTCTTCATGTGAATGGAAGAGGAATAATCGGAACCGTAATAATAACCTTGATCGTAACGAGAACCGGAGAGATTAAAGAAGAGATTTTTGAAACATTCCAAATTGCCGGTGATTATGAAATAGGTGGCAAGTTTGAAGGCCAAACTCTTTTTACCTATAAAAGTGGGCATGACGGCCAAGTAAACTCTTTCCTGACCATTCTCGACAATTTCATCGTTTTCTTGATTTTGAATCCAAGAGTTTTGTTTGATTCCGACGAGAGTACGAGCGGATCTGGTGCCAAAATCGGACGATTTCCTTCCTCCCTTCTTTTTGGCTTCGTAGGTTTTTTGAAATTGACAATAATCCTTTTCGTTTACAAATTTGATCTTCGATGTCTTGTATCGAATTTTGGACACCACCTTTTCTTCATCATCATTCCCATTCGGGACCGAGCCGAAGGCCTCGTCGTCTTCTATAGGATTGATCCAATTCAAATAATCGTTAACGGCATCGTAAGATTGATGAGATGATGGTCTCAAGGCCTTTTCCATGGAGACGCCAACCAAAGAATGAACGTCGTATTTGACATTTCTCAATTCTTCCATATTATGTTGAAGGAGAGTTTTGGTATTCGTATCATCGTTATCATCCTTCTTCTTTTTCTTTTTCGTTATTTTACCGTCAGAAAAAATTGGATATGTACCAAAGCGTTCTTTAATCTCTCTCTCTTCATTCTCCAATCTGCCGAGATTCTCTCTACCGTTTCGAGTATAATAGTAACCATCGAAAGAGTCAACACCAAAAGATTGGGGTAAAGAAAGGAGATGATAATTTCCAGATAATTCGTCCCAATTATTACCTATCAATACCAAATTGATGACGGGTCGAAGGGCCAAGTAGGCCTTCTTGCAAGTCATGGCAAAAGAATAAAGGTCTGCAAAGACCTCTAACCTGGTCCTACCATCCGAATAACGATCGTGACGTGTGTAATGTAAATCCATCACCTCTCGATGATCCTTCTTTTTGGCATTGGCCAGAGTCGATGCACCGGTGGTAGAAGAATTTTTGCCTCCCTTGGAAGAGGGGGGTAGAGTCTTGGAGGAGGATCCTTCTTCGTAAGAGTCGATGGTTTTGGAAATATTCTCCCATTTGTTGGTGATAATATTGTGCCTCCTTTCGGGAGGTAGAAAACCTAGGAAAAAGTGATTTGTAATGGTTTCTTGTGGAATGCTATCCCACAAATCGAAAGAGGGAACGGTATCGACGATAGGTCTGACGAGAGCGAGTTCTTCCAAAGAAGAAGGAAAGAGAGGGTTGGACAAGTTTGACTCCATTTTTTTCCTCATCTCGGCCATTTCGCTATCGCTCATTTTAACGCCCTTTCCGTCCAAAACCTTGCAAAAAGTGATAATATAGTCTCCTTTTGAATCCTTTCCCTCCAACATTGTCTTACGATGATCTTTTGAAATTTGATTCCAACGAAGGGATTCCGTATTCTGTAATAATTCTCGCTGTTTCTTCTCGGTTTTCTGTATTCTCTTTTTAGCCATTTCTGCCCTTTTCATCTTCTCTGCCTCTTTGGTTTTAAGTTCTTCTTCTGACCGCTTTCGTCTACTAAACATTCTCTCGAGTGCAGTAATGTGTTCGATACAAAGCTTCATAATGTCGCCATCGACGGCAGATAACGCAGCAAGTGCAGCCTTTTCCTCTTCTTCTTCGACCTCTAATGTTTTCGTAGAAGGTTTGGGTTTTTTTACTCTATCCTCCACCTTCTTTTTCTTTTCTCGTTTGTTCTTTTTTCCCTTTTTTCCTACAATCGTCTGTTTCTTTGAGGATTTGGATTTGGGAACGAGAATCTTTTCCACCTTCTTTTTGACATTTTTAAGACCATTGTTACCAATTGTCGCATCCGACAGGGTGATTGACGATTCTTTGATTTTAGGTTTTTTGAAGGACTGAAAGACATTGTTGTCGTCATCATCATCTTCGGGTGTATCGGTAATGGCCTTTCTCTTTTTGTTGTTCACCAAAGGTTGCTCCTAAAACACGTTTAGAATAACGCATGTAATCTAATATAACTTACCTCTTCAGAACTGGCCGGTCGAATGGAATTAACGTTTGTCGTGTTGTTGTTGTTGTTGTTGTTGTTGTTGTTGTTGTTGTGGGCCGAAAGATTGACGGTCAATCTGGTCGGACTTTTCCTCTCTACCGTCGTTACCATCATTTTTTTCCTGTCGTCGGAAGGAGGAGAAGGAGATTTGGATCTGTTAAAGGAAGAAGGAGGTTTGAACGGAGTACAAGCCACCACCACCGACGACGATGAGGCCGCAGGCCCGGTCCCATTCGGGACTGACGATAAATTCTAAAACGATGAGTATAACGATAATGGTGTAACGTACTTTTACGATTTCTTCTGTTCGATTGCTCATGGTTTTTCTGGTTGAAGAGAAGACGTTGGGTCGATTGGAGATGATAAATTTTATCGTCCTTATAAAGGATTAGATGGAGGTACGATAAAGATTCTTTTTGACCTCCAATAGACAAGAATATCGCTTTGAATGGGAGATGGACTCCCTCCCACCACCAATTCTTCCTTCTTATATTTGGGAATTAGCAATTTTTACTAGAGTCTAACGTTTGGAAAAAAATGACCAAACGCCCGCTTCTATTAATGACAGACACCACTACTACTACTACTATCATTGTCGTCGGGACCGAAGGAGGAGGAGGAGGAGGAGGACGAGAACCGTTAACAAAGAAAAGACGAAATGAACCGATAACGTTCAACCCGTTGGAATTCCTTCGTAATGCGGAGGATGGTTTAGGGATGGGGGCTTTAAAGATTATCGTGGGATTTTATGCAGACTTGGTGTGGAGAGATTACGTTTTGGCAGGAAGGAGATGTAGAGGAGCAGGAAATCGATGTAACATTTTTTCTGGACTGATTCTCTCTACCCCCGTTCCTCCTCCTCCTCCTCCTTTAGACGATGATACGACGACGACGTATAAACGTTTCGTTAATAGGGGAGAAATTCCGTGGAACAAGTTTCCTTTTCAAAAGGGATTTTGGGGACCGAAGCATCCTGAAGAGGGCGGATTCGGAACCTTTTACACCTTCCCATTGGACAGACCGAATGAAGAGAGTAGACAGGAGAAACAAGCTCTAAAAATTATAAATGATAGAAGGAGGTCGAAGGGATTGGAGCCTTTGGTTAAAAGGCCGGACGTGAAGGGGGCACAAGAGACGGATAAATTGAGGATAGGTCATCAAAAATCGGATTTTGATGAAAATAAGAATCGGTCTTATTACGATCCGATAATAGATATGGAGTATTATAAATACGAAAGCAATAACAAGATTGAAACAGGAGGATGCAAGGACGTATTGGTCCTTCCGGTCTCCGAATGTTTCTTAGGATTGAAGAGGTGTAAAGAACACGAGACACAATCGTTTAGATCCTTTAAAGAGTTGGCCTTTACGTATACGGAGAAGCATTTTTTAGCTTTCAACCTTTTCTTGAACGAATGTTTTGGTTACTCTTCGAATAAATAAATGACACATTGAATGGAGGTTTGGTTTTTTTAAGGTAAAAGGATGCCAATAAAGAATAAGAGTAGGGATGGGTTTTTATAAAACCACTACAGAAATACATTATCATCATCATGGCCCTCCGTCGATCCGATAGGTTATCTAGTCAAAAACCCTCCTCCTCCTCCGTTCCTTATTGGTCTTTCGGCAATTTGGAAATGTCCAAAATTACGTTGGAGGCCAAAAGAGAAGTGTGCGTTCGTTGTGGACATTTTGGATGCGGCATGCAAATCCTACCCTTTCCTTGCATCAGACAATACAGTTCGAATTGGATAGATTCCGATATCTTACCCGAAAAGGTGACGAAGAGCACCCAGTGTCCTTGTTTCTCCCAAGTGATGGCCATCGAGGGTGTACATTGTTCAATCTAAAATAAATGAGTTTCTTACCATTCTTCTTCTTCTTTTTTTGAACCTCCATTTTATAGAAAAAAGGAACTGCATGTCAAAATGTAAAAAAAGAAAGGTTCTGGATCGATTTTCCAAAAAAAAAACCTTGAAAGAAGGAGGAGGAGATAAGGTGAATGGATACCCAATCCAAATGATACCAATGATGTGAGAGGCCTATGCGTCATCTGTTTGACCAATAGAATTAGAACCAATTTGAATTGTGGTCACGCTTGTTTGTGTTTTGGATGTGCTCTGGATTATGAGGAAGGAAAACATCACAATAAGGATTGTCCTTCTTGCAATGCCCCCATACGGTTCATCATCCCCTATTTTCCTCAATGATTTGAATAAAACTGACTTTTTTTTATATCAATGCCCCCCTCCAATCCTACTTTTAATTCTTTCCCTAGAATGAAGGACAATTAAAGTATCCATCGCATATGCTCAAACCAAAATGTATCCATATTCATCATCATCAACAAATACTATAACACACACATACACACACACAGAAATGTACGACAGAGAATATTGCGACACTTGCATAAGATGCGGTACCAAGAAAGGACATTTACAATACGACAATAATTTGGGAAACACCATGTGTTCGGAGTGTTGGTCATTGGCCGACGATACCCATCATACTTGTTGGGGTTGCGGAGAATGGCTTTTGATCAAGGGATCGGAAGGAGAGAAAAAGTGGAATTCCATCGAAAAGGCTCCTTGTTTGGGAGGAGAATTTAGCAGGTTTCATCCTCTGGAGAAGGACCAGATCGTTTGTATCGAATGCGATAAACAGTTATTGGAGGAAGAAGAAGAGACATTACCGGCTACCGATAAGGACGATGGTACAAAATCTACCGATACGTGCAAACAATGTATCTACATTGAGAAATATGGACTCGATCCACGTATTTACAAACAAGATCGTGGGTGCGATCGATGCGGTTTTATAGACCCTAACGGATGTGACAAATGCGGGTTTACAGAATATGACTTTGCACATTTCGAAGTGACGGCGGACTGTTCTTTTGACCTATGTAACGGATGTTACGACTTGGGAGAGAGGTGTTTTACCAAGTGTCACATGTGTACAGAGAGACTGTTGGTACCCAAATCCGAAGAGGACGTCATATGGAACCTCTTGGGTCGTCCCGATTCTACTACTACTACTACGATGAACGAAAGAAGCGATGCACTCTTTCTAGAAATGACCAAAAAAGCAAACGAAATGTTTGGGGTCATGCATGCCACCATGGACAACGAAGCCATCTGTTGCGATTGTATAGAGTATTACGAAGAGGAAGAGAGACTTCGTAAACGTGTTATGAAAAGAAAGGAAGAAAGAAGAAGAGAGAGATTGAACCAAAAAGTCACTCGCAAACGATCTCTTCCTATTCCTTCTAATGATGAAAAGGAAGAAGGAGAAGTCGACGATAATCCTGTTCCTTCAAAGAAACAAAAGACTACTAAGACGACGACGGTGATGCTTTTGAGTAATGGTATTGATAATACCATTGTAGTTCAATAAAATAATTTCTCTACTCGTTCATTCTGTTTATCCCTCTTTTCTAAGGGACCAACACATATAAAGTACGACGTTACCACATGTCCATGGTGTATGATTTTGACCAATCATGAAGGCGGGGATGACCACCACCATTTCGTATCACATTACAAAAGAGATCCAGTTTGAATAATGAACAGAAAGAGATGATGGTGATGATACGCTGATCTTTAGACCAAATAACCCACCCCTTCATTAACAATAAACATATAAAAAGAAGGAATAAAGAGTCATTTATTACTTGTTGTTATCGTCGATAACAAAATATGCACATGATTCAAAAATCCTTAAACATATTCTTCACCATTCCAACCTCTCTTCTAACCTTGGAAGGATCCATGAGAGACTTGTAAGAATACAAAAAGAACATCCAAGGATTGAGCATGACCGGAAGGGAATTGTAATGAACGTTAGCCTTCTCGTACTTTGGACCTCCACCTTTGGAGACGCAAGACGTACGAGGTCTCATATCCATTCTCTTCTTCCTTTCGTTTCCATCTTGAAATTGCCACAATCGACTCGTTACTTGAAAGTTGAATATATCCTCATTCTTTAATTTGTTATGCTTGTCCGAATAGAGATTGGTCTTTAAATCTATACCTCGATAATCTCCAAAGTACAATTCTCTCATAGGATCGACCGGATAACTTTCTGGAAGTAGAGTCGTGGGATGATCGTTAAAGAATTTAGATTCCTCTTCTTTGGTGTATTTTGTATAAGTGATGAGGCTCAATCGTACCCCATAATGGTCCATCCGCAACGAAACGGGTATGGCTTGAAGCAATAACCACCTTTCTCTATCGACGTAACTACCGGGTTTCAAATCCAAAATGACCAATCTCAAATAATTGTTCATCACGATTTGTACGACATCCTTGGGTAATCTCCAAATCTCCTTCTTCATTTCTTCGAACCAAGAAGGAAGAAACCGTAATCTCTTGTTTGGACCTGAAGTACCCTTTAACGTTGATAAAGCTAATCTTTTGGACATTTAAGACCGATATGATATATACGTATGCATTATATAACCAGACATTTTGAACGTACATTATTATTAAGACTCATTCTAGAAGGAACACATTTTCTTTTATTCACTGTAATTCCTCTCCTTTATCATCATTACCACCATCACCACAAATCTTTAACAATGAAGCAAAATCATCCTTTTGGCTCTTTTCTTTTGCAAGATGGTCCGCTTCCTCTTCCAAAGTGCATTCGTGACAGATCGACAAACACCTAGCGATTCTACGACATTTTGGACATTTTCGAATAGGATGTTCGGTGCATCCTACTTTACACACGGGACAAATGTCCTTTGGGTCGTTCGGATAAACTTTTTCTTCTCCCCCATAGTTTAACATTTCGTCCTCTTCGTCGGCCGAAGACTCGTAATCCTTGTATTCTTTATCCCTGCTCTTCGAATAGAGACGAGATCCATTGTAGGATAGATACTCTGGATCCTTTGCATCAATCGATCCTAATACAACGACGTAAGAAGGATATTCCCTATACGTATGAGGATTCGAGTAATGGTGTCTCGAATCTTCCAATTCTCCAATCCTTTTCAACTCCAAATCTTCTCTACAATCGAATTCAAATAGTCTCTTGAACATGATCATCTTTTCTTTCGAAAGGTTCATCTTTCTATCCTTATTGCAGGCGTCGAGCATGCATTCCAAAAAGAGGCACCAAAGTCCTTTCATCGTCAAACACACTACGTTTTTTCTCCAATCGTCATCATCATCATCATCATCATCATCATCTTCTTCACTTGATGATGATTGCATTTCAGGTTTTCTAACCATGCACGTTCCACTACGACCAGCGATCCTATTAAAGACGTCGAGTATATTCTTCACCCTCTTTTCGTCCCATCCCCAATAGACGTAATGAATGGGTTTACTCTCTTCATTTCCATCAGAAGGAATCCACGTTCCGACAAAATGAATCGTTTTCACTTTGTTCATCGTCCAATTAAGACCGTCCTGCTCCTTCTTGTCCTTCTTATCCAGTTTTTCCAACACGTCATCTATCAAATCCTCCTTGATTTTAGACAGCTCCTCTTCCACCGCTTTTTCGACTCTATCCACCAATTTTCTTCTCTTGGTAACCTCGAGGGATGCTTCATTGTTATTTTGTTCGGGCGACGTTCTCTTTGACATTTATGATTATTCTTCTTGTTGTTATCGTTACGATGCGATAAATGTATAACTTACAAAACTCAACAAACGATGCCATCATTTTCAAAATTACATTTATTTTACGCTAGAATCAATACAAGCAAATCGGATCTTCGCATAGATAGAATCCATCTTTATCCAATTTGAACGGTTCAGAACCCAAAGGATCCTCCACCTCCACCACCACCCCTTCTCCTTCTATACATTTGTCCTCACACCACATTTCAGGTTGAAAGGAATCGAAAGGAAAGGGTTGGTCGATATTATTACAATCCTCTTCGTCTTCCTCCTCTTCCTCTTCCTCCAATTCAACAGAAGGAGATGAAAAATAGAGTTGAGTAGGTTCCAATGGTCTTTCTTGTTGTTCTTCCAATAAACGATCCGTTTCATTTAATGTAGACCACCAATCGATGACACCATTTCGATTCTTATCATTATCATCCTCTTCTTCCTCCGATTCATAAGGTGCAGTAGAATCCAAATCATCGTTATTAACATTATTGTCATTGTCATCATATGTAGAAGGTATGACACAATCCCAATCCGATTCCTCCAATAGAAAGCCATCCAAATGCTTTTCTGGACTCTCTGGGCACGAACATGGCAATAATGACGTATAATTCAAAGAATCGAATAGATTATCCAACGATTCTGTACAATTCAGTTTCCTTCTCTTATGTTCTACTACCTCCTTCTCCTCATCCTCTTCTCGTGATTGCGTATAACGTTCTGGAGAAGGAGTAAGTCTCTTTCCGTATCGGTTCAACGGTTCATCTGAATACATTTGACCGCTAATGCATAATCCGTCGAAACAAAACTCTCCATTCTTGTGACAATCACATTCCTCCTCCTCCTCAAAGGAAGGAGCCTTCGGTTGTTGTTCTTCTTTTCTATTCACATTTTGATAATGTGGTGGAATGATCATTTCCAATTCTCCCATCTTCTTCTTCTTCTTCTGTTGTCGTTTAACCTTTTCATCAGTCCCATTCGGGACCGGGCCTCCGGCCTCGACATCGAGACTGTAAGTGGTCATGGTCAACCCATGACCAACTGGAAAGGATTTGGATCGCAAGGATATCGTCGTATTGTTTGTCTGTTCTTTGAACCACAGTGGAAAATTCCCACTACTGGCCTGAAAGGGTATGGTGGTGTTGGTGGTGGCCAGGTCCTTCAGATTGGTATCAGAGTTCACCGAAGACCATAGCTTCGAAGAAAGGGAATTGTTTGTAATGCGAGACTTTAACATTTTTACGTTCTTTGGATTGAATCGTCTGTTCGTTCTTAACTATTCCACAATGCAAATGATAAGTGCAAATTCACATTTATTTTAGGCTCCATTCGAGAAGATACTATTTCATCCCTTCCTTTCCCTTTCCTCCTTCCCATCCGAAGCAAAAGCGATCCCCTTCTTCTTCCTCCTCCTCCAATTTCTGGTATACTCCCTTGAGTATATCCACGAAAGGGATTGAAAACGAGGCCCAAAATTCCAAAACCTTTTCAGAATCCAATCTCACGTCCACGTTTACGCTTTCTGCAGCGATGGCTGCAACCCCTTCTCCCGATATCAAAGGAAGAAGGAGAGTCTTTAATCTCTTTTTTGCTCCTTCGTCCCCCTTTTCATCCCTCAACCTTTTTCTAACCATACACGCATCTTGTTCTTGACCGGAAGGCTCACCACACACTTTGATTTCTGGATCCAAATAATCAAAGGTCAATCTGGCTTCGGCCTTGTTGGACCTGTTCTGCGTTATTCTAGGCGGAATGTTTTTAGCTTCCATCCCTACGTACTCCTTCTCCCCCCATCTTTCCAATCGTTCTGCACCGCTCTCCACGTTCAATTCTCCCAGAATACGTCCCGTTACCGTATAATATTTGTCGTTCATCACCTCCTCCTCCTCCTCCTTCTGTTCAGATTCTTTTATCGTTATCGGTTCTTCCATTTTGTTACTAGTACTATTGATAAATTATCAATCGATCAACCCTATCGCTCTTTAAATGCGTCTTCATCATTTTATCATGCACACATTTATTCACCTTTGGTCGAGGTCCGTTTATTTATTGTTCATGCCACGTGCAACCTCGTGACACATGTTCCATTTCCGTCACCGGTCTAAATGATGTGCTCGAAGGACTCAGGAAAAACACCATCAAAACCAATGGAAGCTCTTCCAAATATAGAAGGTCCAATGGTCTCTCTCTCAAAACGATCAACCTGACCACAAGCCAAGAACTCCCCTCCAAAAGCGACGGTTTTTATATCACTTTTCCAATTCGAAGAGAGAAAGCGAAGGAAATTTGAAAATTATCATCGCTTCTCTATCCCACCCCTCGTCGAATGCGAATAATCCAGGTCATTTTTGTCACCATTTCTATTCTCTCTTTCTCTCTCTCTTTCTCTCTCTTTTTTTATATCCCCTCCAATTCGACCCTATAAATAATTACGTTTCCGTAATCGTAAATGTCATTATTTCCGTTCAAGCAATGGAATCGTAAAAATCCAAACCGACCAATCGAACATGTTTTATTATCATCATCTCCTAATTATCCTCCTTCTCGATCTGGTATCGAGCACTCCCTTCGTCGAATTTAATCCATCTTGTTCTCCTTCTCCTCCTCCTCCTTCTGTTGATTCTTTGGAAACGCTACCACCACCACCACCACCAAGACCGGCTCCTCATTTTGATCAAAGAACGGTGGATGGTTGCAAACACATGTGTCGTCGAGTCGTAAGAGCCGCCAATTGTTGGTCGGATTACCAAGACAAATGTGTGGTTATTTGCTACTTTGCCAGAGAGGGTCGATTGTATTAAAAGACAAAAGGAAAAGAGTAATAAAAAAAAAGAAGAGAGAAAGAAATTGTTTATTATTGTTGTTACCAATTATAAGCCAAAGGACAATGTAAATAATGCCATCTCCCTTCTTCTCTTTGTTTTTTAAATCTCTCATCGTATTTACAAATTCTATCCTCCTTCCATTTACGTAACGCTTCTTCCATCGCTTCTATTACTTCTTTTCTTTCTCTACGATAGGCGTTTTCGGTAGAAGACACGAGGTCATGAAGGGGTATATCGTCGTAACTCAATAATCTTGCCTTCAAATCGCCAACGGATTCGAGTATCTCTTCTAATAAAGGAGTATTACAACCTTTACATTTGTGATAATCTGAATGATAGTCAGAACGACATGTTTTGCCTGCCGCAACGCTAACAGAAACGCTCCTTCCTTCTTCTATAGGTCCACCAACCTTTTCAACGATGAAAGGAATGCAAAATTCCCTGTGTCTTTTTAAACTCCATTCGATATAATCCCCCGTAAATTCTCCCAACATTTTGGTATTGTATTGTAATTTACTCCTTCCATCGTATGAAATATTTTTTCCGGTAGGCGTTACGTACACTTCGTCCCATTCCCACGCACATAGAGCCAAGGGAGTACAATACAGAAGGGATTCTTTTCCTTCTCGTCGTGGTGATAACCACCCCCATGCCACGTTCGCAATATCGAACGAGCTAATGGTGGAAATCAAATCCTCTCCTTCTTCCGTATAAATACATTCCAAAACCAAAGAAGGAGGAATCTTTTCCGTCCACTCTGGGAACATTCTTCTATCCACCTCGTCGTATCTGGCCATTCGGACCGTATATTCTCTAATCTCCTCTATTCTAGCCTCCGTGAGATGTTCAGGTTGGTAATAATGAGAATTATCGAGAGGACCGTCCCATAAAGCACTTCCACCCTTTCCTTCCCACGAATTGACTCTCATGCTTATCGATCTGGAATGTTTTTCTTTATCGAAAAGGGGTGTTTGTATCCAAAGATCCACATCTTTACCTTTCCAATCTCTCACCAAAGGGACGTGTTCTTTTGAATTTTTGCAAATGTAAAAACGATTCTCCTCCTCCTCCTCCTCCTCCTCCTCCTGTTGCTCCTTCTCTTTTGGAGAGAAGGAGCAACGACAGGTCGAATGATGCTGGTGATTGGAATCATAAATTCCCTTTTCTTTTTCTTCTTCTTTTTCCTGTTGTTGCATGGAAAGGGATTCAATGATACCTTTGGGTCTCTTTTGAAGCATGTAAAAACCGACATATCCTCCGGTTAACAAGAGATTTGCATCGTCCACACTTCCTTCTCTTCCTTTTTTTACCGTTTTATCCTTTAATTCGAGAATTTTTGGTGCAATCTCGTCTCGAAAGAAGGACCGTAGCTTATTCTTTTCGTCTTTCAAGAAGGCCCTGGCCTCGCCCGCGTTTATAAGCTTTTTCGTCGTCTTTAATGCTCTAGCATCCATTTCTCTCAAATGATTCATCATGAAAGGATTGACTATTCCTTCGTCCAATAACACTTCGTCCAAGAATATCTCTTCCATCAATTCTAGAAAGGATCCTTCTCTGCATTCGTTTAAAGATATCTCTCCTTCCCTTATTTTCAATTGATTTTCTCTAGAAATTGAAGAATATTCGTTTACGTAACCTCCCAAAGATGTGGCGTTTTCTACTCCCCATTTTGCCACTCCTTCCAAACAATCGAAGGATATCGGAGGATTATCGTTCCAAAAACCGGTACAATCCACCTCTTCCACTCTTTCTACTACACCACCTTTAGGATCCCATATTGCAGCGTATAATACGCCCAAAGGTCGCAACTCTTTCAGGGGTATGGGACAGAAGAACCATTTTGGAAGAATATAACGTTGTTGACTTCCAACCTCCGATGATGAGGAGAAGAAGGAGGAGTTTTTACAAATGTCTATCACTCTCTTTAAACGCATTCTATCCAAAAAGAAGAATCTCATTTCTTTCGAAACGTTGATCATCCTATCAAAAGTCTCTCCGAATCCTCCTCCCTTCCCGCAAATCAACAATAACCAGAGTTCTGGATTTAATGGATTGTTATAGCCTCGTACGTCCTCCTCCTCCAGAAAGAGGCTTTCTTCTTCATCTCGAAGGAGAGTTTTGAATTCTCCTCCTCCTCCTCCTCCTACTCCTATTTTCACAATCTTTGATCGTTTCGCATTCCTTTCGGGTGATTCGTCGTTGTTGTTGTTGTTGTAATCATACTCTCCATTTATCGCTTTGATGGGTCTTTTGGTCATTTCTCTTGTGTCTCTCTTTTTGAAGGAGAGTGGTGATGGCTTTGGAATCCAAATGAAAGCTCAGATTCTTATCCAATCAATAAAAAAAAAAAGAAGAAGACGCTTAAAAAAT
>Ga0193692_1000193_pt1 | contig 15079 bp, 21 predicted proteins | sample L3a1metaG_FD_144917 | JGI IMG/M metagenome (GOLD analysis project Ga0193692, IMG submission 144917) | Soil microbial communities from a riparian zone of the East river system, Colorado, United States - L3a1 | ecosystem: Environmental > Terrestrial > Soil > Riparian zone | place: USA: East River... | reverse complement strand
AGCTACAAGATGCATAAAGAGTTATTCGCTCTTCGTAAGAACGCCGACCCCGATATCGACCACACAACTTCATTGCAGAGCAATCTTGTTATCATAGAGGGTGGCTACCGTGGTGCCGATGCACTGGCCCGGAAGTGGGCGGCAGACTGGGGTTGCCGCTGCATTACCGAGAAGGCGGATTGGGAGCAGTATGGCAAGAAGGCTGGCCCTATTCGCAACCGCGAGATGATGAAGCACAAGCCAGACTTGGTTCTGGCCTTCCCCGGAGGTGACGGCACCGCCGACATGATCAGCGTGGCCGAGGAAGCAGGCGTTCCAGTAAGGAGAGTAACATGACTGACGAACAATGGGATACATTACTGCCCGGCATGAGGACCGAAATCCTGACCCGTGGCGAAAGCTTGATTGGGAATAGTGTTTATACCCTATCGAAAGAAAAATTCTACGAGCTTGCTGACAAGGTGTTGGACAGTATTCTGAATGACTCTACCCCTAGAGGGTTTCTTGATATCGAGCGGATGCGGCAGGCGGTTCAGGAATACGACGACGCAATGGCGGCCAAGGCGTCGATGGAGGGGTAGTCGTGGCCTACTTGGTGGAGCTATTTGTATGGGCTTGGGTGTGCTGGGGCGCTATCTGTCTGATCAGGGCCCACCGCGACCGCATCGCCCTGAAGAACAAATATTACGTCCACGCCACCGGGATAAATGAGACAAGAGCGGTCTGGACTCCAAAACACGCGCTCTACCTGATGTTCTTTCGTAACCCGATCCAGTTGTACGGTCCTTATATCCAGTCGGATACGAAGCTTACGAACTTCGACCGCCGCTGGTGGAAAGTCTACCATCAGGTCTACCAGATACTTGATCGGGAACAAAAGCGGCTGGTCAGGAAGGCGATGTTCAAGATTGGATTTACCCTTGAGGGCGCTATCGAGCATGTCACCCGCATAGACGTTGACCTGTTGATAGGAGAGGAAAATCCGTATCCGGTCCCTCCCGCCTTCTCCATGCTGGCAGCCGCTTCCGAGTATGAAGAAATCATCTCGATGCAGGAGAGCGTGAAATGAGCATCTTCATGACCCACCCAAACGAAATCCTGAGAGTCGAGGAGGGCCTCTTATTCCAGACCGACAAATGGAGAGATTTGTATAAAGAGGAGCTTGGCAAATATAAGCTTCTAACCCCCGGCCAACGGGATGACATCAGAAGCTTATATTTGGATCGTGAGTGGAAATCGTTGAGGAGCGGCAGCTTTGACCTCAATAATGAGTATGATGAAATCATGCAGGCCCAAGAGATAATGGACAAACTGACGACATAATCATGTGAGACATATTGGGTCTTATGAAAGAGAGAGGGAGTTACGCCGTGCCGAACAAATTTACGATCAGAAGTGACATAGACAACGAGGACAGTGATGTTGTGGTTTGCATCCCCGTCACCGACCCGCTGAAGTTTGACGACAATCTGATCGGGCGTTGCTCCAAGTGCAATATTCCGGTCCAGTTTCGTCCAACCAGCCCAAAGAAACCTCCGAAGATTTGCTGGGATTGCGCCGCCCCCGATATGGAGCGGGAGCTAAATGCTGGCAATCTGGAAGTTGCGGTGAGCGACAAAGCCCGGGAAGATATCATGGAGTATCTTTCCAGAAAGATGAGGCACTGATGGCCAAGGAAGCATCAAAGAACCAAATCCTATTGGAACATATGGCGGAATTCGCCCGCTTTGCCTTCATGGATACGGGCCAGATCATCCCGATGTGGCTGTTGCAGGACGCGGATGGCAAAATCCAGCCCGTCCTGACACCCTTCCATGAGGGTGAGCCAAAGGAAGTCTACGCCAAGGCCGTCAAGGCGGCCCTGAAGGAGCATAAGGCCGTGCGCTATGGCTTCATGTCGGAGGCGTGGGCGGTTTCGATCAAGAAGGGCCACCCCGACTTCAATAGGGCCGATAAGGTCAAACCCTCTACCCACCCCGACCGGCGCGAGGTTATCAAGCTGGTGGTGGAGGACGATCAGGGCAGCTTCCTGATTGGCCAGTACTTCATCCTGCGCCCCGAGAATGGCGCGGCGCGGCTGTCTCCGTTCATCCAGCCCGAGGGCTTCGACGGCATGGGCGGAACCTTCGGAAATATGTTTACCAAGGTATGATTTACCAGATATGGTGGCCCCGATTTGGCTCGTGTCCAGATATGGAGAGAGGGATCACCATGGTTACAATCCTTGAGGATATGCACCAAGCTCATAAGGCTCGCCAGCTTCGCATCCAACAAGCCGCCTACCGTGAACTGACCGCCACATCCTCCGGGATAGACATTGTAGAGCCTGTCCCGGAGCCAGAACCAGAGCCGCCGATAGCAGTTATCGAGACAAGAGTACCCGGATACGCCTTTAATATCGTCCTGAGGGAGATTTGCTCCCATTTCAACGTCCGCCCCGAAGACCTTTTAAGCAACAGACGCCTCAATAATATCTCATTGCCTCGCCACATTATGGCGTACCTGCTTTGCAGACTGACCAAATACAACACATATCAAATAGCCCCGAAAATGAATCGGGACCCCGCGACAATCTTCTATGCGTTCAAGAAGATTGAGGGGGATTTAGAAAGGTATCGGGAGCACCTTGATATCCTTGAGCCGAAGCTGCGCGGCTTACTACCGCGACCCTGAAACCAACGGAGGAAAATATGCTGATTGAAAGTTTGGGATGGTTCTTCATGGGCGCTGGCGTCATGATGCTGGTGTTCGCCGTATCTAGAATTCTAGCGTTGAGGTCGAGCACCAAGAAGTTCGATGCCATGATCAATCAACTCAAGGAGATATCCAAGACGCTGGAATTCGGCACGGAGCACCTTGATGGTAATCTGGCTGATCACCTGAAGCCAGAAGTAAGCGAGCTAACCTTCCGCGATAGGTACGGGGCGCTCTGCACCGTCAAGATCATCATTGACCCGCGATTGGACCACGACACCACTTCCAGAATTGAGGAAGATGGCAATAGCAGCGTCCAAGAGTTTGTTTTCTCCACCAAGGCGGTAGAGGAGATGCGGGCCAAGGGCGTCGAGCCAGATGAAGCCGTCACCAGTATCCTCAAGGCGAGCGGGAGAATGCTATGAGCAGCCTATCGGAATACATCAATCAGATTAACACCAATATGCGCCAACACGGGCAGAGGTGGGCTTCCCAAGAAGAGATAGAGTTAGAGAAGGCGAGGACGCAAATGATGCAGGCCCTCCAATCACAGCAAAATACCACCAACAGCGTCTACCAATCCGGTACCAGCGCACCCAACTGGGGAGGTGGCGGCGGCACGACTGGAGGGGTGTGGACCAGTACCCAAGCCGGAACAGGTGGCGGCGGAGCATATGCGCCACCAGCATCTTTTCCAACATTCCCAACCCTGCCGACCCCGACCGGCACCAAGTTGCCGGTTCAATTTACGGATGCCTTCGGCCACGTCACCTCAATCATGGTGGACTCTGCCTACATTGGAGTTCTTAACTTCATCAGCCATGCCCACAGGAATTCCACCAGCGATGCGTATAAAATCTCGACCAGACCATCAATGGACGATGGTGAGTTTTCCGAAGAAGAACTAGAACGCGCCCAAGTTATCATTGACGAGCTTGGTGCAAAGCCAAAAGCCGAGGCCCATGGATAGAACACCAACCGGACTCCCAGTCAGGAGTAACGAGTACCAAACTCTGGGTGCGCAGATTAAATATATGCGCGCCCAGATGCGTCCGTTCATGACACAGCAGCAGCTTGCTGATCGGTCTGGAGTAAGCCTCTGCACCATTCAGGCGATAGAAGTAGACCGCACAACGGCCTGCAACCCACAGATTATGACGCTGAAGAAACTGGCTCACGCCATGGACTGCCGCGTCTTTGTCACCATGAGGCCTAGGAAAGAGAAGAAACCATCTCGCGCGTCAGGGGGGTTCCCGCTGGAATATCCTGAAGCGCCTGACCTGCCAAAACGGACTCATAAAGCGACGGGGCAAGCCCGGAAGCGGGCCTTATCGAGCGTACGTTCTTATCTGAAAAACTATCGCCGCAGAGCATATCACGAACAACATAAAGCGACTTCCGAAAACCGCGATTTGGGCTTATCGGAGTTTGAGACGGACGAGTAGCTTCCCACGCCTCGCGGCAAGCCTTCACCATCGCAGCAAACTCGGCAGGCTCAAGACTAAAACCAGCGTCAGGACCACCACTGTTGCGATCCAAAGTGATGTGTTTCTCGATGATGCAGGCCCCGAAGGCAACAGCAGCAGCGGCAACGCCAACACCCAAGCTATGATCGCTAAGTCCAACCACATGATGACCTCCACGGACCCCGGCGAGGGGGCCAAGAGCGGGAAGATTGGCGTCTTTCGGTTCTGCTGGGTAGGAAGATACGCAGTGCAGCAGAGCAAGGTTATTCAGATTGCTGCAAACCTGACGAAACGCATCAACGGCTTCTATTATTTCTTCTCTGGTCCCCATCCCCGTTGAAATGATCATAGGAAGCCCGGTGCTTGCAGCCTTACGGATTAGTGGCAAGTCAGTTAACTCGAAAGAAGCTATTTTTATTGCCGGAAGACCCAATTTCTTCAGGAAATCCACGTCCTCCAAGGCAAAGACAGACGAAAACACGGTGATGCCCTGCGTTACGGCGTAAGCAGCTAGTCTCTGGACCATCTTGCGGGTGGTTTCCGCCTCTTTATACAAATCATGAAGCCTGCGACCGGCCCACGGACCGCCTTCAATGGCGAATTCGTCCCCAGCACCATCGAAAGTGAGGGTGTCGGCGGTATAGCACTGCAATTTGACTGCATCGGCCCCGGCAGCTTTCGCGGCGTCGATCAAATCGTAGCCAATCTTGCTCTGGCCCATATGTTCGCCAGAAATCTCGGCAATAATGTATGGCGGGAAGCGTGGACCTATGTTTCGACCATCAATTATCATCTGCAATCTTCCCGGTAGCCTCCGAAATATCCAGATCATTCTCTCTAATGCGCCTCAGGAGCATTTTTGTCCGCTCTGGGGCGTGCTGGAGAGCAATGCGAAGGATATCCATCCAAAGGATATTGTTGTCTGACCTTACACCCTCGATATATTTGATCCAGTCCGGCATCACCTTTTCCTCCGTAACCTGCCAACAAGCTCCTCAACGTCCGGTGCGGTCTTGTGCAGCGAGCACAATTCCAACAAAATCAGAGACTCCTGCACCTTCTCAACGCCATCAAGACGAATGTTCTGTTTCAGGGCCCTTAGCTCATAAAGCGGGCGCATGTATCCACGGGTGAACGGTGGAGGTACTTCGATATTCATATCCTTGGCTATCAAACCGGCCCAGCAGTAGTAACTATGCTCGCAGTCCTGACGAACTGTCGGCGGCTCGACCGGTGCCCCGAATGTCTTGATATAGTGGGTGAGGATTTTTGCGTATGACCGTATATCATCGATCACCTGCGGGGCCTTGCGAAGCTGCTCAATGGCCATGGCGGCGGTGACTTCTGTCATTCTCATGTTCAAACCAAGGATGCCGCCCCGCATCTCGCCATGGTTCATGGCCTCTCTCAGCTTGATAGAAAGGTCAGGGTGATTGGTGACAACGACTCCCCCTTCTCCAACCTGTATCTGCTTGTGGACATTGAGCGAAAACACCCCCGCATGGCCAATGGTACCGGTGTATTTTCCGTTTTCCTTGGCGAAGATGGCCTGAGCGTTGTCCTCGATCAGGTATATATGGTTTTCGTCGCAAATCGCTCGCAGTTCGTGTAGTCTGGCGGGATGACCGAACAGATTAGTGACAATTACCGCGACAGTTTTTGGAGTTATGGCGTTAGCCACCTCTACTGGATCAAGTCCGAATGTTTCTTCCTCAATGTCCGCGAATACGATTTTGGCTCCGAGAAGTTTCGGGGCCGCAGCGCTGGCGGACATAGTGTATGGAGAAACGATTACCTCGTCGCCAGCCTGTATCTCAATAGCCATGCACGCCGCTAGTAGCCCCGAGGTGGCGCTGTTGACCGCTACAGCGTGATGAACTCCGAACGTCTCGCACCACATATCCTCTAGCTTACGGCACATAGGCCCGCCATCGGCCTTGCTGCCGATATACCCCGACAGCGGGGAGTGGTCGTCAGAGGCTTCCATGATGGTGGTTGAGGCTGCGTACACCTCCTTGCTGTCAATCGTATTGAATTTGGTCAAAGCATCCTCCGAAGATCATCAACCGAAAGGAACTTCGGATTGGTGTCTGACGAGTACTGCACAACTTTGGCATTACTGGGGCCGCCATTGAGAATGAAGCGGTCGTGGGCTTCCATTGCCAGATGGACTTCATCGATAGTCAGAAGAACCTCATGCAGCTTCTCACCGGGGCGTATGCCAGTGAAGACATAATCCTCTCCGGGGGCAATAGCTTCTGCCAAGTCCATGATGTGCATGGATGGTATCTTGGGGATGAAGATTTCCCTGCCGTGCATCATGTCGATTGACGACAAGACGAACCACACGGCCTGATCCAATGTCATCCAGAACCTTGTCATCCGCTGATCAGTGATAGTAAGTGGCTTATTCTGGGAATGCAGCGACTTAAACAGGGGGACGACGCTACCGCGACTACCGACCACATTGCCATACCTAACCACGCTGTACTGAGTGCGGCCAGCAGATAGATTGTTAGCGGCGACGAATATCTTCTCGGCTGCGAGCTTAGTCGCTCCATACAGATTGACCGGATTAACAGCCTTGTCCGTGGAAAGAGCCATGACTTTGGCAACCCCAGTCGCCATCGCTGCTCTGCACACATTCTCTGCTCCATGAATGTTAGTCATAACGGCTTCAAATGGGTTATATTCGCAGGTAGGAACGATCTTCATGGCAGCGGCGTGGATCACCACGTCTATGCCGTGCATGGCCATCTCAAGGCGTTCCCGGTCCCTGATATCCCCAATAAAGAAGCGCAGCGCCGGGTTATTGAAGCGGCGCTGCATTTGCTCCTGCTTCTGCTCGTCGCGGGAGTATATCACCAAGCGGTTGAGGGACATTGGTAACAACAGCCTGACCATTTCGTTACCAAAACTGCCGCTGCCGCCCGTTATAAGCACCGATTTATCGGTCCACCAAGTCATCGAACGGCCTTCCCTTGAATGACGCCACCTTCCAGTTCCTGCCCCTTGGACATGGCGTGAAGCGTCTTGTCCCAAGCCTGTAGAACCTTCTCCAATTCAGGCTTTTTGTGGGCGAAGCAGGTGTTGTGGCTCCCGATGATCAGAACGCCGTTCTTGGCCATCTCCTGAATGAAGATGGACTGCGTCTCCTTGGTGTCGAACCTGATGCGGTTTAGCTCGACCGGACCATAGAGTTCGATACGTCCTATCATGTTGTGTTCGCTGATCTTTGGCATAATCTCGGAACGCAGATATCTACCAATGAAATTGAGATAGGCCGGGACCTTCTCTCGCTCCAGCTTATCAATGGTGGCGATGGACGCCGCCAAAGACAGGGCCTCACCGAAGAAGGTACCCGAGTAGCTAATCTCGGGCATCCGGGACATGAACTTCTTCTTCCCGACCAAGGCGCTGATCGGCATACCGTTGCCCATGGCTTTACCGAAAGTTGATAGATCGGGTGTCACCCCAGTAACACTCTGGAGCCCACCTATCCCGCAGCGGAAACCGGTGATGATTTCATCGAAGATCAGGACGATGCCGCGATCAGCACAATCATGGCGGATCGTCTCAAGTTGCTCGGCAGTGAAGAATTCAGGCTCTATGATGTAGGCGGCTATGCTGGTTTTATCAGAAACATCATCGATGAACCGGTAAGACAGGTCTTGGATGTGGAGCGGTATTCCGGCTCCGCGATCCGGCGCAACCGACATGCTCCAGTCATGCCAGCCGTGGTATCCGCCGACTATTACCTTGTCTCTTCCGGTTACATGGCGGGCCAGTCTGACCGCCGCCGTGGTTACGTCTGAGCCGTTCTTGCCGAACCGGATCATCTCCGCCGAGGGAATATGGCGTCTAAGACGAGACGCCAGTTCCGTTTCCAGATGGGTCGCCAAGCTGAAAGAGATGCCCCGGTCCAACTGGTTTCTAATAGACTGATCCACGTCAGGATCACGATAACCAAGAATGTTAGGGAGCAGACCGCCAACAAGATCGACATAGTCATTTCCATCAACGTCATAGCAGTACCCTCCGTCACCATGGCTGAGGAACAGCGGCGTCACCCCCTCCGGGAACATCAGCTTGGACTTGGAGAAGGTCTGGGCCCCGAGTGGTATTAGCTCTTCCGCCTCTGCCAGCATCTTTTTTGACGTGGAATAGGACCGCTTGGTGTCCATATCCGCCAACATTCCGTCATAGAACCGCTCATTGCGGCTTAAATGGGAGTTCAGAAGGCGCAACGAAGGCTCTTGTTCGAGCACTTGCAGGATTTGCAGATAGCTGGGAGAGTATGGCCAATTAAAGTTTCTGGATACCTGCTTTAGGAATTCGTAGTCTTCCGGGCTGTCGAGCACCCACCTTTCAGATACAAGACCGGGAATAGGACACGTAAGGTTAGCCCCACTAATGCGCTGGCGATTACGCACCATAAAGCGAGTAACAGTGTCCCGATCAGAGGGGCGTGTTGCCTCCTTGTCTGCAAGCTGTAACGCAGCCTTCGTAAATACCTCGACATCCAGCCCGTCAGGATAAGTCGGAGGATCAGTATTCGTCGCATATTGAACATCCATGGTTTTGCGTAACTGGACGACTTCGCTGATTACCCTGCTATCCAGAAAGGGGCAATCACAGGTCAGCCTGATGATAACATCGGCCCCCGCTTCCTCCACAGCGCCGACATAACGGGATAGAACGTCAGTCTCGGAGCCTCGATAGTAATTTTCACGGTTGGCTTCGCACCACTGTACGATGGCGTCGTCCGACTTGTTGGTGGTGGTGGCAACGACCACATCATCAACGCCAATGGCGGCTCTGGCGGCGGTAACTACCCAGTGGATGGCTGGCTTGCCCATTATCCGCTTGAGGACTTTCCCCGGAAGCCTCGTAGACCCCATCCTTGCTTGGCAGATTGCTACGGTTTTCATTCTAGGCCCGCTTTCTTTCTTGCTTCTATGACTTGGTAGAGAGCGGCAATACCATCCTCTGCGGTGGCCAGAGGGGTTTGATGGACCCCGCACATGACTGACATTAGGAAGTACTGCATTTCATCGGAGTAGTTTTGGTCGTAGGTGTCGGTGGCGGATAGGTCTTGCCACTTCTTTCCATTCACGTCGCGGCAGAAAACGTTGCGCTGCACCAAATCGACGTAGATGGCTCCCTTGGAGCCTTCAATGAAGAAGTGGCGCTGTTCGGGATCGGAATAGTAGTCGGCCTGAATGAAGACGTGCTCTTTGACGGACGGATACTTCATGGAGATGATGGCGGCCCGCTCGTCGGGTCCAAGCGTGCAGTTGACAACCTTGCCGCCCGGACCAAGGAGATGGTTAGCAATGTCCAATTCGTGGGAGCACCAGTTATGGAGGATGCCGTCACGAAGGTAAGCTGGCTTCTCGGTCTTCTGGTTTACTGTAAAGCTGGCAAACTGGATATCGCCAATCGACGGCATCAACTCTTTGGCTCGCTTGACGCATTCATGGAAGCGCAGGTTGAACCCGGTCGCCATGATCCTGTTCGCCAACTTACGAGCAATTTTGACAGCGGTATCCAGACCGACTGGATCGTTATAGCCAAACGGCTTCTCACAAAGAAAATGGCCGCCGTTATCAAGGGTGTCGTAAATGTCCAGATTGTGGTGCTTGCTTGGCGAGCAAATTATGATTGCGTCTGATCCGCGCGTTAATGCGTCACGATCCATGGGGTTGTGCCCGCAGGCAGGATCGTAATAATTTGCCACATGACCAAGCTTGCTTATGTTGGCACAGTGTCGCTTCCCGATGGAGCCGTATCCCAGAACACCGATCCTCATAGCGTTGGCCACCCTGCGGCAATGTTCTTCTTAAGGACCCACACAGCCTCGCCTTCGGCATAGACGCGCTTCTGAACCAGCGAATAACTTGGGTTAGCCAGCCAAAGCTTGGAGTGATCCATCTTGTAGCTGAACAGGCCGTCGCGGTGATGGTATGGAACCTTGTGGGGGTATTCCGGATCGAAGTCTTGGATTACCAGATAGCCACCATCATGGAGGGCGTCATCTGCATTCCGGACTATCCTGTGCAAGTCTTCCCTGTCGCAGAGATACAGGCAGAAGCCAAACATGACCAGATCAAAGCCGCTAAGGACGCCATTGGTTGCTGTCCCTACAAAAAAGTCTATATTCGAGTAAGCCTGTCTTGCGACTGTAATGGACTCGTTAGAGGGATCGATACCAAGTCCACGGCAATGGAAGCTGTTAACTATCTCAGCTATGTTAAAGCCTAGGCCACAGCCAAATTCCAGCGCATATGTTGGCTTGATCCTCAAATCCATCAAGATGTCCAGAATGACGGGCTGGCGAAGCTTGTGAGAGTTGCGATGATGCCAAGCGTCACCCTCGCCTTCTAAGAAGACATCCTCTTGGTGTCCCATGACGCTCCCTCGTTTTTCAGCACAAACATGAAATTAGGTGAGCAGGCATAATGCTCACCCAACGTAGGCATTTGTGAGGCAATGGCGTTGATGGGGTTGTTGTAGTCGGGCTCCTTATCCTCGTCAGCGCATATCTTGGCATAAAGCACACGGGACGCGAGATAGTAGAAGTTACCAATATTCTCGACATACTCGGTGGTTAGCAATTGGCCGCTTATGGTGGACAGAAACTTGCTGATTTCGTCCTGCACAAGGTACCTGTTGTGCCAAGGGGCCTTGATTGCTGGTAATCCAAGACCTGCGCGGAGGGCATTCAGATTATCGAGGCCGTCCTGAATATTCTCCACCAAGATCAGTCGCCCCTCGGGCTTTAGCATCTTCCGCATCTCAAGGATGGCTACTTTCTGCTCTTCCCAGTTAGCCAGATTGATCAGGCAGCGCGAAGAGATAACAACGTCATAATTCCCGACGCCAAGGTCCGGGTTGCGAGAAAGAGAAAGAACGTCACCCTCTAAAAATCCAAGATTGCCGCGAACAAGCTTTTTGGCCTGCTCGATCATCATGGGCGAGAAGTCCACGCCTATAACGTCCGACTCTGGGAATTTATTGGCAATAACCCGGGTGCTATGGCCATTACCGCAACCAACATCCAAGATGTCGTCATGCTTCATCGCTCTGATGGCGCGAGTGATGCTTTCTATCTCCAGCTTACGGTAGTGGGTGTCGGTATTGGTTGCGGTTTCAGAGGCCCCGTGTTCCTTGGCCTGATTGTCCCAGAAGGCCTTAACGTCACCCTCATTTCCCGGCGACTTTGAGCGGGATGACTTTCGCTTTGTTGTATTTGCCATGGTAGAGCATGTCCTCTGGTTCGCCATTAAGCAGGAAGTAGTTAGGCAGGACGGCCTCTTCGATAAACCCTGCCCTGTTCAACACAGCCCTCATGCTGCTGTTGGATCGCATACAGCCCGCCTCGACCTTGCGGACGCCCTCCTCGAATAGATAGGTAGTGACAGCATCCCACGCCTCGACGCCGTAGCCGCTACCCCATACCCTATGGTCACCTATCATGATGCCAAGGTTGGCGGTCTTGTTGCTGACATTGCGGTTCGAGGTTATGGAGCCGATGATGTTGGCGCTGCGCCTTATCTCCCAAAGCTGGTTATATTCGCCATCAACCTCTCCCTGATTGAAGGAGGTGATGTAGTTGCGCTGCGTCTCGACGGTGTGCTCAAGATGGCGCTGTTCGCTGTACTGCACGACCTTGGTGTCGGTAAGCCAGCGAAGGTAATGGTCAACGTCCATGTACTCGTGCATCAGCGGAGGGGATAACGTTAGACGCGCCGTCTTGAGTGTGGGGGTGTTCAAGGTCTTTGCCCCCTCAAAGAAACAAACTCCACATGGGATAGAGGGCAGGCATAATACTTTTCCATATTTCCCGTGTTGGAGGCTTTCTTTTCCACCAAAAACCAGAATGGCTTGCTGGCCAGCCAGATTATGGCTGCGTTCTTCAGGTTCTTGCTGACGGAAATATATGCCGACACACTTGACCCAGCCCGCTCGACAGCAGCCTTATTGGAAACAAGGGCGTAGTCACCAAAGGGCCAATCGCCCGGCCCGGAGAAGTCCACACCCAAGCCCTTAACTTCCAGCCTTTTCTTCGTTATGATAAAGATATCGCCTTCATCGAGGTATCCATCCAACTCGGATGCGGTTGGCGCATACCCTACTTTGGGTATCTCAATTGAGGCTCCGTTAGCATGGAGATGCTCTGCTACTGCAAATACTGAAGCGGATGACTTCCCAAGCCTGTCTAGAAATTTTGAGTGTTGAGTGCTCATTTCTTTTGGGGTTTCGGTAGTTGGCTGATGGCGTGCTCAAACAGGTTAGCCATGTTGGTGAGCAGAAGCCGCATATGTTTGGCGTTGGCGTCGAAGTCCCCAGAGGCCCTGCGGGCGTCCAAGGCTTCAAGCACTTCTTCCTGAAGTGCCAGCAGTTGGTTCTTATTCATGACTGGCCTTTTGCAATAAAGGCTTTCCAAGCGGCGTTCTTTTTGGCTGCTAGCTCTACACGCTTCTTGCAGGCCTTCACATGAAGGTAATGAAGACGAACACACTCCCGATACTGGTTGTACCAGTCCTTGTTGGCCTTACTAAAGGCATCCCGTAGTTCTTTTTTGGTCATTGACACCCCCCCCTACCTACCAAAAAATCATCAAAACCCAATCTGTCTCAGCAGGTTGGCAAAATTAAGGCAGGCAAGCTATATTCGGCTTATGAGCGAAGTTCTTCTGCGATCAGAGAAAATCCAGCGGGTGACCCTTGCGACCCGTAAGCTTCGTGAGAAGCTGGAAGCCAAGGCCTACGAGGGTGACCTTATCTCCTTCGTCCGCTACGTCTGGCCGATTGTCGAGCCCGCGATCCCGTTTGTGGAGGGTTGGGCCCTGTCCGCCATTGCCGATCATCTTCAGGCAGTGACAAGGGGCGAGATACGAAGGCTTCTCATAAACGTCCCTCCCGGCTTCTCAAAAAGCCTGTTGACGGACGTGTTCTGGCCAGCATGGGAATGGGGCCCCCAAAACCACCCCTCATACCGCTACGTCTGTGCTTCCTACTCAAATCACCTCACTGAGCGTGACAACATGCGTTGCCGGAACGTGGTGATGAATGAGCGATACCAGCGGCTCTGGGGCAACCGGTTCCGGATATCGAATGAGCAGTTCACCAAGGTCAAGTTTGCTAACGACAAGACCGGCTGGAAGCTGGCTACCTCCACCGGGGGTATCGGCGTCGGTGAGCGCGGCGACAGGTTCATCATCGATGACGCCAATAATACCATGCTGATGGAGTCTGAGGCTGTCCGCTACACCACCAATATGTGGTTCACGGAAGTCGTCCCAGACCGCCTGAATAACCCAAAGGAAAGCGCCATTGTCGTTATTCAGCAAAGGCTCCACGAAGAGGACGTTTCCGGCGTGGCTCTGGATCGTGATCTTGGGTACACCCATCTGTGCATTCCTATGGAGTATGTTCCTCATGGGTTTGTTAACGGATATGACGCGGATGGCAAAATCCGAACCTTCGACACTTGGGACCCAGAGGCTGAAAAGCCGGTAAAGCTGTTCTGGAAGGACCCCCGCACCGTCGAAGACGAGCCAGCTTGGCCTGAGCGCTTCGGCCCCGAGCAAATCAACGAAATAAGGAACGCCAAGGGCCCGTACGCATGGGCCGGGCAATACCAGCAGACGCCAGAGGTGCGCGGCGGCTCCATCATCCGGCGTGACTACTGGACCAACTGGGAAGAGGAAAAGTACCCCGATCTGGAGTACATCCTAGCTTCCGTGGACACTGCCTATACGGAAAAGCAGGAAAACGACGCCTCGGCCCTGACCGTCTGGGGCATGTTCCGGGACGCCAACCAGAACCCCAAGATCATCATGCTCTACGCATGGCAAGAAAAACTGGAAATTCATAAGCTGGTTCAAAGGATTATAGACACTTGCACGGTGGACAAACGACCTATCACGCACCCCCGGTTTCAGGTGGATAAGTTACTTATAGAAGCTAAGGCCTCTGGATTGTCAGTAAGTCAGGAGATTCGCAGGATCATTGGCTTCAATGGTTTGTTCGGCATCGACCTGATCAACCCAACCAAGCAGGGTGACAAGGTGGCGAGGGCGCATTCCGTATTGCATTTGTTCTCTGACGGAATGATCTATGCACCAATCCGTAAGTGGTCCGACGAGGTGATAAACCAGTGTGCCGTCTTCCCCAAAGGCTCCAAGGATGACCTTGTGGACTCGACCACCATGGCGCTGCGTTACCTTCGTGACCACGGCTTCGCCCTCAGGCGGGAAGAACACGAGTTCGACGTAGAGGAAGAGCTAAGGTATAAGTCGAGGCTGGAACCGCTCTACCCGGTCTAGGGGCTTAAATGGCGAGAGATGTAAACACGGGATCGATCCGACTGCTTGATCCGGAGCGACCCAATCCGTTTTCCACATCGTCGGTGATCGATCTTGCCCAGCATCAGGCAAGTAATACCACCATGGAGAATGGCACCGCCAAGATCGAGAACCCTGACGGCTCCTTAACCATTGATTTTGCTCCTAAATCTCCCGCCAAGAAGGGCGGTGACTGGTTTGAAAACCTAGCCGACAGCATTGATGAGGGGGAGCTATCCCGCATTGCAACAGACCTTCTGGACGGCATCATGCTGGATGACCTGTCTCGGAAGGACTGGCTGGACACGCGAGCCCGGGGCATCGGTCTGCTTGGCCTAAAGCTGAATGAGCCGAAGGGAGAGGCTTCAGCCGAGGGCGTCTCTACCGTCCAACATCCTCTTCTGCTGGAAGCCACGCTTAGGTTCCAAGCCAATGCCCGTGGTGAGCTTCTTCCTGCGGCTGGACCGGTGAAAATCCGTAACGACGCACCGGTTGCCCCAAAACTACCTCCTCCACCCGCCCCACCCATGCCGCCGCCCATGCCGCCTCAAATGGGACATAATGGTGG
>Ga0193692_1000192_pt1 | contig 15096 bp, 14 predicted proteins | sample L3a1metaG_FD_144917 | JGI IMG/M metagenome (GOLD analysis project Ga0193692, IMG submission 144917) | Soil microbial communities from a riparian zone of the East river system, Colorado, United States - L3a1 | ecosystem: Environmental > Terrestrial > Soil > Riparian zone | place: USA: East River... | reverse complement strand
CACCACCATATACCCTGCAACACAGGAAAAAATAACAATAAGCCAAGTGGAATAACTGAGATATGTATCCAGGTAAGTAAATGGATAAAAGGAAAGTCCCTTTTATCATTAATATATTTCAACCAAAATCTTTCGTAACGGGTATAAGACTCGGGTTGTTGATAAGTTGGATCTAGTAACTCGCTTAGTTGCTTCATTTAATGGGTTCGCTTTAATCAGGCCAAAATGTGAATCTGGGAACGGGCGAAAGTACGGAAATAATGCCAGCCGATTGCCATTTATTTTTCAGAAGCATGTGTATTATTTTTATCAAAAAATTGTAAAAAGAAAAGCCGGGCTTGACCCGGCTCAAGTTTTTTTAAATTTTCAATCAAGGGTTATTGTTTTTTCTTTGGGATATTTTACCTCATAACGGAAACTTAATTTTGATTCTTTTTTTGATTCCAATTTCAATATCCATGTCAGTTTCTGGTTATCATCATTTAATTTGGCACCATCATATTTTTTATCCTGTATTTCAATGTCTTTCTGAGTGCTGATTGGAAACTGATCTTCAATAATAATATCGATTGGTTGTGACTTGTTATTCCGAACTGTTATTTCATACTGTCGGGAATCAGTTTTGTTGTTTCCCAAAAATTTCTTTGAACTGAATTCCTTTAGTAATGTTCTTTTTGCAACTACACCTTTATCTTTTCCCAATGATAATTTTAATGTATCACCAGCATTGATAACATCAAGAAATGACTCGCCAAGATAGGTGCCTTCAAAAAATAAATTGGCTTCACCCGGTTGCAAATTCAGTTCTTGCCAGTCAATAACTTTTGCAGTTAAGTAAACATCGGGTTCTACTTTGGGAACGGTATAGTATTCGTACAGTGCGGGTATTTCAAAACCATCAATATCCACAGTGTAAGTTTTACCATCATTGAGAATAGTATAGGGGTCTTTTATTTCATAAACAACAGTAGTAGGCTGATAAGTTGTGATCGTTTCTATGGCTGTCTGATCTTTTTTACGCTTATTGGTTTCTTCATTTCTATTATATTCCTCATCAAATCCAGTACTTGATTTGACACCATATCCTACAACTACAACTTCCTGCAGGTTATTAGAACTCTCCGCAAGTGATACATTTACTACATCATTTTTTCCAGCAACAAATTCCCGTGATTCATAACCCACAGTACTTACTATGACATTATTGGAAGAATTTGCTACCTGCAAACGAAAATTTCCATTTTCATCAGACGTTGTTCCTGTTTTAGTGCCTTTTATTACAACTGATGCACCGGCGATCGGCTGACCTTTGTCATTAACTATTCGCCCTGATATTGCATTATTAGTTAACCCGGGTGTAAATGATGCATTACCCCTGATTATTATCGGGGAGTTATATACCTGGTATCGCAAATACCAGGGATTGATCGATGGCTTGTCACTTTTTTCATTTGGATTGCCAGTGGATAAAAAGAGTTTTACATCTTTCCAGTCTTCACCTGAACTTTGAAACACATTTGCTTTATACTGAAAATTTATCGGGCTGCTGATATCTTTTACCCTTATATCGTATGTTGGGTACCATCCGGATTTTTTTACAAGATAAGTGACGATAAAATTAGCTGTCGTATTCTCTTTCGCCTGTACAGTTACTACAATTTCACTGGTTGATAGATCGGCTTTTTGATTTAGTGTGATGAGTTGGAGATTAATTTTTCCGAGTTCAATTTCCATCTTCTTTATTCCTTTATCTATTTCCATTTGCTTTTGATAAATTTCAGTCAGCCTCATTCGTTGAAAATCTGCTGCATCTTTCAGGTCTGTAGCTTTAATACCATTAGTACCACCAATGCTCTGGTTCTTTATCATCATGCTTTCTTCCTGCTTATACACCTGTAAAAGATTTTTTTCCTTTGCAATTGATGAAACAATGGTTTCCTTTTTTTCTTCAATGTCTTTTATTTCACTTTGTTTTTCTTGTTCTTTTAAAAAGTTCTGCTGGTGAGAAACAGATAATACTGTGAGATTGCCTTCGGCTTTCACCTGTATACTTTGTTTTTCAATATTTGGAGAAATGTTATTAAAGACAATTTCTTGTTTTCCAGCGGCAAGTGTCGCCTTAGAAAACCTTTCAACTTGTGAACCTTCAAGAAATACAGTTATCTTATTGATCTTGCTTTCCTGTATTTGTTTTTTTACTTGTGCATATTGGCAAATGGAAATGATCAGCAGGGTATAAAGGAAAAATACTTTTCTCATGACAATTAATTTATTGTCATGATGCGCCAAAAGAAAAGATTACATAAACGGGATTAAAAATTCAGTAGATCAACTATCTGCTCAAGCCATTTTTTATCTGTTTCATCATACTGGTTAAGCTCAATACTATCAGCATCCAATACGCCAAGTACTTTATTATTACGAATAATTGGTACCACTATTTCAGATCTTGATAAACTGCTGCATGCAATATGTCCCGGAAATTTTTCTACATCGGGAACGATCAATGTTTGCGCTTTAGCCCAACTCGTACCACAGACTCCTCTTCCTTTTTTTATTCTTGTACAAGCAACTGGCCCCTGGAAAGGGCCTAATACCAATTCATCATTTTTTACTAAATAGAAACCAACCCATAACCAGTTAAATTGTTCTTTCAGTGCACCAGCAATATTCGCAAGATTTGCTATAAGATCAGGCTCGCCTTCCAGCAATGCTTTTATTTGAGGAAGTAATGATGCGTATTGCTCTTCTTTAGTGCCTTTTGTTATTAATAAGTCTTCTGCCATAAAGCAAAGATAAATATCATGTCAATAAAAAATCCCGCAGTATTGCAGGATCATTTATCAGTTATCAACTATCATCTCAAGCAACCGCTTTCTTCACAAGGTCAGCGGCTTCGCTTAGCAAAATAGCTGATTGAACTTTTAACCCACTTTCATCAATCAATTTTTTTGCTTCTTCTGCATTCGTTCCTTGCAAACGAACAATGATCGGTACTTTGATATTCCCCATTTTGTTATAGGCATCGATCACACCTTGTGCTACACGATCGCAACGAACAATGCCGCCAAATATATTTATCAATATTGCTTTCACTGCAGGGTCTTTCAAAATGATCTTAAAGCCGGCTTCAACGGTTTGCGCATTTGCCGTGCCACCTACATCCAGGAAATTTGCTGGCTCACCACCGCTGAGTTTGATCATATCCATTGTTGCCATAGCGAGACCGGCCCCATTTACCATGCAACCCACATTGCCATCAAGCTTTACAAAATTCAAATTGTATTTTCCCGCTTCCACTTCCGTAGGATCTTCTTCATTTATATCACGCAATGCAGAAAGATCAGGATGGCGCATCAACGCATTTTCATCCAGGTTCATTTTACAATCAACGGCTACGATTTTATCATCAGCGGCTTTGAACAATGGGTTGATCTCAAGCATTGAACAATCTAATCCTACATACGCATTGTATAAATTGGTTACAAACTTTACGCAATTCTTAAAAGATTCGCCGCTCAATCCTAAATTGAATGCGATCTTTCTTGCCTGGAAGGGTTGCAGCCCACCAGCCGGATGAACCCATTCTTTAAAAATTTTTTCAGGAGTATTATGCGCCACTTCTTCAATATTCATTCCACCTTCAGTGCTATACATAATTACATTCTGTCCCTTACTGCGATCGAGCAATACAGATAAATAAAATTCTTTTCTTTCAGTCGGTCCATCATAATACATGTCCTGTGCCACCAAAATTTTATGAACCACCTTGCCAGCAGGTCCGGTTTGTAAGGTCACCAATGTACCTCCTAAAATTTTTTGAGCATAATCTACTACTTCATCAAGACCTTTTCCAACTTTTACTCCATTGATGCCGGTTTCTTTTATTTTCCCTTTGCCACGTCCACCCGCATGTATCTGTGCTTTTACAACTGCAAACGGACTTCCGAATTGTGTTTTTATTTGGCGATAAGCCTCTTCAGCTTCATGCACAGTTCCACATGCAATTCCTTCCTGCACGGGTACATTATATTTTTTCAAAAGTTCTTTGGCCTGGAATTCGTGGAGGTTCATATGAGAAAAATTTCGGCGAAGATAAAGAAAGAACTGTTTATAGTTTATTGTTTGTAGTTTATGGTTACCGGCTTCGGTGACTCCGATTTAGCTTTCGTTGCGACGCTCCATTCGGGTTTCTGTTCACTATTGAGCTTTTTATTATCTTTCATTCATGAGATGGGTCATTGTCATATTTATATTTTTCATTGTCTCCTGCCAAACAACAAAAAAGATAGAAGCCCCTCAACGAAATTCATCGTTAACTGGCAATGATTTTTATCACCAGGCTTTTGGAATGAAATGGCGGGAAAGAGATTCATTTGCAGTGAAAGAAATTCTTGCAGGTAATATTCCTTCATTTTTAAAAAAGTTTAAAAGAATAAAAGTTTCGATCATTGATTCAGTAACAGGTAAAACCATCAACGCTGAATATTTTGTTTCGCCGGATTATTTAAGCCTTGGTACAGATAATGATTGGGCAAGAATTAATATTACTCCACAAGCGGCACAAAAAATTGCTGACAGCCTTAATTGTTTTTTACCAACAAGAAAAATAGTGGATGATATTTATAAAGCCGCTAAAATAAAATTAGAACCCGTTCCAATGTTTGCTTTTCGCGATAGTACTCCAACTATGTGGCATCATCATTTAATAATAGAAGGGCAACGCAAAGGAGGAAAAGGTTTAATAGCCGGCATTCAAAAAGATGTAGTTATCAGCGGCAAAATTTCAAGAGATCCGAAACCAGACCGTGTTGCAATTTATGGATGGCACAAACTTGATGGCAACCCCATTCAACCATTATATACAGGACATATCTATTGGTGGGTTGATTATAGCCAGGGCATTCGGTTGGTTTACCGTAAAATAAAAGTTGGGAAAAAATGGATGGATTACATTGATGTTTTAAACGATCCCGTTCTAAAAAAACTTCTTTGCGATGAAGAGTGGTGTGATTTTTACAGGTATAATTATTAGGCTACTTATTTTATCAGGTTGAGTGTTCCTTTTAAGATCGGTTTACCATTATGTAAGTCTAACATATAAACATACACACCCGGCAGGCATGGTTTTCCTTTAAAAGTTCCATCCCATGGTTTATAATCTTTCCCATAGCCACGATACACCAATTGTCCATAACGGTTGTAGACATCTGCGATAGCATTAGGATAATCTTCGAAAGTTATAATTTCCCATCTGTCATTTAAACCATCGCTATTCGGGGTAAAGCCAGTTGGAATAAATAATTTATCGATCGCTTCTAATTTTATACTATCGATACTTGTACCACAGCCATTGTTTGAAACAACCGTGAGGGTATAGGTCATCGTTCCGGGGGGCTTTGCTCTCGGGGCTAAATAATTAGGATTATCCAAATAAGTTGGCGGCGACCATGAATATGAAATATTAGTGCCCGTAGCCTTGCCGTTTAATTGCACTGCTCTTCCTTTTCTGAAATATTGATCAGGCCCGGCAAATGCTTTTGGTTTTTTCCAAACTGTAAAGGAAACGCTTTCAGTATCAAAACAAGTATATTGATTATAAACTCTTACTGTGTATGTAATATCATTTGTAGGTTTGGCAATTGGATTTGGTATTGTATCATTTGATAAGCCTGTTGAAGGTGACCATTTATAACGGAGAGATCCGCCGGCATTCAATTGAACGCTGTCTCCCTCACAAAAACTGACTATTGTTGGCGTAAGTGTGGCTATCGGCGCTTCATAAATTGTAAGCGATGTAGTATCATAATCAGAACAACCGATAGCTGTAGTTACTTTTACAATATAAGAACCTGCATCGCTAAAAGTTACATTTGCAATAGGAGGACCCTGGACATTTGCATGAAAGCCGTTTGGTCCAAACCATTCATAAGTTGAGCCACCTGAGGCAAAAAGATAAACTGTAGAACCATAACAACCGAAAACATAATTAGTCGCTTGCGCAAACGGAGGACGTACAACTTCTACTGTTAAAGGATTTGATGGAAACCGACATGAGCTAATTCCTGCAAAGTTTGCATCACTGACGACACACCTGTACAAATAGTCGCCTGAACTTGTAGGTGTTCTTAAATAGGTTTGATTTGTTGCACCGGCGATATCGTTCCAGCTATTGCCACTGTTAGGACTCACCTGCCATTGATAAGAAGGATTTGAATAAAACCCATTCGAAGATGAGCTCATCAACATACCAGGTTGACTTGTTTCACAAATGATTTCAGTCGTTGGCCCATAATTTACAAAAGTGGAAGTGATGGTTGGCCCACAAGGAGTGAAACTAATATCATCAAGAGCGAATTCATTACCGCAGCCTGCTGCAGCATTGCTTGTTATTTTTAAAATAACGGTTCCACTTGCAGGTGCAGGAAATGTAAGGTTCTCACTTACCCATGTAAATGTGTTGTATTCCGAGAGTCCGGCTGTTGTTTTTAGCCCCAATAAATTGCCTTGCATATCTGTTATTGTGATAGTTAGTACCGGATCTATACCATTGCCTCCACAACCACTCGGCTTCAAAATATTAAGTATCCACGCCTCTGTTTTGAATAAAATATTCGGACATAAGCCACTAATTGTATCTAAAAAAATTATTGATGGCCCGGCCAAAGCATTTATAATGAGAAATCGTCCATTTTGATCACTTGGAGTGTGATCAAAAGGCACTACATGCCAGGTATTATTAAAACAAAATGGAGAAGCATTGTTAATAGTATAAAAGCCTTCTGCGGGACATCCCTTGTCGGTATACTGATAAGTTGAAGGAATATTATTAATTGGGGAGCCGGCTCCAAGACCATCACCGAAATCAATAATAATAGCAGGGTCGCCAAAAGTGCCTGTACAAAATTGTCCATGTATGCCACAAGAAACCAGGATCAAGGAAGCAAGCATTATGGTTTTCGTTGGGCTCAATTTTCAAATGCAGTTTTTAACTATTAAAATTAAACTTTTTCTACGGCTGTTAAACAACAAGGCTACGATTAATTATCTATCAACAGGTGTTAGTGCAACAGCAAAAATCTATATTTGCCATTTTACTCACCGAAGCTTTTACATTATACAACTTAAACGATAAATGGCATAGGTGAGCCAATCATTTTCTATGAGTAAAAAAGCATTGAAGCAACTGAATGAGGCAGTTGAATATTTAAAGAAAAAATATAAGCATCAACCCGAAGTGGGAATTGTATTAGGCAGTGGCCTTGGAAATTTTACTGAAGAGATCGAGATCGAAAAGGAAATTGATTACAGCGATATACCAAATTTTCCCGTGTCAACAGTAGAAGGTCATAAAGGCAAATTGATCTTCGGAAATCTTTCGGGTAAAAAAATTGTATGTATGGGCGGCCGCTTTCATTATTATGAAGGTTACTCATCCGAAGAAGTTGTTTTTCCGATCCGTGTGCTTGGATTATTAGGTATTAAAACATTATTGCTTTCAAATGCGGCAGGTGGTGTTAATCCATCATTTAATGTTGGCGATATTATGCTTATCAAGGATCATATCGGCATTGATATGCGAAACCCATTGATCGGGAAAAACATTGATGAACTTGGCCCACGGTTTCCGGATATGAGTGAACCATATAAAAAAGATCTTATCGAAAAAGCAAAAACAGTGGCGGCCAATTTGCAAATTGAAGTAAGGGAAGGAGTGTATTTCTGTGTTACCGGGCCCACTTATGAAACTCCTGCCGAGTATAAGATGATACATATAATAGGAGGCGATGCAGTTGGTATGAGTACTGTGCAGGAATGTATTGTCGCCAATCATATGGGTATTCCCGTTTTTGCGATGAGTGTTATCACAGATCTGGGTATTAGAGAAGGTCATACTAAGATCACACACGAAGAAGTATTGCATTTTGCAAAAGAGGCAGAGCCGAAACTGGCAGCTATTTTTAAGGAATTGGTTGGAGTACTTTAACTTTTGATATTCCCTGTTTTATTTTTGCGGCTGTAATTTCACATTTTAATTATTAACCCTGGCATTAAGATCTACATACTTCATTTTTTTACTGTTTGTCTCAGGAACAATTTTTTCTCAACGGCCAAACCCGATGGGAAGAGGAATTAATAATTTGCAGGGACAGGTGCAAGGCAGGTTTTCTGGTGCGCTTTCCGGACAAAGTAACGACAGTCTTCAGCATCGTGACAAATACGAAGATTCAATTACTATTTATTATCAATCACCTTTTTCTCTTCAACACTACAAGCTTGATTCCTCAATTATGGATTTCAACAAGCGTTTTCCGATACCTGCTGAACATGCTTTTTTAGGAAATGTAGGGACAGCAACCCATTCAATACTTTTCAATCCCAATATGCGCAGCGGTTGGGATCACGGCATGCATGCTTTTGATGCATACCATTGGGACCTGGAAACAACACGTTTTTTTAATACGACAAGACCATATACCGAATTAGCTTACATGCTTGGTGGCAGAGCCGAACAGATAGCCGAAATCACACACACTCAAAACGTAAAACCGAACTTAAACATATTACTACAATATCGCCTGATTAACGCCCCCGGCTTCTTTAAAAATCAAAAAACAAATGATAATAATTACCTGGTTACTTCCTGGTATCAGTCAATAAACAAACGGTACAATAATTACTTTGTATTACTTGCCAATACACTGCAATCAGATGAGAATGGTGGTTTAAGGAACAACCAGGATTATTTGAATGATCCTATTTACAATGATCGGTTCAATATTCCAACCAAAATAGGAGGCGATGCACAATTTGGTACAAATTTTTTCAGCTCAACTTTACACACGGGAAATCGCTATGCTGATCTTCACCTGATGATCAAGCAACAGTATGATCTCGGTAAAAAAGATTCGATCGTTGGCGACTCGGTCGTCATTCCCTTATTTTATCCCAGGCTTAGGTTTGAACATGTCTTCAGGTATAGTACTTATAAGCTAAAGTTTATGGACACTCCCAATTTAGAAATAGGTTATTATCCTTCCCCAAAGTATTACGATAGTGCATATAATTATGTATTAGTTGATAGTACATTAACCCTTTTTGACAGGTGGAAAGAAATAAACAATGAGTTTTCGATCTACACTTTTCCTGATGCAAAAAATCAATTACAGTTTCTTAAGCTCGGCATAGTTGTCCAAAATCTGAAAGCAGTTACAGATTCGTTTAGCGGTTCGTTTTACAACCTGATTGGGCAAGGTGAGTATAGGAATATGACACGTGACAAAAAATGGGATGTTACAATCGCAGGCAAACTTTATTTTACCGGGCTTAATTCCGGCGATTATGAAGCTTTTATGAACCTGAAAAGGATCGTGTCGAGGAAAGGAGATTATATTGATCTTAGTTTTAGAAATGTGAATCGAACTCCTTCGTTTTCTTTTGATCAGCGTAGCAGTTTTTACTTTGATACGCCAAAAGATCTCAACAAGGAAAATATTACACTGATCAACGGATCATTTTATTTGGCAAAGCCCGCCCTTGAAATTTCTGGTAACTATTTTCTAGCAGCCAACTACACTTATTACACAGATTATTACAAAGCACAACAAGAAAATGCACTGTTTAATGTGATACAAATTTCACTGGGAAAAGTATTTAGAATTGGTAAGAGGTGGCTATGGCACACTGATGTTTATTTTCAACAAAAAACTGGAGATGTTGATCTCAATCTGCCAACCTTCTTTACACGCAACCGTTTTGGTTATGAAGGAACGCTAGGATTTAAGAAACTGAATATTGCAACAGGTTTTGAAATAAAGTATCATACACCCTACGACGCAGATGGATATTCACCAGCGACCGGACAATTCTTTTACCAGGATAGTGTTCGCATTAATAACCGTCCCGATATCGCAGCATACCTACACTTCCGGATCCGAAATTTCCGTGCCTTTATCCGGGCGGAGAACCTGAATACTTTAACTGTTGAGAATGGTTTTGGTTTTCGTCATAATAATTTTGCCGCCCCCGACTATCCTTACCCGGGTCTGAACCTGCGGTTAAGTATTTATTGGACCTTTCTTAACTGATTAACAAAACCTTAGCACACATAGATTTCTTTTCAAAGTCATAGGATTTTAATAGAAACTCGTGTTATCTTTGTGTACTTCTACAATGAAAAAGTCCATTGCATCCATATTGCTGATCTTATATGTTGCTTTCAGCAGCGGTGTGGTAATTAATTTACACTACTGCATGGACAGTTTTGATTCAGTACAATTCGGCGCTAACAAATCTGATTATTGTGGTGTATGCGGTATGCATAAATCAGAAGGCAATGAGTGTTGCAAGGATGAAGTAAGGATCTTTAAGATCCAGGATGATCAACAGACATCTGCTATCAATTTTAAATTTTCTTCACCTGATGCAGTTATTGCTGACTTACCGATTTGGAATGAAACATTCCTTGTTAGATCAACTCATCAACTTTACTTACAAACACATTCCCCCCCGTTAAGTAAGCAGGACACCTATTTACAAAATTGCGTTTTCAGGATTTGAGATTATTATGAGCCTACCGACAGTACTACTATGTAGCTGCTGTTGCGTCGCACTCTTGTACGTTCATATCGCTATTCAGCATTAAAATGAATAGTATGTTCTATGAATAAAAAATTAATCGAATTAAAATTCTAAATTTAAGATCATGAAAACGATAAAAATATTTTCAACTCTTCTTCTTTGTTGCGCAATTGCAACAACTTCTTTTTCTCAAAAGACAAAAACAGAAACATTCCAGGTTTCTGGAAATTGTGGCATGTGTGAAGCCAAAATTGAAAAAGCAGCAAAAGCAGCTGGCGCCACTTATGCTGATTGGAATAAAGACACGAAGGTCATTACTGTTAAATATAGTTCTACATCATCCAATCTTGCCAAAATTCAAAAAAGCATTGCTGATGCAGGATATGATAATGTAGGAGTAAAAACTACAACCGAAGCATATGATAAACTTCATGCCTGCTGCAAATATGATAGAACGGAATCAAACCAGGCAAAAGCTTGTTGCGATACTGAAAAATGCACTAAAGAAGATTGTGCAGGTATGGATTGCTGTAAAGATGGTAAATGCACCATGCAGGCATGTAAAGACGCGGGTTGTTGCAAAGACGGCAAATGTGATATGACAGTCTGCGCAGAGAAAGGTTGCTGTAAAAAATCATGATTTATTTTTAAATTGAATTAACATGAAAAAGAGTTTATTGTTGCTAATTGCAGCATTCATATACATAGGCTGCTTCTCGCAATTTTCTAAAGCTTCTTTACAGGCAAGTGGGCTCACCTGCTCCATGTGTTCAAAGGCCGTTAAAGTGGCATTGGAGAAAGTTCCGTTTGTACAGGAAGTAAAAGTGAATATCAAAAACCAGGAATATACTATCATCTTCAAAGAAAACAATAATGCTGATTTTGATGCGTTGAAGAAAGCGGTGGAAGATGCAGGGTTTTCTGTTGCATCATTTAAAGTAACAGGGAATTTCTCCGATGTGAGTGTTCAAAAAGATAAGCACCTGGAGCTTGATGGTAAGAACTTTCATTTTGTAAGCAGTAGTGATAAAGTATTGAACGGTGAACAGACCTTGACCATTGTTGATAAGGATTTTCTTTCAGCAAAGGATTTTAAAAAGTTCAGCGCTGCTACAAAAATGGAATGTATTAAGACAGGCAAAACCGGCAATTGTTGTGTTAAAGATGGTATGCATTCAGAAGAAAGAGTCTATCATGTTATCATTTGATCAAAAGTTTCTCTCCCACTAACAACGGGAGAGAAACTTTCTTAATAAAAACGAAATGAAGAACCTTCGCATTCTTACCCTTAGTTTGGCTCTTGCTTTTTCTGCATCAGCAATTAAAGCACAAGGACCGATCCCTAACATCACTGATTATCGTCTTGATTTTACAGTTGTAGGCATAAAAGGTGATTCGATAAAACTTTCATCTTTAAAGGGCAAAGTCTTTATCCTTGATTTCTGGGCAAGCTGGTGCGGACCATGCCGGTACTCAAATAAGCACTTGGTAAAAATGTACAATAAGTATAAGGATAAAGGATTTGAAATACTAAGTGTTTCATTGGATGATCAAAAGAATGACTGGAAAAAAGCAGCTGCTAAAGATAAGATCACGTGGATGTCAGCAATTGATCCTGGTGGGTGGGATGCAATGGCTGCAACAAAATGGCAGGTGGATGCAATACCAGCGTCATTTCTAATAAACAAAAATGGAGATGTGGTTGCGATCAATCTTGAAAAAGATGACCTGGAAAAGAAAATTAAAGAACTCCTGGGGTTATAAAATTTAAAATGAAAAGATTTTTACCTGCATTCCTGGTATTAATAGGATTCAATACTACTGCGCAGGAACTTTTTCCATATACAGAACCGGCCTCTAACATGCCGGCAAAATCAATGAGCCTGAAGTTGAACGCTATGTTTGGCAATGGTGTGCATGGAGACAAGATAGATCAGCGGTATAGTCCTGAAGTTATGTTTGGGCTAAGTAAAAAATGGATGTTACATGCAGGTCTTACTTTCTCCAACATGTATGAAAATTTTTTTTATTACGAGTCAGCAAGAGTATATGCCAAGTATCGTTTTCTTTCAAATGATGATGTGCATAAGCATTTTCGCATGGCTGCATTTGCAACAGCAGCTTACAGCAGGAATCATCTTCAGCATAATGAATTAAACTTAATGGGGGATCATAGTGGCGTGCAAGCAGGCTTAATAGCTACACAGCTTTGGAATAAACTCGCTTTGTCTGGTACCGCAAGCATCATTGAAGTATTGGATGAAAAAAGAAAGGAGAAGCCACAGCAGTATGCTTTTCAAAGTTTGAATTATTCTTTATCTGCCGGTTACCTTGTTTTACCATTTGAGTATAAAGATTATAATCAGACAAACCTTAATATCTACGCGGAGTTATTAGGCGGGCAAAATCTTGATTGGGAATACGAAAAGTATTACCTGGACCTTGCTCCATCATTACAGTTGATCTTTAAAAGCACAAGCAAATTAAATCTTGGCTATCGCTTTCAGTTGAAGAGTGATATTTACAGGAATATGAAAAGTAGCTGGATGATAAGCTACGAATATATTTTCCTGAATGCGCTGCAAAAAAAGCCTACAAAGTGAGATAAGTCATGAAAAATGATTTGCCAGGATGACCTCAGTCATTTTAATAAAGAGTCTCTATTTCTAATTTTACCCCGAAATGAAAAAAATACTGGTATCCATATTAGCTGTTTTCTATCTCGCTTCTACAGTGGGTGCTACGGTTCATTTACATTATTGCATGGATAAGTTCATTAATTGGAGCTTATTGAAAGGTGGAGATAAATGCAGTAAATGTGGGATGGAAAAAGATGGAGGTTGTTGTAAGGATGAAAATAAGTTTGTAAAAAACAATATTGATCAGAAAGTAGCTGAGTCTTCTTTCCAACTTATACAGATGGCAGCAGTTGCTTCACCAGCTGCTTTTATACTTACTACTGAATATTATGTAACTTCTATAACTCAGGAAAATTCCTTCGACCACGCACCACCGCGAAGTAATAGCGTCGGAATTTATCTTCTTAACAGCGTTTTCCGTCTTTAGATTTCAGTTAGTTATTGGCTGTGTTCCGATAGTTATCGGGGCCGACCTATTGGCGTTTGTATTACATTTTTAATTTTCAAAATTATTTATATGAAAAAGATTATGATGCTGTTGATAGCAGCTTTGACTATCAGTTCTGTTACTGTTTTTGCTCAGGAAAAAGCAGGGAAAAAAGACACCACTCAAAATACTGTTCTATACACATGTCCAATGCATCCGGATGTCAAGATGGATAAGGCGGGGAAATGTCCTAAATGCGGTATGGAATTATCATTAAGCAAAAAAGAAGAAATGAAGAGTGCTGTAACAAAGAACTATACCTGCCCTGTTCATGCTGATGTAGTTAGTGATAAATCTGGCAAATGCCCTCAGTGCGGGAAAAAATTGTCTCTTTCAAATAAAGAACAAATGAAATCTGAAGTAATGAAAACATATTGCTGCAGTATGCATCCGGATATGATCAGTGACAAGCCCGGCAAATGCTCAAAATGCGGAATGGATCTAACAATAAAAAAAGCAGGAGCTGAAAAAAATCAATGATAGGTTAGTAAAGGGAGCAACTCAATTGAGTTCCTCCCTTCACAAACTTTTAATAGTAATGTTATGAAATCATCTAAATGTTTTTTATTCATTGTCACCGTATTCGCATCGCTTGATCTAACAGCGCAGGTTAATAAAAGTAAGGACAGCACAGTTTCTTTTAGAGTGAGTGGCGCTTGTGAAATCTGTAAAGAACGCATTGAAAAAGCTTTGGAGATAAAAGGTGTGAGATCTGCCGATTGGAATGTTGATAGTAAAATGCTGAATTTAGTTTACAGTCCTACTATTATTTCCTTGCTAAAAGTAAATAAGATAATTGCCGGAGTGGGGCATGATACAGAATTAGAAAAAGCAAAAGATGCTGTCTATAATGAATTACCAGCATGTTGTCATTACAGAAAAAAAGATTTGATTGAAAATAGCCACCAAGTTGTGGATGCCCTGATTAGTGGCGAGCAAACAAGCAAAATAAAAGGTGTGGTACTCGAAGAAGATAAAAAAGGTTCATTCAGGCCTTTACCAGGTGCTTCAGTTATGTGGCTCGGAACAAACAAAGGAACAGTTACTGATAGTTCAGGTATTTTCTTTATACAGCATGATGATAATCCGGGTCGCCTTATCGTGAGCTATGCCGGGTATACAGCTGATACTATAACGATAAGTGATACAAAGGAATTAAAAATCATTCTTGCATCAGGCAAGCAGTTAAGTGAAGTAAAAGTATATGCAAAGCAACGCTCTACTTATTTAGCTGCATTAAGCCCTATCCGTACACAGGTGATGACAGAAAAGGAATTATTTAAAGCAGCCTGTTGTAACCTTAGTGAAAGTTTTGAAACCAATCCTTCAGTTGATGTTTCATATAACGATGCGGTAACTGGTAGTAAGCAAATTCAATTGTTGGGTTTA
>Ga0193692_1000191_pt1 | contig 15174 bp, 14 predicted proteins | sample L3a1metaG_FD_144917 | JGI IMG/M metagenome (GOLD analysis project Ga0193692, IMG submission 144917) | Soil microbial communities from a riparian zone of the East river system, Colorado, United States - L3a1 | ecosystem: Environmental > Terrestrial > Soil > Riparian zone | place: USA: East River... | reverse complement strand
CAGAATCCGTGAATGCCATGCGTGGCTGGGGGCGTGGTCTCCGTGATGCCGTGGCGGGCTGGTACGTGGAACGAGAGGCAAAGGATCTCGTCTACCAGGCAGTGAAGTATCAGCAACGCGATGGCTGGTCTCACCGTGACCTGCTCCGACTCGCTCACCCGAAGGCTCCTTCGCTCGAGCACGAAGCGGTATTCCGTTGGATGCTTGCCGGCGCGGAGTCGCTCGGGGAACGTGAAGTGAAACGCAAGGTTCACGGTGAAGATCGTGTCGCCAAGTACGGTCCAGTTGGGCCATTGCCAAAGCTCATTGATGCCTTTGAGCGGGCGAAACGCGCTACGCGTCAGCAGGAAATCGTGAAGCTTATCATCGAATTCGACCTGCCGCGTGAAGCGATCCCAACACAATGGCTGAACCAGGTCGCCGTATGGGAAGCATTGCTCGTGCGCATGCCCATGACTGCCATGGTTCGCAATCTCGGCAAGATGACGGCAATCGGGATGATCAAGCCGTTTAGTCACGCGAAGAAGCTTGTCCTGCGTAAGCTCAAGGATGAAACGGCGCTGAAGCGTTCGCGTATCCACCCACTCGCTGTCCTCGTGGCGCAGAAAATCTACGCCCAGGGTCACGGCGAGAAGGGAGCGCTCAAGTGGTCGCCGTCTTCGGTGATCGTGGACGCGTTGGATGCGGCGTTCTATGCGACCTTTGGCAACGTCGAACCGTGCAATAAGCCGGTGTTGCTCGCGCTCGACGTGAGCGGTTCTATGGCAGCCTCAATGATCGCAGGATCGTGCATCAGCGCTCGGGAAGCGAGTGCAGCGATGGCGTTGATCACAGCCGCGACGGAGCCTGAACATGAAATCATCGCGTTCTCTGCTCCTGCGCACGGTGGTTACGGGGGCATCCATGGAGGAGGCGAGCCGGGGATCACGCGTGTGAACCTCTCGCCGCGGATGAGAATGGCGGACGTCATCAAGCGGATTGAAGCCATTCCCATGGGCGGAACGGATTGCGCTCTGCCGATGCTGTGGGCTGCTCGTAATAAGCTGAACGTGTCCGGTTTCGTAACCTACACGGACAGCGAAACCTGGGCCGGAGACATCCATCCGGCGCAGGCGCTGCGCCAGTATCGCCGTGAGTTCGTCGGCAATGCGAAAGCGGTCGTGGTGGGCATGACCTCCAACGGCTTCACCCTCGCGGACCCGAACGACCGCGGCATGTTGGATGTGGTCGGTTTCGATCCATCAGCCCCCGCGGTAATCGCGGACTTTGTTCGCACTTGAGCGAACAGTTCAAGGACGGTGCAAGAAACAATGCGGGCGGAAGCTATCACTTCCGCCCGCCACTTTAAGAAATCAAGGATTTCACAAACTAAACCTCAACACACGGAGCACGTATGAAAACTCGATCCAGGAAAGGCGTTAGCCGATTTGAACTAAAGATCAAATCCTACGCGAACTCCTATTACATCGATCGTATCGCGAAGCTGGAAAACGTTCTCGCCCGGAAACCGCTGCTGTTACAAATCGACATGATCGGCAGTGGCGAAATTCCTGCCGATGCAGCGTTGCTGATCCGGTCAGTGTTCATGGCGCGCTCCTCAAAAACACAAATCATCACCAATGCACGGTCCAGCCTCCAGGGCGGGGCTGTCCTCGTCTGGTTGTTGGGCGATCGTCGAAGCATTCGGGACGATGCGCGTGTCTATTTCCGTCGTTCCAGCATTTCCGAGGACGAACAAGCCGAGCCCGTCGAGGTTCTCAAGAACGACGGGGCGAAATATCGAGACTCCTATTCCGATGACGAAGATCCCGAGGAATGGGATTACCTCCGCGTCCTGCAACTCATTAACGAATTCCTCCCGGTCAAGGAATTGATGGGGCGCCCTGTTGGTGTGTCACTCCTGCGGCAATTCGGCCTGATTGAAAACGAGAAGGTCGATGGCTTCCTCGCTTCTGTCTTCAGCAAAAGCGAACCCGCGCTAGCCGCGGGTTGAAGGGATCGCAGTAAAGGCGGACAACGTTGAACACTTATCACCTCTGATCGCGAAGTAGATCGAGCGGCCTTCCTTGAAGGAGAGAGCCGGTGGAAGAGACCGGCCAGAGGTGATCCTTTTTCGAACGGAGGCGATACCTGCGTCCGTTCTCCAGCTCGCGTAGCCCAACGCAGAGGCACGACGTCGAGAGCGTCGACAGTGCAGGTGCAATTCCTGCCGCGAGCACCAATTTCGGCCTGCAAGCATTAAAGTGATGCAGCGGACTTTTAATCCGCAGAACAGGGCGCGTTACCCTGGCGGGCCACCATTTCATACATTGTTTCAGTCAATGGACATCCAACGCATTTTCGATGCCCATGCCACAGATCGTCGCTATAGCATTCACCTATGAGTTTGCGAGCAAAAGTTGCGTTGGAACTGGGTATCATTGCATTGCTCACCACCGTCTTTCTTTTGCTTTTCCCGCGGAGAAGCCCGTTAGTGGATGTCGGCTTGGCCGGTATTGCGCTGCTGGCTCTCGCTCTGTCGGTGGCCTACACAAAGAAAACCATCTGGGGGGCGCTGCCGCCGCCAGTTGCCGATAAGACGCTCCGTCGGTGCGTCGTGGTTGTCGTGTGGGTGACAGTGCCGGCCTCTCTCCTTTTTTTGTCAATCGGGGGAATAATCGCTTACAAAAATGGCGGGTGGCCTGCTGTAGGAGAACGCATTTTTAATTGGAGAATACTGGCCGCATTCGGCTGTTATTTCCCCTGGGCGCTGATGCAACAGACGCTCCTCCAGTTTTACTTGCTGGGGCGCTTGCTGGTGCTCTTCCCCCAAAGACTGCTTTTTGTTCCTTTCATCATCACTGGGATGTGCTTTGGCTTGGTGCATCTGCCGGACGTCTGGACAGCTTTGGTGACGGTAGCGTCCGGCGTGGTCTGGAGCATCATCTACTATCGCTATCGGTTGTTGCTGCCGCTTGCGTTCTCTCATGCTGCGCTGGGCTCTGCGTTTTACTACGGAATCTTTGGCCACGATCTCGCCCAGGAGTGGCGGTCACTTTTGCCTTAGATGTGCAGTGAAGTTTTATCTGCGGGCCAGGCTGCGGCCCTCTAATTTGAGCTGGAACACGATCACCCTTTTAACTCTGATCTGACTATGCGTTTGCACATCCTTTGCGATCTGCATTTGGAATTTGGCCCAGCCAAAATCACTCCGACCGACGCCGATGTCGTGGTGCTTGCAGGCGATATTCATTTAGGCCGGGAGGGGCGGAAATGGGCGCGGGCACAGTTCCCCGCAAAACCTGTCGTCTACGTTCTCGGAAACCACGAGTTCTATCGGCACTCGCTGCCGGAGCTTACCGAAACCCTGAAACGAGAAACGGACGGAAGTCATATTGCCATATTGGAAAACAGCGCTGTTGAAATCGACGGCTACACTTTTTTGGGGTGCACGCTCTGGACGGACTTCCAGCTGGCACCTTATCCGGAAGTCGCCATGCAAACAGCCGAGCAGATCATGAGCGATTATCACATCATTCGTTTCAATCCGGAAAATCGCGCGCTTCGCGCCCGCGATACCGCGCGAGTGCATTCGGAATCTGTCGGTTGGCTTCGCAGTGCATTGGCAAAGCGTGATGGCTCCCGAACCATCGTTGTGACGCATCATGCGCCAAGCCGCCGCTCCGAAGCTCCGTACCATGCCAACAGTCCCCTGAATCCAGCCTTCGCCTCGAACCTCGATTCGCTGGTTGAGGAGAGCCGGGTTCCTCTCTGGGTTCATGGCCACACGCATCACAATGTGGACTACACGATTGGTTCAACCCGAGTCTTGACCAACCAGCGAGGCTATCCGGATCAGCTCTGCCGGGGCTTCGATTCTTCATTGATCGTTGAAGTGTAGTTTTCAAAGCCGTTGCCACTCGGCTCGGCTCGGTCCCAACTCCTCCTCCGTAGTTCAACAGCAGAATAGCGGTCTCTTAAACCGCGAGATGTGAGTGCGACTCTCACCGGAGGAACCAATTTCTTTTCTGCGGGATGGGGTAATCAGTAACCCGTCGCTCTCTGAAAGCGAAGTCGATGGAGCGAAGCCATCTCCCGCAGCCAATTTCAACGCCCGGTGGTGAAACAGGATCATGTCTGTCCTACAAACAGATGTTGGGGGTGCAATTCCCTCCCGGGCGACCATTTCTTTTTGCCGGCGGGTGTGGAAGCCGCACATCCGGCTTTGACCCGGAGAGGCCTGGGGCAGTACCAGGGCCGGCAGCCAATCAAGCTCCACAACAAAGAACAAACACCACAACACTCGTACTCCGCCGTGGGCACTTTGATTTTATGAACAGTGTCATCAATAAAGCGACTGTGCTGGTCCTGAACCGGAACTGGCAGGCCATCAATATCCGCACGCCAGCGGAGGCTTTTTGCCAGATGGCTACTGGCGTGGCGACAGCCCTCGAAATCCAGGGCGATGATCATATGCGCCCGGTATCGTGGGACGAATGGGTCCAGTTGCCGATTCGTGAACAGGACCAGGCGGTGCAGACCGTGCGCGGTCCTATCCGTATGCCGACTGTGATCGTTTTGGCGAACTTCGCGCGGGTGCCCAAAAAGCGCCCGAAGCTTTCCCCTAAGACGATCCGCGAACGCGACGGCAATAAGTGCCAATACACAGGTCGCGTGCTCAACCCCGAAGAAGGGAGCATCGATCACGTCGTGCCAAGATCGCGCGGCGGCAAGGACGCCTGGGAAAACTGCGTTTGGGCGAGCAAGGCGGTGAACTCGAAGAAAGGAAACCGTCTGCCTCACGAAGCGGGCCTCAAGCTCTTGCGCCTGCCGAAGGCGCTGCGCGAAATGCCCGTCACGGCGCTCATTCGCAACGTGCACGGCATCCCGGACTGGGAGCCGTTCATTCGCGAATCAAAGGATTTGGATTGACCAGCAGCCAGGGCCGCAGTTCGCGGTCCCGGTCCTGCGCATTGGTAATCCAATCGTGGCTCGAAACCACTGGAAATCGGGTTCGATTCCCAAACCAACCGATCGTCTGCGGATCGGGAACCTGCGCGTAAGCGCGGCAGAAAAGTGACTCTGCGGAGTTGATTCATTCAACTCCCCGTCGCCGCTCTGTGGTTTCCGACCGCAGCGATCCTTAACTTTGAACTTAAAAAATAACTTGAACTGCCGTTCGAACGAGAATGGCGTGAAAAAAGATGAACACAAACGAACTTTTTTGGAACCGCCTGGACTTTGGCGACAATGACAGAACTCTGACTGCTCATTTCGGCGTACGCTTCATCGTGCCAGAAGGACGCGTCGGTCTGATCTATCGTCACGGCCAGTATCGGCACCGCCTCAGCCCAGGGAAGCATCGCTTCTGGCGCTCAGGCCACACTGTGCGCCTCGTCGACATGCGCCGCATCACCCTGACCGTTCCCGGCCAGGAAGTATTGAGCGCCGACAACATCGCGGTGAAGCTCAGCGCGCTGCTCGCCTACCAGCTCGTACAGCCGGAAAAGGCTCTCCACGACGTGCAGGATTACGCGTCGCACTTGTATAACCTCGTGCAGCTCGCGATCCGCCCTGTTGTGGGTGGGCTAGCTTTGGAAGCGTTGCTCACGCACCGTACGGAAACGGGCGCTCAGCTTCTCGCACTGGTAAAGCCGGAAGCCGAAAAGATCGGCATCATGGCGCACAGCGTCGACCTCAAGGACGTGATCCTGCCGGCTGAATTGAAGAAAACCTTCAGTGAAACGGTGCGCGCGCGCCAGGAAAGCCAGGCCGCGCTCGAACGCGCCCGCGGTGAAAGCGCTGCGCTGCGCAATCTCGCGAATGCCGCTCGTTTGCTGGACGATAATCCATCGCTCATGAACCTGCGTCTGTTGCAGTCGCTCGCAGCAGCCCAGAATGGCAACACGCTCGTGATGGGTTTGCCGGCCGGATTTGTGCCGTTGAAGAACGGGAAGGCGCAGCGCTCACCTGAAGGACCTCCACGGGACGCTGCTTAAAGATTGATTCAAGCCATCATCGCTCAACCCGGTGATGGCTCTTTATCTTTCAAGCTCGGGCATAGGGTCGCATGCCGGCTGGATGTGAAGGAATTCGGTCTGGGTTTGCGCGACCAGGATCGTTTTCTCCAAACAGGCCGGGAGTGTCACAAATTCACCGGCTTTCACGTCCACCGTTTCATCCTGATAGCTCACCTTCAGTTCACCGCGTAGCAACCCCAGGATCTGCACGCAAGGACTGCGGAGATAAAACCGTTGTCCACGCTTCACGATAGTTGCATCGACGCGGAATAAATCGTTATCCACGAGGTAGCGCACCTTCATCACCGGATTCCGCGAATATTTGCTTCCGATCAGGCGTGGTTCAAAGTCGTCAAAGTTGATGCTGGCTAGAGATTGGGACAAGTGCAGGTCGCGCGGCTTGCCATCAATCCCCATGCGATTCCAATCAAACACGCGATAGGTCGTATCCGAGTTCTGCTGAATCTCGAAGATCACGTTCCCTGCGCCGATCGCATGCAAGCGGCCACTCGGCAGGAACATCACATCTCCGGCCTTCACCGGAATGCGATGCACGCAATCTGCAACTGTTCCCGCCGCGATTGCCCCTTCAAAACTTTGCCGTGTGACCCCTTTCTTGAGGCCAACATAGAGATCAGCATCGGGAGTCGCATCCGCGATGTACCACATCTCTGTTTTTGCCTCGCCGCCGAGTTGTGCCGCAACTTTTACGGGAGGATGCACCTGGAGCGAAAGCGTCTCCTGAGCATCGAGGATTTTAATGAGCAAAGGAAACCGTTCCGTCGACTCTTTCGCGGGCCCGAGCAGCGCCTCGCGATGATTTTCCATCAGCCACCGAAGCGTTTTCCCAGCCAGCGGTCCGTTTTCTATTTCACTGATTCCTTCCGGCCGATCCGTTACCTCCCACGATTCCCCCACGAGGATCTTTTCTGGAAGCTTCTTCTGGTAGAGCCGTTCGAGGTTGCGCCCACCCCAAACCCGTTCTTTGAAGATTGGGCGGAATTTTAGCGGGTAAAGCATCGCCGGAATCAGGGTGCGTCGAAAGATCGCGGGCTAGGAAGCAGCCGCTTCCGGTTCGGTGGCCGTTCCGTTGGAGACTTTCTCAAAATGGCCGTGAGCTCGAAATTTGTTATAGCGCTGTTTCAGACGTTGTTCAGGGGTGATTTTCTTGAGCTGTTCCAAATCGTGGAGCAGGTAGCGTTTGAGGGTGGCCGCGGTAGTAGCCAGGTCATTATGAGCGCCTCCGAGCGGCTCCGGCACCACCTCATCCGCCAAGCCGAGTTCCAACAAATCTTTTGCGGTAATCTTCAAGGCCTCGGCGGCTTTGGAAGCCGCAGCGCGGTCCTTCCACAGGATAGCTGCGCACCCTTCCGGACTGATCACGGAATAATAGGCATTCTCCATGATCAAGACACGGTCGGCCACGCCGATGCCAAGTGCCCCGCCCGATCCGCCTTCGCCAATCACCACCGCAATAATCGGCACAGTCAACAGCATCATTTCCCGTAGATTCACCGCAATCGCTTCGGCGATGTGCCGTTCCTCGGCGCCGATGCCGGGATAAGCGCCAGCGGTATCGATCAACGTAATGATCGGCAGCCCAAATTTGTCCGCCAACCGCATCAGCCGCAGCGCCTTTCGGTAACCCTCGGGATGCGCGGAGCCGAAGTTGCGTTGGATATTCTCCTTTGTATCGCGCCCTTTTTGGGTGCCGATGACCACCACCTTATGCTGCTCGAGGCGGGCGAATCCTCCTACAATCGCGCGATCCTCGGCAAAGAGCCGATCACCGTGCAGTTCGGTGAAATCGCTAAACGTCGTGCGGAGGTAATCGAGCGTGAAGGGGCGTTTGGGATGTCGGGCCATTTGCACCCGTTGCCATGCGGAAAGATTGGAAAAGATCTGCTTGCTCGTCTCCGCGATCTTTTTCTCCATCTGGACGATTTCCTGTTCCAGATTGATTCCAAGCCCGTGCGTTTCGGGATGTTTTCGAAGCTCTTCCAGCTTGCGTTGCAATTCTGCAATCGGTTTCTCAAAATCAAGCTGATGCTTCATAAATAGAACTGGTTGGACTCTAAGTTCAGCTCTTTCTTGCGGCAATGGCAAACCAAGCACCGCTTCCAAGTACGGGAGTGCAGCTTTCCGGCCCCAACAACTGGAAAAACGCAGGTTTTTCAGCAGATTCGGCGAGTAAACCGATTTTTCCCGACTCTTTTACCTTGCCCCAGGGTGAGCCTCTACCCCTCCCTAAAGTGCAATTTGCGTTTCGATGGAGCTATGCTAGAATTTTAGGTTAAAATTCTGATGTTGACGTCTGGCGACCGTTGACTCATGCTGCCGATCAGTCAGCGCAAAGAACAGCGGTGTCGGTGTCAGAGTGACAGATTGTCAACCCAACCAGAATACATACGACATTCAGAATTACTGCCAGGGCAGCATTCCCCCACTCGGTTCTTGAGCATGCAACCATCGATCGTTATGAGCCAATCGAGACTCTTCGTCGGTAACCTCTCTTACCAGACGATGGAAAACGACCTCCAGGAGTACTTCTCCCAGGCAGGTCTTGTGAGTTCCGTCAACCTCATGTTGGACAAGTTCACAGGCAAATCCCGTGGATTTGCTTTTATCGAGTTCTCTTCCGCAAACGAAGCGAACAAGGCTGTGGAGATGTTCCATAACAAAGAATTCCAGGGCCGTGCGCTCACCGTCAATATCGCACGTCCCCGCGAAGACCGTCCTCCCATGCGGAGCGGCGGTGGTGATCGCGGCTATCGCGAAGAACGCCGGGAGCGGCGTTAAATCACTTTCTGTTCCTCCAAAAGGGCCGGATGTTGTTTATCCGGCCTTTTTTGTTTCCTTCGTACATTCGCTTCGCCATTTTCCCATTCTATGGCTTCATCCTGTTTGCGTCCCTTTCTTGTCTGCTCAGCCCTCTTCCTCTTCATGCATTCGAGCCTTGCGGCGGACGTCGATCTGCTCATTCGCAACGGAACGATTTACGATGGCACTGGTTCACCCGGCCGCCTTGGCGATCTCGCCATCACCAACGACAGAATTGCCTCCGTCGCTTCCGGGGAACCGCTCCGCGCGAAAATAGAAATCGACGCGCGGGGCCTTGCAGTGGCTCCCGGCTTCATCAACATGCTCAGCTGGGCCAACGAGTCGCTCATCGCAGACGGCCGTTCTCAAAGCGATATCCGCCAGGGAGTCACACTGGAAATCATGGGTGAAGGCGAATCCGCAGGACCGCTCAATGAGACTATGCGCAAGGATTTCGAAGCCCAGCAGGCTGACATTCGTTTCCCCGTTACGTGGCATACCCTCGATGAATATTTGCGTTACCTCGTTGATCGAGGCATCTCGCCGAATGTCGCTTCGTTTGTTGGCGCGACCACCTTGCGCATCCATGAGATCGGTTACACCGATCGCGCTCCTACGGCTGCCGAACTTGCGCGGATGTGCGATTTGGCCCGCGAAGCCATGGAGCAGGGCGCTCTCGGCGTCAGCTCAGCGCTCATCTACGCTCCCGGTTTCTACGCCAGGACTGACGAACTCATCGCGCTGGCCAAAGTCGCTGCTCGCTACAACGGCATGTACATCTCCCATATGCGCAGTGAAAGCTCCCGCTTGATCGAGGCCACCGACGAACTGATCACCATCGCAACTGAAGCGGGCATTCGTGCGGAAATCTATCACTTGAAAGCGGCTGGGCATGAGAACTGGCACAAACTCGATCCCTTGCTTCAGAGAATCGAGAAAGCGCGAGCCGGCGGTCTTGAAATCACCGCCGACATGTACACCTACACTGCCGCCTCCACAGGTCTCGATGCGGCCATGCCTCCCTGGGTGCAGGAGGGCGGCTACAATCGCTGGGCCGAACGACTGCGCGATCCGCAAATCCGCGCGCGCGTGAAGCGCGAAATGTCAATGACTGCCACCAACTGGGAGAATCTCTACTACCTCGCCGGTTCCCCGGATAAGGTCCTTCTCGTCGGCTTCAAAAATCCAAAGCTCAAACCGTTCACCGGAAAGACCCTCGCCGAAGTTGCCAAAATCCGGAACCGCTCTCCCGAAGACACCGCCATGGACCTCGTGATAGAAGACGGCAGCCGCGTCACGGTCGTCTATCATCTCATGTCTGAAGAGAACGTCCGAACCCAAATGAAGAAGCCATGGATGAGTTTTGGGTCCGATGCCGGCTCGCTTGCTCCCGAAGGTGTCTTCCTCAAAGCGAGCACTCATCCACGCGCCTATGGGAACTTCGCCCGGCTGCTTGGCAAGTATGTCCGCGATGAAAAAGTGATTCCGTTGCCCGAAGCGATTCGACGTCTTACGACTCTGCCCGCCAGCAATTTGAGGCTAAAGAACCGCGGCGCGTTACGGCCGGGATATTTCGCTGACGTCGTAGTCTTCGATCCCGCAAGAATTCAGGACTACGCGACATTTGCCAATCCACAACAGTACTCCACCGGAGTGGCTCATGTCTTTGTCAATGGCGCCCAGGTTCTGCGCGATGGTGTTCACACCGGCGCAAAACCTGGACGTGTGGTTCGACGTGACAAATAACTACGGCACCAATGCGCGGAAAACCTTCATCAGGTTCGTCGCTGGCTGATTCATCCGCCACGTGGAGTTCGTCATTATGTTCGTGCTGATCGACACCCAGTGGACCAGGTCCGTCGATGATTGGACAATCACCTTCTGTCCAGGATCGAATCTCACATCGAACCCGAACGAACCGTTCGTTCGGCTCACCGAAGTTGCAGGAATCTTCGGCCGGTAGACGGCATTAGGCACCGTGTACACGATTTCATCCGACGGGGAACTTTCCACACCGAGGTCGTTATAGGCGGTGACGGCAAAATAATACGTTGAACCGATCACCAGCCCAAAAACACTGCACGATGGCGAAGGCCCCGAATCCACAACGTTCGTATAGTTGCGGGCGCTTGGACCGTAATAAAGATTGTACCCTGCCACGTTGGGATCTGTGCTTGGGTCCCAGCCGAGCGTCACACTCGCCGCTCGGGCCGATGAGGCACATACACTGATCCCCAGGACCAGCAGGCTACAATTAACCAGGTTTTTGTACTTCGACTGCATTTGTTTTCTTTTCACTTTTTCGAAGCTTGATTGCTCCATGGTACTACCCTTCCTGTTGTTTCCCCGTTTTACTCCTTTACCGGCTCCTTGCTTCGATACTCCTTGCCTGAGACCTCCCAAAAATGACACCGCATGCCCGGAGAGTGTGTGATCTTATAATCTACGACGCTATCGCCCTGAATCAAAAGTTCATTGCTAGGGAGATGACCGACCGCTTCATCACCCGGGCTATTCCTATAAGCTCCGATGCAGAACGGGATTATATGATCTACAATGCGCCCCTTCGCCCCGCGCCTTTTGTAAACTCTTTCCGGCCCCCGCTTCCGTTCGTGGTTCGAAATCATCAGAATTCGCGGGTTAGGGTTAAAGACTCCAGGTCGAACCACGCTTCTGAGCCGTGGCCCGTCACATCGCAAATGAATTCGACTTCCTCACTGCCAGGCGACACTTGCTTCCCGTGTTCCAGAACGTGCCACCGGGTGTTCGAAACAAAACGAGTCGGTCGATCGTACAGCTGGTAGAGGCGCAGCGACGCGCCGTTCGGTGGGGCTGCGTTAGCCGTTTGCGCTTTTCCCGAAAAAAGGTATCGGCCTGGCGCAAGCAGCAAGCGCAGTCGCCAGCTCGCGACTGCGGTGGACTCGCCCGATTTCACGTAGAGCATCGGCTTCCCTTCCAAGGTTCGGCGTTCCAGCACGCACTCACCGCCCTCGCTGCTCGCCCGCCAGCCGGTCAGAACCGTCTGTTCTCCGGGGCCAATCTTCAGCCAGGTTAAAGTTTCAGAAAGTTGCTCACTTGCTCGCGAGTGCCGTAGTTGGATTCGCGACAGGTAGTTCGCGGTCCTCCGTTGAATCTGCTCCTTTTCTTCGTCACTCGCCGCTGCTGCTTTCAAAATCTCCGCGCGCCTCGCAATGCGATTGGAAACGCTCTCCATGTCGAAGACATTTGTGAAGAGATTCGCTACTCGCTCTCGATAAAGGCTCGCTCCATCCCCTTCCAGCAATGCTTTGGTCAGCACATACCTCCGCGGGGGTGTGATCGAGATGTTACTTTCACGGAACGTCCCATCAATGCCGTGCGGTATCATTGTGAAACGGCCCGTCTCGGGCCGCCGGTAAATCCGGTAGTTGTTTCGGTTCAGCGGATAGCTGTCGTGCTGCGCGATCAACATCGACATGGCGAGGAACGAATAACATTCGTCGACATCCAGCACTCGAGCCAACGCCTGCTTGCGCTCGTCGAGGGGCAACCGCGCGGTGGCTACTAACTGCTGCAAGTCGGACTGGTCTCCCGCGGCGCCGTTGTCCTGTTCCAGCCGTTCATTTAAGTCCCGGGCATAACCTTCATATAGATTGCCCTTCGCGGTTTTGAAGTTTTCCTCCAGAAAACTCGCGTTCATCGCCTCGATCAGCACGTAAATGCCCAGGTCGCGCCCGTTCAGGGATACACGCGCATGCGCCACGCGCGCCGCTGGCACTTTCGCGTCGCGAAAGAGCCCGGTCGCTACGTATTCAGACAAATACGTTGAGTCCTGGCTTGCGTTGTTGAGCATTATTTTTGACAACCCGAACAGCTTTTGTCCGGGCACAAACTGGTTGAACTTGATTGCAAAACTCGGCTTATCGCCAAGTGGCTTGAAACTGCCGCGGCCTTTTAAACGAATTCCGGCGTCGGCAAATTCCTGATCATCGACTCGCGCTATTCCGGCCACGTAAGCGCGGTTATTCGCCTTGAGCCGGTTGAATTCTTCTAAACCGATTTTTATTTCAATACGATGCACGCGAGGTGCGTCGAAGAAGTTGTTCGCACTGGATTGAACGGAGCCCTTTGCCGCGCCGAACACGCCGGACGCAGCAGGCAAGACCAGACAGATGCACGTGATGCACGACTTCATAACCGACACCGAGTCCAGTGCAAGCAAGCTCGGAGCTAGGACATTTACGGGTCTTTTATCTATAGCGCAACCCCGGTTGCTTGCAAAATTGTAAAGTTTTCGGCGGTTGAACGTTTCGTCGCGGGAATTGTCGCCCCTCTCTTTTCATTGACCCTGCGCAACTTGCCTCCGACAATTTGCTGATGTCGATTCATCAGGACGCGCGTGTTGAGTTACTGAAGTTATTGCAGGCCAAATCCGTTTTTCGTGGTGATTTCACTTTGGCCTCCGGCGCCAAAAGCAACTACTACATCGATTGCCGGCTTACGACATTTGATCCCAAAGGCGCGTGGCTCGTCGGCCAGGTGTTCCATGAAATGATTCGCAAAGAGGAACTCGCGCGAAAACTCCATGTCGATGCCGTCGGTGGTCTCACCATGGGCGCCGACCCAATCTCTCTTGCCGTCGGGATGTATTCTTACCACGCGAAGGATTCCGTTCCGCTTCGCAGTTTCGCTGTGCGCAAAGCAGCCAAGGCCCACGGGCAAACCAAAGTCATCGAAGGGAATTTCAAACCTTCGGATACGGTCGTTGTGATCGATGATGTCGTCACCAGCGGCGAATCAACCATCACCGCCGTAGAAGCTGTCACAAAAGAAGGAGCGAAGATCGCCTTCATTGCCGTACTCGTCGATCGCCAGCAGGGCGGCCGCGAACGCATCGAACAAATGGGCTACCCGGTCATTTCAGCTTTTCGACGCGACGATTTGCTCGGCGAAACGAAGCCGTCATAAGCGTGGACCGATAACGCTCCAACGAGCGTCCCTTTGTCCGCCTCATCTCCCTGCTCGAGATCAGACTTCTGGAGCTCTGTTACTGAAGGGGTTACGTGAGTTTACCGCGCGCCCTTTTCGACTGGCTAATGCCGATGATCAGTGACACTTTAAGCGCAAGCATGAGTTCGCTTCAACTCATCGAGGAGACATTGCAGCGGACGGTTCGTCGCCTGCGTTTGCAACGCGCATGGCATGCGTTCTGGCGCGGTCTTCTCTTTGGCGCCGCGTTTTGGCTGCTGGCTTTTGTCACCTATAAGATTGCTCCCATTCCGGCCGTTGCAGTGTACGGCGCGGCAATCGTAGGTGTTTTGGTTCCGCTCACCTTCGCCATCGCGGCCGCATTCCGAAAGATTTCACCCGCAGATGCCGCGCGCTTCGTCGATTCACGCAAGCAACTGAAAGAACGGCTGAGCACCGCTCTCGAAATCTCTCGTTCCTCGAATGCAGATGCAGCATGGAAGGATTTGATCATTGCGGATGCTGCGGCGCATCTGAACGGAATCCAGCCTCGGCAACTCATTCCATTGGATCTTCCCGCATTGAGCCGCTGGGCTTTGTTGCTGCTGGTTCTTGGTGTCGGGCTTGGCTTCATTCCGGAGTACCGCACCAAAACATTCGTTGAACAAAAAGCCCAGCAGGCCAACATCAAGGAAACCGGCAAGCAACTCGCCGCTCTCACGCGCCAAAACCTGGTCCAGCATCCTCCCGTCCTTGAAACCACCGAAAAAGCTTTGGAAGCAGTTGCTGAAACCGGCGACAAATTAACCAAACAAAGCTTCTCGCGCTCCGATGCATTACGCGACCTCGCGAATATCACCGACAAGCTCAATCAGGAAAATCGCTCTCTGGAGCAAAACCCTGCTCTTAAGCGCATGGAGAAAGCAGCGCGCGAATCGAGCACCGGCACTTTGCCTTCCCCCGCGGAACTGCAGAAGCAAATGGATGCGCTGAAAAGTGCCATGGGCAAATCCGCGAACGACCCCGATAAACTCGACAAGCTCGGCAAGGAACTGCAGAAGCTCCAGCAATCCGCCGCCAACATGGCGAACAAAGATTCCAATTCCAGCAAAGCCGCTCGTGAACAATTGGCTCAATCCATGAGCGAAATGGCCAAACAGGCCGAGGAACTCGGTGCGTCATTGCCGGGCCTCGAAGAAGCCATCAAAGCATTGCAGGCGGACAAAACCGATTTGATGGTGCGCGATCTGCAGATGGCCATGCACGATCTGGAAAAGCTCAAGGACATGGCCAGGGCCATGCAGAATCTCCAGCAGCAGACGTCCAAACTCGGCAAAGATCTTGCCGAACAGCTTAAGAACGGCCAGGCGCAAGCCGCCCAAAGCACCCTCGAGAAAATGATGGAGCA
>Ga0193692_1000190_pt1 | contig 15210 bp, 1 predicted proteins | sample L3a1metaG_FD_144917 | JGI IMG/M metagenome (GOLD analysis project Ga0193692, IMG submission 144917) | Soil microbial communities from a riparian zone of the East river system, Colorado, United States - L3a1 | ecosystem: Environmental > Terrestrial > Soil > Riparian zone | place: USA: East River... | reverse complement strand
CCGAATTTTGATGTCGATTATGTGGCCGCCGACCCACTTCTTCATTTCGACCATAATGCCGTCGTAGGTGGTGGGCGCCACATAATCGACATCAAAATTCGGCCTGCTCGGATTCGGCCAAATATAGGTGCCGAGGCGCGGGTATTTGGCAAGGTCGCGCTGGGCGGCTTCCTCCAGAAGCGCGTTGAGTTCATCGATGCGGGCGAGCAAGCGGCTTTTGTTAAGGACGTTCGTGCGGAGAACGGACCAGCGATCGGCGATCTTTTGGCAGAAATCCGGATCGCCAACACCGGTATTGCCGGCGTTGCCGGTGATGAGGCGCTTGGCCCAGGGATGATCCCCAGCGCTGGTTTCCGCCCAGTACCAGGTGCTGTAATGACCCCCATCGAGGTAATCGGCGTTTCCGAAGCTCAGGTTCCAGTCCCAAATGGGAGCGGGTTTTACGCGGCCGTTGCGATCCTTTGAGAAGTAATCGCTCAGGCGATAGCCATCGATCTGCTTCGGGAACTCAACGATCCAGAACTGCTCAACAAAACCATCAGGATCGAGGAAATTGGAATAGTGATTCGTGCCCGTCTGCGTGAGCCAGGTATTGGTGTAAAGAGCGAGCTCCATTCGGTTGAGATATTTCTGGAGCCAGAGAACCTGAGGGTTGTTGGCGCCACCAATCAACTCGCGTGGTTTTGGATCGTGCATCTTGAGACCCTGACCGGGAAAGCCGCCGCCACCCGAGGTAGCGAAGTTCAAGTCGCCGACACTATCTTTATCCTTCTTAAAGATGTAGCCGCCGGAAATGGCCGGTTCATTCGTTGTCGTGGTGCTGAGCTTCTGCAGGTCAACGCGATGCCCGGAGATTTCGATTTTTTCGAACAAGCATTCGATTCCATAGTAATCAGCCGAAGTGAGCTTCCCGGCGCCGGTATGGACGAAAACTTCGACGAGCTTCCGGCGGCAGGAATAGTTACCCATCTTCTCGAACAATTCGTAGGCCAGGAAGTCGTTGATCATGCACTTGTCCGAGTAAGGATTGCGCAGCTTCCAATCGGCATCCGCGGGCAAGCCGAGGATCGATTCGTCCTTATCGTTACCAAACGCATCCTGACATTCGACGTTGTAAGGCCGTTTTGGGAAACCGGCCGAAGTTTGGCCGAAGATTTCGAATTCGGCCGGACCGATGTGATCCGGCGAGCGAAGATGACTGACGCCGCCCAGCGTATCGAAGACCACAAAGTTGCCTTTCGCACGGCTACCGCCAGCGATGACACCATCAGGAATGCCGCTGCGGGAATCGAGAATCAACAACGGGAGCTTGGAGCTAAAGTCACGCACACTCGGATCAAGGAGGACGTATTGCTTTGCGATCACAGCGCTTGGGAAGGTGGAGGCGCTGGCCGGATAGACGCGTGCCTTCACGCTCGTGTTCCCCGTGATCGAGATGGGTGACGAGTAAACCGGCGAATTGTTCGTCGGCACCGTTCCGTCCAGAGTGTACCGGATCGTTCCTCCACCGGGAGAGGTCAGAACGAGCGAAAGGCTATCGTTCGTGTAAACACCGCTCTCGATGGAAAATACCGGTGGCGCGATGAAGCCGACCCCTTCTGTCGAATTGGGAGCGCCCGGTGTTGGAGCGTTGAAGAAACCGGAAACCGTCAAGTCCACTCGATCCGCGCCGTACGAAGTATCAGGAGGTTGCGCCGGATAGTTGAGATACGACCAGACGATGTTCGTGTTCGCATCGACCAGAAGGAGATTGCCGCCAGCGTTGCTGGTTAGTTTGAAATTGGTGTGCAACGGATTGGCAGGGTCCCGGCGATCCTTGCTTGAAGCCCAGACCAGCATATAGGCATTGGGCTGGATCAGGATCGAAGGAAACACCCATTTGCGCAGGTTGTTTGTGTCATCCGTTAAAGAATAACCCGCGAGGTTCTGCTCGAGACTGCCAGGGTTGTAGAGTTCGATCCAGTCCTGGCGCGAAGCATCATCATCCTTGATGCCGCTGTTGTTGTTGGCGAGGAACTCGGAAATAATGACGGTATTAATCTGGACGACGTTGCTGTTGTAGTTGTAGCTCCAGTTGCCGCCCGCAAAAGCATTCGGAACGGGCGCCAAATCGCTAATCCCGTGTGACGGAGACCATGCCACCTGAACGGTCCCGGTCGGCGGAGGTGGGAAGTAGAAAGTAAACTGCTTGGAATTCACCGTAACCATGTTCGTCGCCGGCTCAGAGTTGATCAGCAGGTCGGAAGCGTTGATGCCGGTGACCGGCTCGTTGAACTCAACTGTTATGAAATTCAATTCACGGGTAGCACCCGGAATCGGCACTGTATCGATCACTGACGGAGCGCTGTTATCAATGTTACCTTCCAACTCTAGATCGAACTGAAGATCGGAGCTGCCCGAGGCCTGCTGGTAATTCGCGACGGCAATGACGTTCTGCCCATTGACCAGGGCGGTCGCGGGCACTGGATATTCGTTATAGGCGACTTCCGCAGCACCGGCTGCGGCCGTGCCGCCGCTGTAATTGTAGGTCAGCGGTTCAGGAACGCCGTCGTTGGTGAGTTTGACACCGTTGAGAAAGACCACCACGAAGTCATCGCGCTGCACCCGCAGCATCAACCCCTGGTAAGCGGCCGCTCCAGAAACGTTGAAGGCTTTTCGATAATAAACGACCGGATAGCGGGTGGTCGCGGGTCCGATATCAATGACAGTGGTGCAAAGCTGAACACCCCCTTCGTTGTTGTCACCGATCGGGCCGGGAACCGGGCCGCTCCATCCGGAGTCATCGTACCCTGCTGTTTCCCAGCCTGCGCCCGTAAGATCCGATCCGGACTTGTACTTCCAGGTCGAATTGCGTGCGATCAGGAGCGACGCGGGAGCGGACTGAACCTGCACTGTCACGGGAGCCGAGGTGGCAGTCATGCCGCTGCTATCGACCATCGTCGCGCTAAGGTTATAAAGACCGGGAGTGGCGTTCGCCCAGTTCACGGCGAAGCTCGAACTGGTGGAGGTACCTACATTCAGTGCACCGGCGAAGATTTGCACGGAGGTGATATTTGAGCCACCGGGTATAGCCAGGCCTGAAATCGGAATCGTTGCCGAAGCGATCGTCTGTCCATTCGTGGGGCTCGTGATGGCGATGCTCGGCTGAGGATTGGCGGTAAGCTCCAGATCGAAACTGACATCTGAACTGGTCGTGCCGGATTGGTGCACTTCCACCGCGATCACGTTGTCGCCGTTGACAAGCCCCGCAGCGGCAAAGCCATGAACCAGGAACGTTGCGCCGTCATCGGTTGCTGTCGTTGCCGCGAGTGTTGTTGCATCGACTGGACCGGCAGGCATGTTGTCGCGAACCATTTCGACGCCGTTGATATAAACAATGGCGCCGTCGTCCCGCTTGAGGCGCACGCGCAAGTTGGTGATCGAAGAAGCGTCCGCGACTGGAAAAGTGGTGCGAAAATAGTACGCGATCGAACCCGAAGCGATGACCGTGGCTTCGCCGCCGTCACCGAAACCGAGTTCAGCCGGACCAGCGGCCCAGGCCGCATCATCATAGCTTGGAGCGGTCCAGTTAGCGTCAGGCAGCTGGCCGTTGTCCCAATACTTCCAGACGGCGCCTACCGGGATGAGTTGGGCGTGGGCGGGTGCAACGGCGGCAAGGAGTGAAAGGCCGACCAGGAGGGTCCACAATTTTGAGCTTTGGATCTTCATAATCGAAGGGGTGGTCATTTGAGCTTACAATGCGAACAGACGGATCACCTTTTTTGCCAGCCCTCCACAAATGAGGAGAGGCTTCGTACGCGTTTTGCCGACTGTACACACGGGATAGCCGCAATCCTAAAACAGCGGAGCGTCAAAGGGAAGGCAAAAAACTCCCCGAAACGCATGATTTGTCACGCGATTGTGACATCGACAGGAATGAGCAAGATCAAGGAGCAAGAGCAAGAAACGACCGGAAGCTCTCCCCTCCTAAAAACAAGAAGGGCGGCGCCCCAAAGGGATTCGCCGCCCTTCTTTCTAGTTGCTCAACGTTTAGGGTTGGATCGGAATGACCAGGCGATAGAAGCGATTTGTGGTCGCGTTCGGATCGGTGATCGTTTCCGTTCGGCTCGTCGTCTTGCCGAGGACATCCGTCAGCTTCTGCCAGTCACCCGGATTGAGGGTATCGCTGTACTGCACCGAATAGGTGCGGTTCGAGATGGCGTTAAACTGCAACCGTCCGATACCTGGCGTGAGCAGATCGAGCTTCAGGAAGCTCGCTGCGGAGGCGGCATCGGTGCCGGCGATGTATTCGGCGGCGTTGCTCATGGAGTCACCGTCGCTATCAAAGCCGCCAATACCGGCATTGCCCGGATGCGTCGCTTCGTAACTATCGGGCAGGCCATCATGATCGGAATCAGGCAGAACGAACAGACGTGCGCTCGGGATGCCGCCGGAGGGACTGCCCGCGATGTTCGTCACCGTGGCGCTAATGGCGTAGTTGCTGAACGTCAAGCTGACATTATTCAGGATCAGGATTGAGTTCGTTGGATTGCGGATGATGGTGGCGTTCGGCAAGGCATTGCTAAACGCAAAACCGTTTGTGCGCCAGTTGAAGAACATCGGCGCCGAGCCGGAAGCGGCAACAGTGAACACGGCGGTGCCACCTTCGACGACGGTGACAGGCACCGGCGGGAATGAGAAGACCGGCCGCGAGACAACGGAAAGCGCGACCACGGCGCTATCCAGAGTCTCGTAGTCGTCCACGATGCGGCAGAAGTAGGAACCTTCGGCGGTGGATTGAATGTTGGTCAGGATCAACACGCTATTGGTAGCCGTCGGGTTCACGTTGGTGGTAAGCGCGGTGCTGTTGTAATACCACTGATAGCGAACAAAACCACTTCCCACAGCCGACACAGAGAAGTTGGTCGTGGCACCGGCGAGAACATTGCGGTCGACCGGCTGAGCGGTAAACCCGAGACGAACGCGCGAGCTCACGCTGAAGTTTGTTCCTACGGCAAAACCGCCGCTGTTCAAAACCAGAAGGTTGTAAACACCGGCCTGGCTCAGTTGGAAATTATTAATAACCAGGGTGGTGTTGGTGGCACCAGAAAGGTTCTGGTTCATGAAGCGCCATTGATAGCGCAACGGAGCAGTGCCAGTGGCTGTGGCCGTAAAGGTCGCGTTCGAACCCACAAACACCAATTGGTCACCGGGCTGGCTCGTGATGGCAGGCGGCGTTCCGCCCGGAACGTAGTTCGCGCCTGGAGTGACGAGCGCTGCCGACCAATTCGTTGGATCATTGCCGAAGCCAGTTCGGGAGATTCGTTGCAATGAAAGTCCAAAGCCATCCGCGGCAACAGGCCATGGTGCCGTGTCGCGATAGCTGATGGCCTCAACCAGGATGTAGGGCACACCGTTCGTGTCGGGCGTGCGCGGTTTGCGCAACTCGATTTGCTGGCCGTCATTGCCAAGTTTGCCGGTCCAGGGACCAAGAATCGGGATACCATTCGGCACCTGATGATGGGCCTTGAAGTCGTTCAATGCCGTCGGATTCGAAATCGGATCGAAGCCAACCACGAGGAGGAATCCACCGGCGGGAATCGTTGTGTTCTGCGGGAAGTCGAACTGCACCGCGTCCTGGATATGCCATGTATTCGAAGGATAGGAGGAATCATAGAGATTCACCGAGGCGCCACTGGTGTTGTGGAGTTCGATGAATTCATCGAGCGTGTTGTCGATGCCATTCGTCCCGACTGCGATATCGGAAGGATGATACATGATCTCGGTGATCACGATCGGGCCGACCTTCGGGGCGGAGTTGGTCGCGCCGAGAGTATTGGCCGATTGAGCCACGAAATGTTCCTTGCCGGTGCTGTCGACGTAGCGGCCAAAGTCGACGCCGAATTCGGCATTGCCGAAACTGATGCCGTGGGCGTAGCCGGTGAGATCAGTGCCATTGCCTGAGAAAAGCCAGACGTCGTCGCCCTTCGACCCGAGAGCAAATGCGTTCGGGTCATTGGTATTGACGACGGGGCCGATCGTGTATTTCTTCGGATTGCTGAAACTATCGCTCAGGAACCATCCACCCACATTCACCGCGCTGGCGGTCGGGTTGTAGAGCTCGATCGCATCCACAGTCGGATCGGCAAAAGAGCGGACTTCGTTCACGACAATCCCAGGCCGGGCCGGAGCCGCCGGATCGAGTCCACCGGGCGACCCGCCGACCGCGGCGCTCGCGCGCCAGTTGGCAGCCACGCCGGGGGCGGCATTCGGATTCGTAAGGACCAGTGAGAAACCAGCTCCATCTGTCGCCGGGTACCACGTATCGCTATAGGAGAAATCCTGGATCGGTTCGCGGACCGATCCGCTCAGCACGATATGATCGCCGTCATTGTTCAGGTTTCCCGTATAAGTGCCAAGGATGCGGATGCTCGTTCCGTAGCGGAGCTGGAAGGCATTCGTATCCTTCACGATGACGGCATATTCGCCCGCCGCGAGCAGCGCGTTCGGGAAGTCGAATTGAACTCCGCCACTCAGGGAAAAGCGATTGACGTTGAGCGGTGTGCCGCCGGTGTTTTGCACTTCGATGTACTCGAAGTTATCATTGTCATTTGTGTTCCCGGAGAGGCCTGCGGGGTTATACATCACTTCGGTGATCCGCAGCGGCGGAACGGAGCTGAAGAACGTGGCCACGGAGGGCCCGCTCCAGCTGTTCTGGAACGGCTTAACAATCGCCGAACCGCTGTTGGCCATGCGTGCGCGGACGAAGATGCGAGAGTTCGCATTGATCGTGATCGGACCTGTGTAGGTCAACGCGCCAGGAGCAAGGCCGCCGCCAGGCAGGCGCGGATCAGTGCCATCCAGCGTGTAATAATTGGTCGCGCCGAATGTGGTGCTCAAGGTAATCGTCGTTCCATTGGTGACCATCCCTTCAGGCTGGCTAAAGGTTGGCGGAGTGATGAAGAGGCTGTCGATCCAGAGATAGCGACCGAGCACCCACTTCTTCATATCCGAGATGATTGCGGCATAAGTGGGGGCATTTTGGTAATCAACATCCCACCCCCCCGCAACGCCGTTCGGCTCAGGCCATTGATAAATCCCGAGTCGTGTGAACTTGGTAAAGTCACCGAGAGGTGCAGGACGATTAGCCGCCTCGCTTAGTTGGGCAGCCAGTTCATCGATACGCGCATTGATGCGATATCCATTGAGTACATTGTTACGCAAAACAGCCCAGCGATCGGCAATCTTTTGGCAGAAGTCGGGATCGCCGACGCCCGTATTGTTTACGCTGCCGGTAATGAGGCGCTTGGCCCACGGATAATCGGTGAAGCTGGTCTGGTTCCAATACCAATTGGCATAATGCCCGCCATCGAGGTAGTTGGCATTACCGAATGATAGGTTCCAGTCCCAGATCGGAACGGGGCGGACTTTGCCGTTACGATCCTTGCTGAAATAATCGCTCAAGCGGTAACCGTCGATTTGTTTAGGGAATTCATTGATCCAGAACTGCTCGACGAAGGCATCGACGTCCATGTAGTAGGAGTAATGATTGGTCCCAGTAGCGTTGGTGTAATTAGCGGCATAAATCGATTTCTCCATCTGGTTCAAATAGTTAATGAGGTAGCGCTGCTGGTTCGTGCCGCCAGCGGTCCCCTGCAGTTCGCGGGGCTTCGGGTCATGGAATTTAAGGAAGGCGGCGACGTTTTGTGCAGGGAAACCATTGGCACCGCTAGTGCTGAAGTTCAGGTCGCCGGCGCTGTCTTTATCCTTTTTGAAGATGTAACCACCAGTGATATCGGGTTCCGTGGTCATAGCGGGAGTAAGCTTCTGAAGATCGACGCGATTCCCTGCAATTTCGATTTTCTCGACAAAAACTTCGACACCGCCGTAATCGGCAGCGGTAAGCTTTCCTGTGCCCTGATGGACGAAAACTTCGACGTGTTTGCGGCGAACCGAGTAGTTGCCCATTTGCTCAAACAACTCGAAAGCGAGAAAGTCGTTCATTAGACTCTTTTCCCATGCGGGACGGAGTTTCCAATCGGCATCGGCTGGCAGCCCGAGGACAGAATGTTCCTCGTCGTTTCCGGTCGCATCCTGAATTTCGATGTTGTATGGCTTTTTGGGAAAACCTGAGGAGGTCTGGCCGAAGATTTCGAGCCCCGCTGGCGCTTGCAGTTCGGGCCCTTGACGCAGGGAGGTCCTTCCGCCAACCGTATCGAATGCCAAAAAGGCGCCCCGGGCACGATTGCCTCCCGGTGGAACGCCATCGGGGATTGCAGTCCGGGAGTCGAGAATCAGGATCGGAAGATTGGAAGTGAAATCGCGAATGTTCGCGTCGAGCAGCACATAGCTCTTCGCCACGATCGCGCTTGGGAAACTCGAACCACTCGTCGGGTAAACACGAGCTTTCACCACGACGTTTCCAGTAATCGAAATGGGTGCGGTGTACGCAGGAGAAGTGTTCGTTGGATTGGTACCGTCGATCGTGTAACGAATCGTGCCGCTCGCCGGACCGGTCAGCACCAGTGAGAGACTGTCGTTGGTATAAACGCCTGTCTCAATCGAGAAGAGCGGAGGATCCATGAATCCGGAGCCGCCAGTCGCGTTCCGTGCCCCCGGTGTGGGGGTGATAAAGTAGCCGGTGAGGCTGGTATCCACAGCATCTCTGCCATAGGAAACGTCTGTGCTCTGGGGAGGATAGGTGGGAGCAAATTCCGAGACAACGTGGCCGGTGTTGTCCACCAGGGCCAGGTACTCACCACCGTTATCGAGCTTGAAGTTGGTGTGGAGCGGACGTGTCGGATCGTTATCGCCCGTGGCGTAAACGAGAAGATAGCCGTTGGGTTGGATGAGAGTTGGGCCAAAGGTCCACTTGGTCAGGTTCGTGGCTTCGTCGGTCAGATGCCAGCCAGAGAGATTGACTTCCAGATTCCCGGCGTTGTAGAGCTCGATCCAATCCACCCGTTTCCCATCAAGCGGATCGCGAATGCCGGTGTTATTATCGGCCATGAATTCCGAAATGATCACCGTCGCGTCCTGGGAAGCATTCGGGTTAAACTTATAGGTCCAGGTAGCCGCGGAGGCATCGAACGGGTTCCGGGACGCTGAAGCGTCGGTAATTCCATGGCTCGGAGACCAGGCAACCTGAACAGTGCCAGTGGCTGGCGTCGGAAAGTAAAAAGTGTATTCGCGGGGATTGATAACCACCACATTCGTTGCCGGTTCACTGTTGATCAGCAGGTCGGAAGCGTTCACGCCGAGCACCGCATCGTCGAACACAACGTCGATGAAGTTCAGGCTCAGTTGAGTCGAACCCTGCGGCGGCTCCACGCCGATAATGACAGGCGCCGTCAGGTCGATAATGCCCTCGACCTCGAGATCGAAGTTGAGGTCGGAGCTCGTGGCGTTAACGTTCTTAACTTCCACGGCAAAAACATTCGGTCCGTCAACCAGGCCTGTAGCAGGCACTGTAAATTCGTGCCCGGATCCTGTATACAGGACCTCATCAGCGCCAGCCGATGTATAGCTGGTGAACTGGGAATGGACCGTCGGCAGGGTGATACTCCCTTCTGGAGAAACCTGCAGGACATTGCCATTCAAATAGATGACGGCTGCGTCATCACGGCAGACACGAAGGTTCAGGCCTGAATAGCTGCTGGCCCTCGAAACATTGATAACTTTTCGGAAATAGAGGGTTGGGAAACGCGCTCCAGCCGGGCCGATATCGATAACCGTGTTCGCTTGCTGAGTCCCTTCAACATTGTCGCCGATGATACCTTGACCTGTCCCCCAGCCGGCGGCCGCGCTGTCGTCGTAACTTAAATCGCGCCACGCCGTGGCAGTAAGGTCCTGGTTGAGGTTATGATACTTCCATGTCGAGTTGCGGGGAATGAGGAGCGAGGCTGGAGCTGCCTGCACGGTGATGTTGACGGGCGCAGACGTGGCTTTCAGACCGCTGCTGTCCGTGATGATTGCCTGCAACGTGTACGGGCCGGGAACGACGTCAGACCATGCGACCGCGAAAGAGCCAGCTGTGCTGGAGCCGATTTGGGTAGCTCCCTGAAATACCTGGATTGAGGTGATGTTGGTTCCTCCCGGGACCGCCGTTCCCGAGATGCTGACAGTGGACGAGGCGATTGTCTGGCCGTTGGTCGGACTCGAAATCGAAATGGATGGAACCGGATTGCCGACCAGATCCAGATCAAAACTAATGTCGGAGCTGGTGGTGGCGGATTGATGCACTTCGATTGCGAAAACGTTGTTCCCGCTCACAAGCCCTGTCGCGGGAAAGTTATGCGCGATGAAAGTCGCGCCATCGTCAGCAGCAGTGGTCGCAGCCAAAGTATCGAACAGGATGGAACCTGCGGGCATATTGTCGCGGAAAACTTCCACGCCATTTAGATAAGCGACAGCGCCGTCATCGCGCTTGAGGCGCGCGCGCAAGTTGGTGATCGAACTCGCATCGCCGACGTTGAAGGTGTGCCGATAATAATAGGTAATGAATCCGGCGGTATTCGTGGTCGCTTCGCCGCCATCTCCAAAGCCAAGTTCGGCGGGGCCGGAGGCCCAAGTGCCATCCGCAAAGGCTGGCGCCACCCAGGCGGTTCCCTGGTCGGTGCCGGTATCGAGATACTTCCAGACAGCGCCGGTGGAAATGAGGCTGATTTCGGCGCGCAACGGGAGGGCGGCGGCGAAAAAGCCCAATGACAAAACAAGGATCCACGGCTTCAAAGCATTCACTTTCATAGAACTTCGTTATTGAGATGGCGGTCTGTGATTATACGGCAACAAGGAGCAAAAGTCGAAGAGAGGACTCGGAAAAAACTCGCGAGTAAAAAACCCCTCACCCTGCTCTCTCCCTGAGGGAGAGGGAAAAAATTGTTTACGGAATCCAGTCCCTCCAGCAGGAGCAAGATCAAGATCAAGCGAAGGAGGAAACCCGGAGGACATCCGCTTATTCGCCTCCCTTTCCATCAGGAATGACTGTTAAAATTCTGTCACCAACTTGTAACATTACGACGGAAACGGCAGGAACCGGGATATGACTCCCGGTTCCTGCGTGTGTGTTCTCTAAGTTACTTACAGATCAGGCGGAAGAACACGTTGGTTTCTCCAGGCCCGAAATATCCGACCGGAATGGTAGTGCCGGACGGGAATGGGAGATCCTGCCAGACGTTCTGGCTCGGATTGCTCTTGAGTTCGGCAGTGCCTTGCAGGACCCAGCCGGCACCAGGCCAGCTCAGAGTCGCATTGCCTGGCACATCGCGGACGATGCTGATCGTATGCAATGGCGTGATCGTCGAGGCGGCAGGACCTGGGTCGTTTTGCGCGCCTGGTGAATACGCCGAGTCGGTCGTGAGGACGAATCGGTCGAGCTTGAATCCATCCTCGCGCATTGACACGGTCAGGAGGTGGAGTCCCGGAGTAGCAATGTTAACGGTGGCTCGCAGAGCCGCGTTGCCATTGGCAGTTTGGACCCAACCGAAGTTATTGGGATTCGCGCCGCCCCAGCTATTGATTTCGTTGCCGATGGCGAGATTACCAACGCCCTGGTTCACGCCGTCCACCAGCATGTGGAAGGAGTTGTCAGCGCCGTCATTGTGGACTGTGGCACCGCGAGCCAGGATGTAGTAAGTACCGGCGGCAGTGAAGTTCACCGGGTAATCGAGCGAGGTCGAGAGCTCCGGAGTGGTGCTACCGATGTTAATGCCAAGATCAGGCAGCGATTCCATGTATCCACCAACCGAGCCCGCCAGCGCTGAGCCAAAGATCCAGCGGCTATTTGCCGTGCTGAGTCCTGGCGAACGATTCGCGCTATAGGCTTCGGCTTCGATAACCACGAGGTTATTTGCACCGGAAGGCTGCGAAGCGCCGCCCATCTGAATGGCTGTGCGGGAGCTGGTGTTGTTATACGTAGTCACGTCCTTGACACCGTTGACGGTAAGAACGTTGCAGTTAACTGGATTCAGAACGCCCGAGAGGCCGAGGCGCACCAGGCGTCCACCTGAGAGGATAGTCGCGGAGGTGACAGTTAACCCGTTGTTGACGGTGTAATTGCCGGCCGTCGTAGCGGACGCTGTGTCGAGCGCTTCACTGAAGAGAGCCAGGACAGCATTGTAACCGGGCATCGGAGCCGCCCAGAGAACAGTCGCCGGGACATTGTCCAGCACAACATGTAGGATGGCATCCCGTGAAGTGACGGTACCGCAGGCGGTGTTGATCACGACATGGTAGGCGCTTCCTTCCATGGTTCGCACCACGGTCGGTATCGTGTAAGCCGATCCGGTCGCACCACCAATAGCTACGTTATTCGAATACCACTGGTAGCTGTAAGGAGGCAGACCATCAGCAATGACGCTGAACGAAGCGGAGCTCAATTCAGGCACGGTTGTATCGGCGGGCTGGCGAGTGATGCTCGGAGCGCCCGTCGATTCGGCGTTGATCTGGAGATCATCGATCCAGACGTTTTCATTGGCGCCACCCGTTCGGCCGTAGAAGCCGGCCATGGCATTGGCCATCGGTGAGGTGGTTCCGTTGAACGGAGTTTGGATGCCGTTGAAGATGACGACGCCGTTGATTTCAACATAGACCTTGCCGTCCGGCTCGAGGTCAATCAGGTAGTCGCGATAAGTGGTGGTGTTGGGCGTGCGCATGATGGCCGCAATCGTCGCCGGGCTCTTGAAGGTGTCCGGCTTCGTTGTGTCAGTGGTGGTGCGGATGAGACCTCCATTCCACTTGATTTGGACGGAAGGAGCTTCCGCGTTGGCGTTGCCGGTCAAGCCGCCGCCGTTGTTATTGTCCCAGTTGTCAAACGTGACAGTCAGGCCGTTACCGTAGCCGCCTTCATCGCCGCCGGTCGCTCCCGGAGGGAGATTGTTGGCGATATTGAAGCTGTAGCCGTCAGCCGGATTGCCACCGCCGAACGGGGCGGAAGGATTGTTGTCCGCGCCTGAAAGCACGCCGCGATAACGCACCACGAAGCGGTCGACAGGCAGGCCACCGTTGATATTGGTGACAACGAATGAGCCGTGTTGGTCGTTGGCCGCATCGGTAATATGGAGGATGCCATTCGAGACCGAGGCATTGCCATAGATGGTCATGTCATTGCCAATGGCCGCGGGTGCCAGCGTATTCGGAACAGAATTGAAGTCGCTCGATTTCGACACGTAAGTCGAATAACGGAACGCGAGTGTGGTCGGGTTCGGGTAGAGCGTCGGGCCAGCGCCTTCGGAGGTCACATCAGCGATCGTGACAGAGAAGGTGTTATTCGCCGTGAGCGGCGTGTCCAGGGTAACGATCACCTGGCTGTGGCTCGCGCCGTAGTCACGGACCGCTTCGAAGGCAATGCCCCCGAAGTCATAACCACCGGAATCGAGGTCGACCGGCCGGTTGTAGTTGACCGAGACCTGATTGGCGCCGCAGGCAACGACGCTAAGCACGCGCGGGTTGAGCGTGACGGTGAGGGTCGCTGCAGGGCTGGTAATGACACTGAAGTCATTGCTCACTTGCACCTTGTATTGCGAACCGTTCATGGCTGCGGTCACTGCTGCAATGGTGTAGCTGGCCTGGTTGGCTCCAGCGATCGCAACGTTGTCTTTAAACCACTGGTAGCGATATTGCGGGGAACCAGAAACTACGCTGCTGAAGGTAACCGGGAGTCCTTCCACCACTGTCGCATCCGTCGGGGTTGAGACGAAGGCGAGCGGGCCGGGAGTGAAGTTATTGATGCAGAGATTATCGATCCATGCATCTTCGCTAAGACCGCCGGTGCGTGCGCCGAATTGGAACGCGCTATTGGCAATGGGAGCGTAACCAGGAATCGCAACGTTGGTGAAGATTTGTGAGTTGTTGTACCAGACATCCACCGTGCCGTCCGGATCAACAGCAACCTGGACTGGAACAAAGGAGCCAACCGCCAGGACCGTATTGGGCAACGGACCTTTGGCGATGATTTGCGTTCCATTCCACTTAATGGCCATGCGAGGTTCGACGGCCGCGTTGTTCGGATAGGTGTCGAAGAGGATGGCGAGTCCTTGCGAACCACCTTCTTCGCTAAAGCAGCAGCCGGAAACTCCGCTCGCCGGGCCCCATGTGAAGCTGACGCCGTCAGCGGGCTGGCCGGAAGCACGAATCAACATATCCCAGCTTGCATAGAGGCGGTCAAGCGGGAGGCCACCGGTGCGATTGCTGATGATGAGAGCAGCGCCGACGCCGAATTGAGTCGACTCAGTCAGGCGCAGAACGCCATTCGTCACATAAGCAACTCCCTGGAGCAGAGTCCCCTCTGGACGAGTGAAGTCCGCAATATTGAAGTCAGTGCAGAAAGTGCCGTAGCCGAAGCGGAAGGTGGCAACGCTCGGATCAGGAACGAGCGGGCTGGCATCTTCGCCCTGGACGCCACTCACTGTCACAGTGTAGCTGGTGTCGCGAACGAGGGGAGCCGTCAGAGTCAACACGACTTCAGCGTCGCTTGCGCCATAAGCTTTGGAGGCGATGATAACGCCATTATTGACAGCATAACTGCCGGTAGCGAGCGCCACAGGCTTGCTGAAGGTTACGTAGATCTTGTCCGAATCATTTCTGCTTGAAACGGTCTGCAAGACAACACCTGGAGTTACAGTCAGGATCGCATCGCGAGTAGTGACCGTGTTCTGGCCGTTGTTGATGACCGCTTTGTAGGCTGTGCCATTCGCACCCGTCGTAAGGGCTGGAGTTGTGTAGGCCAAGCCGGTAGCACCCGCGATAGCGACGTTGTTGCTATACCACTGGATGTTGTACGGTGGGCTGCCATCAAGCACCACCTGGAAGCTGGCCGTATGCGTTTCGACTGCGGATGCATCGGCGGGCTGGTTCACAATGAAGAGCGGCCCGAGGGTGTAGTTGTGGCTGACGCACACGTCATCGATATAATGGTTTTCAAAGGCGCCACCTGTGCGGCCATAAAGTCCGAGCTTGGGACTGAAGATCGGTGCGAAGTTTGGAAGTTGCAGATCGGTGAAGATGGCGATGCCATCGTAGCTAACGTTCACTTTGCCGTCTGGGGCAAGGCTGATGGCGACCGGAACGAAATGATCGCGCTCGAGCTGCACGCCGTTCGGGCGATCGAAGTAGTGATGGCCGACGACCTGACCATGCCAGAGCACGTCGATGGAAGGATCGTTGAGGCTGCCGTCATCCCAGGTATCGATGGTGACAGTAAAGCCGCTGCCCACGCCGCCTTCGGCGCAATAC
>Ga0193692_1000189_pt1 | contig 15250 bp, 11 predicted proteins | sample L3a1metaG_FD_144917 | JGI IMG/M metagenome (GOLD analysis project Ga0193692, IMG submission 144917) | Soil microbial communities from a riparian zone of the East river system, Colorado, United States - L3a1 | ecosystem: Environmental > Terrestrial > Soil > Riparian zone | place: USA: East River... | reverse complement strand
TCGTTATAATCCGTAGGAGGGAGGCAATAGTTAATTTACAGTAGAGAGAGTGTGAGAATTCAAGAAAGAAACTCTCTTTTTGGGGAATTATTAGACAAACTAAAAATTAAATTAAATTTAGTTATAATATAAAAGAGAAGCTAATAACGGTTATCCACCCCTTTTGGCTAATAAAAAAAAGGAAAGGAAATTTTATCATTTCTCAGTATGAAATAGAAATAAATACTGATCTTTTAATTTAATTAAAACGTACCCTAATTAAATATTAAGCTAATGTTAATTAAATTTATAAAGATAATTAAAGTATTAGGAACGCATGTATACCTATACTTAAATTTTTAATTTGAAATGATTTAAAGAAATTAAAGGCAAACGCAAACACAAAGAATGCACTCAAAAGAACAAAGTCCTTTAATTGAAATAATAGTAAATTAAATTTAAAAATTATAATCAAATTTAAATTTAATAAAACAAAACAAATATAATAATATGAATCTGAATTTCTTTAATAATAGTAGAACAGAAAATAAACCTTTAGGAAGTGCAGGAGATATAACAATAAATGAATTAATTAACAAAGGGCTAGTTGTCATTGATACACCACTAGTACAAATGATAAGAGATAATGTAGATATATCTGTAGTAGGAGGTATTATTTCTTCCGCGGTTCTGTATAAGGCCGTAATGAAAATGTATATGAAAGCCACAGATGGTCCCAATGTAAACCCAAATCCTCTTAAAGGAACTAAAGTATTTGTAAACGTATTAGATAGCACAGGATCAGGTAGCACAGGGTCAGAAGGAAGTAATTCAGCTAGTTCAGGTATCAGTAATAGTTCTTTCTTTTTCTTTTTAAATAAATTACCATCGTGAATAAAAGTAATCTTAAAATATATAGCAATTTCAATAATAATAACCTTTATCACAAGTGTAATAGGTTATAAAAGTAATATTATTTCTGAAATAACTAGCCAGATTAATATGTATCTAGTAATTATTTTAAAATTCTATTCAATTTTAAATTTCTTGGGCGTCTTATACTTTACCTGAAAAGTATATGTTATAAAAATGTTTGAAAATAATAAAGAATATCTAAACCCAGAAAATTATATTAATTTTATTAAAATAGAGTTACAAGAATTGAAAGAATTTACAATTAAATTGCCACCTATAGAGCTAAAAAAACTTTATAAGTATTATTATCTTTTAATCATCCTATATATTTCAATAGTTTTATTGGGTTTAACAGGGTTGGTAATAATTTCAATGTATCTTTAATAGAATCAAATTTTTAGACAGATTACATAGATTTTTTCAATTAGTTCTAATTTTATGGGTCTTTTATGTAATCTATATACGTTTCGATTTTAACAACAAACATAATAAATAAAATAAATTTTTGGATTTTTAAACCCCTTTTGGCTAAAAACAAAAAATAAAAACAAAAAAGTAAATCCCCTTTAAACAAGCAGCTAAAAGTTTTATTTTTATCAGGGGAGCAGTCGCTAGATTTTTAGCGCTAAAAAATGAATATAAGGATCTAACAAAAAGAAAACTGCTTTAAAGAATTACATTAAAAGTTAGTAGATCTTAAAGGAACTGTCGGAACAACACAATCAGAAATCAACCAAATTAAATTTGTAAACTTGCGTAATAATTTATCTCATAGATTACATTTCCGCAGTCTCGAAATTAATATTGAAAATTTTGGAAAAAGTTTGCAACATGAATCAGATTTACAAAAAGTCCTTAATGCAAAAAAAAAAAAAAAAAAATTAAAAAAAAAAAAAAAAAAAAAACAAAATAAAAAAAAAAAAAAAAAAAAAAAAAAAAAAAATAAAAAAAATTAATTGAGCAGAGATTAAAGATCCTAAATTAAAAATAGAAATTGTAATAGAAGAAGCACAATTAAATCAAGTAACTTCTAAAAATGTCAGAGAATTCCAAAACATAATAAAAGATGTTCAAAGTGGAGTTAAGTTTTCTAATGAGGTTTGTAATGCAGATAATGATGAAAAAGTTATAGCATTGTTAGCTGAGGGTGTAGCTGAGGGTGGTGATGATATTAAAAAGTCAATCATTTTCTTTTCTTTTAATGTAGAAAAATTATGAAATATATTCGAAACTTTAGACGCTGTTTCTAAGCTTGTTTGCGTGATAATGTTCTCTAGTTATTTTATTTCTTCTTGTGTATTAGGTCTTGTAATTAATATATATGGAAATTATATATTAAATCGATTTAAATTAGAATAAAAATATCCAAAGGTTGCTATTTTATAAAGTATAGAAAAACAGTAAGTAAATATTACATATTGTTAAATCTGTTAACGATCCTTATGATTTCTAGTGTAAATTTTATTCTCGGTATTAGTATACTCTCTTTATAAAAATATAAAATATTTTTCTATTTTATACGCCTTTATATTTTAGGCCCATTTATCGTTCCGCTTAGTTTTTTGTATTCTGGTTATCCCTTTTATTTTTATGTGCTTGTAGCTCCACTTTCTATTTGGTTTTAAACAAGTCTTTTTTGAAGGTTTATAAGTGATTCTTATAAAAAGGCTCGTTACCGTGGCACCCTCATAGAGTGGTCCAATGTGTACCATTTCACCTTGAGTTTAGCATCTTATTTTTATTAGTTTATTCCAGCTAAAAAATAAAAACAAACAAGTTATCTTGTATTACTATTATTTTAATTTTAGCTTTAATTTTAGCTTTAATTTTTACTTTAACTTTCGACAGTGGTAGGAAAATTTTCGAATTTTTTATATGTTTTTATTTCCTCTTGTATTTGTCTATTATAATACAATGTTTTATTAATTCTCTGTATTTATTAATAAATAAAATTTGAATCCCGTCTAGGGTATTAGAAGGGATAATCAATCTAAATATAAATCTAAATAAATATAAATCGAATTATAACAAACAAACAAAAAACACAAATAAGCCCCTTTATATTAACAACAAAAACAACAAACAAATTATATACACCCTTTATCTTAAAACTTCAAATTTATAAATCCTATTTAAATTTTTATAATAACAATAAAATTGATCCGAAGGAGGACTAGAACACTCTGATATTAATCGTTTAATTTTACCCTCTATAACAAATCTACTTCACATTTATGATAGAGAAAAGTAGAAAAAGAGAGTTAGACTCCTCTGGTTAGTTTAATTGAATTAGGGGTTATTTACTCAGTTCATTAGTTAATTAGTTAATTAGGTAGCTTTTAGTTTCATGTCCTTTAGAGATATGTATAAAAATAGCTTTTTAAGAATTATTGTTGCTTTCTCAATCTAAAAATAAAAGAGTGAGGTGCGAGTGCTTGTAAATCTAGTTGTAGTTTGTTTATTTATTCGTATAAATTAGTTTACATTATTGTTCTTAGTGCGCAAGCGAGTGTATTCACATAGTAAATTTAAGTTGAATTTTACTTTCCTCTATTCTAAATAAAATAAAATAAAAACAACAGTTGCAATTGCCCAATTGCCCAATTGCCCAATTTGCCATTGCAAACGGAAAATTATAAATTAAAATAAATTAATCACTTGCTCCGCAGGCTATGCCAACTCCGCTACTTACGAAGCATCACGGCCGTTACATTGGGACATTGGGACATTGAGACATTGGGATATTGGGATATTGGCCCTCCATAAGGGTTGAGTGAAACAACGGAAATAAATCTAAATCTAAAAATATAATATAACAAAAATGTAACCCCTCCTTAAGGATTAAAAAAAACAAAAACAAAAAAACAAAAAGGTAATACCTATAGCTATTGGTGCTATGTCAGTAGATAGTTTAATGAATAGTAACTTTGAGTCATATAAAGATAAGTTTATACAACAGGCTTTGAGTGAAGGAAAAACTCAATCAGAAGCCAAAGATTTTGCAATATTACAAGCAAACTATAAAACAACCTCTCTAAAAAATGAAATTAATGTACTTACAGAAAGATTAGATGTATGTAGTACCGACATGAGCAAATCTTTAAACCACATGAAAAATATAAATACTCAACTTGCTGGTCCTGATTTAAGCCCCCCAGATAAATCAACATTAAATCACAAATTAAAATACTACGAAGAAATGTATCATAAAGCTGAAAAAGAACAATTAGAATATACTAATGAATTGAAAAATTTAGGTTTATTTGAAAAACGAGATCCTATTGAATCTGATCCTCAGATTGTAAACTCTGATTTCTCAGAATTATATATGAAGTTTATAGATACAATAAAAGATTTTCTTAATGTTTTATCCTCTGAGCAGTTATTGTTTTTAATCTTTGCGGTTATACGATTTTAATTATGTTAATGACTAGTATTACAACAATTGTAATTGGACAAGATCTAATAAACTATTTTGAATTAGAGAGTAAGTATCCAAAGTTAGCCACGTATATTCATTTTCAATTAAAACTACGTAAGTATTATCTAATGTTTTATATTGCTTATTTTTATCTGATGTTTTTAATCTTAATTTGTGTTAATATATTCATGTTCTCTATCGACTTTATTTTTTATTTATGGATTTAATTTATTCATATTTTTTATTCTAATTAAATAAACTAAATTAAATTAAATTAGTAATATAAAACAAAAAATAACTAATTATAAATTAAGTATTTTATGCTTTAGTCGTAGCCCTTAAATACATTATAAAAATAATTCCTTGTATTTTATGTATTTGAGAGGGATTTTATTTATAGTATAAATAATATAGTAAATAAAATAACCCTTTTAAAAATTCTTTGTATTTTAGTTATTTGAGAGGGATTTAATAATAAATAAACAACCCTTTTATGATTCTTGCTACCAGCTACTTCTACTTTTAGCAATAAAAGTTACTATTAATAGTAATAGAACCAGCACAAGACAAAATTGTCAGGCGGGGAAAGTATGAACAAAAGTAAGACATAATGCATAAAGCAAGTAAGCAAGAAATAAATAAAGACAAAGACACAAACAAAGACAATAAATAATAACTACAATAATTTAATAAATAAATAACTATGTCCTGTTGTGAAACAATATACACAAGAGCCCCCTAAGTGGGGGAGCGGAGTGTAATATTCTGGTGAGTAGTTTGTTAATGTTATATTCTTGTTATTGGTTTTTTCTTTATTGTGTGTGTTCTGTTTGTTTGATTTTTGTTTTTGTTTTTTTTAAATTTAGCAACGAGGTGTACTTTATTTGAGTATTATACTCAGATGTTGTGTTCTTTATCTTTGATATGTTTTATTTAATATTATTATTATTTTAATTTAGTGAGGAGGGAAAGATAGACCCGTACTTTCGTTAGAACACTAAGGATATTAGGCCGTAGGAGCCGTAGGAGCCGTAGGAGCCGTAGGAGTACTATTGTTATAAGTATATGTTCTCTGTAACGTTTACTAAGTATTCGTGTAGTAGGTGTCATAGTATAAATTATTATATTATCTTAGAATTATCTAAAGTAAGATAGAAAGTAAGATAGAAAATAAATTAATTAATCATTAAATAATACTACTTATCTTTATGTTGTGTATACAAGAGCACTCTAGAGGATTGAGAGCTCATCTTATATCTATATACATAATTTATCTATAAACAACTAAAAGAATTAATAAAGAAATATAGCAAAGACAACTAGTAAGTAATAAAGATAGTAAGATAGATAGACCGACAGAACTCTTTAAACAAGCACTAAATAAATTCAATAAATTAATTAAAATAATAAATAACTATGTACTGTTGTGAAACGATGTACACAAGAGTTGTTTCCTGTACAGGAGTGAGAGCTCACCAGATTCCTCCAGGACTATTAATATAGAAATAAAATTAATTCATAAATACAGACAGAAAAAAAATAAAAATAATTAAAATAAATTAATACAGAACTAAGAGAAATAGAGAGAGAGGAGTAGATAAAATACTATAAATTATTGAGGTAGTTTTAGTTTTAGTTTTAATTTAAGGTTGTTTATGTTAGTTCATTTAGTGAGGAGTCCTGCGGATCGTGTGTATGGAGCGAATAAATATAGAAGATTAATTTACTATTGTTGTATTCTATGTATTATTGTGTTCGATACTATCGTTTGCACCATGAGGTGGGACTATATGTAGATTTTTATTCTTGAATTATCAAATCAAATAAAGAAAGTAACTAGTCTTACGCCTTCAATCACTGGGTTCTAAGTTCGCTGTACTAGTACAAGATGCAGACTGAGAAGAGTTAGATAAGGTTTGTTGTTCCTTGGGTTCGCTTGGATTGGGTTTGTTTATACTTGGATTCGCATGTGGATTTGTTTGTGATCTACTAACTTTTTAAATTACCTATTGTCCCTATTGCCTTTATTTATGTGCTAGGTTTGTTGAAGTTCTAACAGCAGGGAACAGGGAAGTAAGGACTAAAATAAAATTACTAACAAACAAGGAGAGGATTTCTGGTTATGGTTTACTCGCTTGCTTGCTTGCTTGCTTGCTTGCTTGCTTGCTTGCTTGCTTGCTTGCGCACTCTAGTGAGAGGCTTCTCGGAGAGATAAGCTAGGAATTTAGGAGGAAGGGATGTAGTTTCGATAATATCGTTGTATTATTATGATTATTCTATAACGAGTCGGTGAGTGGCGCAGTATGAGTAAAGATGTTATAAAGATAGCAAAAGTATTAATTTATATTAAGGGAGGAGTTCTTTGATAAAGCCTGCGAGTAGTTAAGTTTATGAGGGAGCTAGACTAAGAGACAGCGATTGAAGTAGTATTATATTTATTATACTACCTGTAGTGAGAGAGTATTCGGAGATTGAGAGCGAACTAGGACAAATATATAAGTAAGATCTAACATAAACATATGTTTCTGCTCTTATTAGCAGGAAAATTAAGCGAAGTAATAGTCTATATTCACTCGATTGTAATCAAATAAATACAGAACGTAAGTTAGGTAGTCCATACTAAAGAGGAGTACGAAAACTAACTACACTATATTACAATATTACTAAAGAAAATAATTAGTCTTTACAATATCATGGCTGTGTAACGATTTAGTAGTACGAGCCGCTGTCGGAGTCAGAGGTTATTTGATTGGAATATTTTATTGTGAGTAACCTATAATTGGTTTTAGATTTGTTTGTACTTTTATTTATTATATATGCAAGTCTAGTTGTAATCATGTTACAAATGTTATATTATATATATATATAATTCTTAATTATAAAGGTAAGGTGTTAACTAATAAGCATATATACTATTGTATATATTTACACATAAAATAAGTCTAAATTGGTAAGAAATAAGAGACAAGATCTATTAGAACTAATATAGAGTACTCTATTTTATTTTGTAACTAATACTAATCTATGTCATCCCCTTTCTAGTACCTTTACACCCTCTATGGTAGCCGCGTAATGAAGTATAAACAAAACAAATAAAAGTATTAGCCTAATAAAACTCTAAAATCATAAAACAACAAAACTATAAGAATAGAGGGTATGTATAAAATACAAACACAAAAAATTATATTTAATTAATAACTTAAATTTTTACTAGTCCTGGAGGAGTGCGCTCATATGCTTTAAATAATTATTAATATAAAATAACACAAAAACCCCACATTTATTACAGGAAACAATAATGAAAATTTAAAATTTATATACAAACAACCATTATAAAAACAATGATATTTTCTTCTATTACTTTCTTAGATTTCAGTAACTTATCGGGATTTTTTGTACCTATTTTTAACCATTGCAATATTATTCCTTATAATTTAGGCGTACTTATTTCTTATAGCTGTGATGTTTTTATTTCTTTTTCTCAACTAATTAATTTACATGATTTAATTAATTTATCTATTTATTTAACTAGTTCAATTTTTTTAATATTTGCTTGTTTTGCTTTATTTACAAAACCTTTAGTATTTTTTACTGGTAGAGCTGGTAAAATTCTAGATACTGTCGCTAAAATAGTAGTGATTGAAAAGGGTAGCAGTAATCTGTATAAAAACCACGGTGGTGGTTCAGATTCGGATTATGATAAAGACAAGGACAAATATAAAACAAATGAAGATAACAAGAATAATGAAACTAAAAAACAACTAATTCTAATGCAGATGGTAATAAAACAACTAAGTAACCATGTTTTTTTAATAATTAACCATTTTAAATTAAACAGAAATATTCAAAGAACTCAATCTTTTTCTTTATTTGCTTTTATTCTTTCTCAATTAAATCTTAATGTAGATGAGACTGCCACTAATTTAACACAATTTTCTTATGGAATTTTTTTATTGAGTTTAGTGGCTTTAATTTGTTTTATCAATGTACTAGGTTTTATGGTTACATACATCTTCATTCAAAAGGGTAATTATGAACAAAAATACCCTAAGTTAAGTAAATTTATTAATTATTACAAAAAAACTACTTTAATTTATGTATCGATCGAAGCTTTCTTATGTTTAACCTGTTTAATTCTATTGGTCTTCTTTTCTTTCTTATTTGTTTACTCTGGAATAAAAACTTAATTCTTTATAGTTAAATAATAAATTAATATTTTTAATTTATTATTTTAAATTAAAATTTTATTGGTAAAAGCAATTATTTTTTGTAATGCTTATATTGATCTTATTATTATTAGTTTTAATATAGTATAAAATAACTTAATAAGCAACAGTTATATTACTTCCTTTATTCAAATTTGGAGTTCTATTATTACTCCTACTTGCTTGCTTGCTTTCTTTGCTTGCTTGCTTGCTTGCTTGCTTGCTTGCTTGCTTGCTTGCTTGCGCACTGTATTATGTACTTTAATAAATTTTCAAAACTAGAAAAGAGCTGGTAAATTGAGTTTAGCTGTGGAGCATCTAGTCGTTGGTAATTTAGAATCTGTAAGAGGTTTAATTCCTGGTACTAACAAAAATAGCTACTATAGCTACGGCTTGATCTTCCGACTACTGCTTTTTAATACAGAACAGAACAAAGTTAGAGTATTAATTACTTTTTAATACAGAACAGAACAAAGTTAGAGTATTAATTACTTTTTAAATTTATGTCTATACTAAATAAAAAGGCTAATTCTTTAAATTTTATCCTCTGTATTTGATTTTTTTGTAAAATAAATAGGGAATTAGTTAAAACAAATTAGCTAATTTTTAAATTAAGTATTTTTACTTGCGGTATAGCCCTTCACAAAAAAAATATATTTAAGTAAAATATTATAATCTTTTTTTGGGTTTGTCTTAATTTTGTTTCATCTGAGAACCCTTTTTTGTTTTTTTTTAATTAAATACCCCAGCAAGGAAAGTGTTTATAAACAGAACCCCTTTTTTGTTTTTGTTTTTTGCTTTAGCATTTGTTTGCTTTAGCATTTGTTTTTTTGCTTTAGTTTTTGTTTGTTTTTGTTTGGTTTTAGCCCTAAATAACAGTGTGAAGTAAAAAGTGAAGTCAAAATAATTTAGCGTTTTTAATCCCTCCGACGAAATTGACTCAAACCAGGAGATAAACCAATAAAGAAAGAGGAAATTTGATTTGAATTAAAGCAAAGAAGACAGAATAAAGCAACAAAGAAATAAAGGTACACACACTAGGACACAGAAGAGGGTGAGCACAAGAAGTATCTCCCTAACACAACAAATTATCAATTATCAATTATCAATTATCAATTATCAATTATCAATTATCAATTATCAATTATCAATTATCAATTATCAATTATCAATTATCAATTATCAATTTGATTAATAAATAAAATAAGCTTTTAGATGTATCTTTGTAGTTAGGTAAAGATTTTTGTTATTGATTATCTATTTGTAAAATATAAGCGGGAGCGTACAAGGACAGAAAAAAATATTAAAATTTTTGAATGGAAAACATCTAATAAAAATAAGGTGGAACTTATTAATGACTCCGAATTTGTATTTGAAATAGATTCCAAAGTATTAAGTTGAGTTATTAGAAATTCGTCAATAGTACAGTTAAAGTATTGTCTAAGACAGAGAAGTAAGACAGAGAAGGTTAATATTTTAATTCAGGGAACTAAATTAAAAAGAATTATTTTCTAAGGTTAACTAAGGTTAACTAAGGTTAACTAAGGTTAACTAAGGTTAAGGAACCAAGTCGTATTCTTAATTTACCTCATAGAATAGCTATGATAGTTAAACCTAAATTGTATGAGTGAAACAATTAAATCTGTAATTATTCCCAATTAGGAGGTTATTTATTAAATGGTGAAATGTATAGTAATGACATTATTTTACCTAATAGTGAATTAAGCTCAAAAAGTACATTATTATCAAATAACATTATTTGTTCAATAGTTAATAAGATTAATTCTGTAGGTTTTAGGATTAATAGCGCTGTATTAGAATTTATTTTAAATAACAACAAAAGATATAACTTTTTTATAGATAACAAATACATTTATCCTTTAGCTTTTAAGAATAAGTTAAATAGTTTAGAGTTAAAAGAGTTAGAAAGGTTTAATAGTAAAAAATATTTAGAACAAAACATCTTAGGATTATCTTTTTTATTTAAGGATATTCCTGCTTTTTACATGCCAGTACGATTAGATTATAGAGGTCGATTATATTGTATTACTGAGTATCTAATTTATCAAGGTATTGAATTGGCCAAATTTTTATTAGAGTTTAATTATGGTGAAAAGTCCTATTAAGTGATGATAATTCTATAAATTATTTTAAATATACGGTTATAATTATTATGGATAAACAAAACAGTCCTTTAACACTAGGGTCACTAGGGTAAATTGAGTTAATGAAAATATAGATAACATTCTAGATTTTGAAAACGGTATTTTAATTTAAAAGTTCAAAGGCTGAAAATAAATTATTATTTATTGCTTTTTGCTTCTAATTTATAAAGTATATTAAAGTCATAAGTAAGGGTGTAGAATACATTATTACAAAATTATTTATTCAATTTGATGCTATCCGTAGGAGTAATGGTTTTCAACATTTAACTTTAATGATAGATGAGGTTAGTTTGTCTAAAGAATTAAATTTAACTCCACAAATTGATCCGAAAATCATAGTGATTTTTACAGTTTTGTCGCTTTAAAATTTAAAATTTATTTATTAAAACAATTAAATGAAAATAAAAATTTAAGTACTAAAAAAAAATATTAGTTATAGAAAATTATATAAATTAAATATACATCGAAGCTTAATTAAGAAAGCTATATTGACTATTCCTTATAAGGCTTATTCTTGAACCCTACAAGGCTAGAATATATTAAAGAAGAATTTAATAAACAAAAAATCCTAAATATAAATTTGGGTGGTCCTGGAGGAGCAAATTATTACATATACAATTTGAAAACAGCCCCTTCTGTTGTTTAATGAATTAGATTTTAAACATTTAAGGGATGCTTTAAATATTGTAATTTTCATTGATCATTGACTATACTAAATTAAGTAGTTTTTAACCTATTTAAAGGATATAGCTAAAGTTTCTAATAAATTAAAGATTCCTATTCCTTAGATTTTTCCTACGGGTTTAGTTGTTAATCAACAATTTTATCTAAAAAACAATTAGAGTAAACCATTTATTAAAAAAAATAAAAAGGTACTAAACTTAACAGTATCTATTAAAGATAAATGATAAATACAAATAATACTAGCTAAAAACAAAAAACAAACAAAAAACAAACAAAAACAAAAAACAAACAAAAACAAAAAACAACATTAATGCCTAACCTAGTACATTCACTAGATGCTGCTAGTCTAGGTTTAGTTCTTGAAATTTAATTTAAAGTAATTAATAATAAAAATTTTTACTCTATACTTGATAGTTTTGCAATGCCTTGTAATAAAGAGAAGTTATTAACTAATTTTATAAAATTGCTTATTGTATCCTCTATCAAGTATCAAGTATCAAGTATCAAGTATCAAGTATCAAGTATCAAGTATCAAGTATCAAGTATCAAGTATCAAGTATCAAGTATCAAGTATCAAGTATCAAGTATCAAGTATCAAGTATACAGATAATAAATACTTATTAGATTTTGACGCTAACTTTATTAATAGTATTAAAATTTATTATGGTGAAAACAATGTTACTTTGGATTTGAATACTGAGAAACTTTCTGTTTATACTAATGAGAGATATATTACTGTAAAATATCCTTATTTAAATTCTATTATTAAATCTAAAATATCACAGATAGATATATCAAAATCTCTATGCTTAATAAATTAGTGTAATAGCTAGTTTTCATCTTGCCTTGAGTCCAATAAAGTATTAGATTAAATTAAAATTATTTAATTAGTTTTTTAGACCCGTTTAAATTTCAATGGGTTTTTGTTTGTTTTTGTTTGTTTGTTTTAGCGATAAAAATAAGAAATGTTTTTAGGATTCTGCAATACAGGATAAAATCAGAACCTTAAACCATTCTTTATCGATGGAAAAATTTAAATTTAAAAATAAAACTATGAGTACCTATAATACTATCCTCGGTGTGAAGAATTTTAGTGTTAGATAAAGGGAGGGTAATTTTTAGATGTTTTTCCTTATCCTATTTAAGGCGTGTATTTAAGAGGGAAATATTCGCGCTCTCTTTGTTTCTGTTTAAATTCTGAAAAAGCTTCCTACTTAAAATTTTAAACAGCATTCGTATTCAAATCATAATAATCAATTACGACCGAACAACAAAATCTCCAAGGACTTTTCGCCTTTTCGCAATCGAACGCAATCGAATTATTAGTGGATAGAGAAGAATACGACAATTATATTTCTTCCGTCTAAAAAGATGAGGTGAGAGAAAGTTAGCGAAATTAAAAACTATAAGGGTTTAATTTTATTAAATTCTCTTAACTTAAAAAGATACTTAAAAAATACATAACCTCCTAAAAGAGCTAAAAAAAGAACTTAAAGGAGACTCTTTTGGCTCTTTTGCCCTACAAAATAAAAAGGGCATAGGATACCAGAGTACTACTGTTAGATAATGAAACTATATTTTTGTTTGTTTTTTTGTTTAAAAAAATTATATCTTTTTATTAAGAATATAATAATAAAAAAGCCATCATTAAAGCAAATAATCCAGTAGCTTCCGCTAAAGCGAAACCTAAGATAGCGTAATTAAATAATTGTCCTCTTAATTGAGGGTTTCTAGCTGTGGCTAAAATTAAAGAACCAAAAACCGTACCAATACCTGCTCCTGCACCTATTAAACCAGAACATGCCACACCTGCTCCTATGTATTTTGCTGCTGCTAACATATTATATAATAAAAATAATCATATAAATTAAATTAGCGTCTAACATACTAAAAGTTATAGTAATTTTATATTTATTTATTTTTATTTTTATTCTTCAATACTCTTTTAAAAACTGCTTTATAACTCAGTATTTTTTTGTTTTTGTTTTTATTTTTTTGTTTTTGTTTTTATTTTTTTGTTTGTTGTTTTTTGCGACAGTCTCCAGCAAATGTTTCTTGTGCGTTTGGTTTGGCCACATTAGCTTTTCATTTCTAATTTGCAATAGAGGCCATAGTCATAGTTCCTTTCAATTTAATAAAAATAAGACAAAATTTGCAACAGTAAAATAAGATAAAGTTCAAATATCAAATATCCCCAGCAACAGGGGCAAAACTTAGTTTTAAAATCAAATGAAACAGTAAAAATAAGAACAATAACAATCGTTCTAATTTCTAAGTTCTAATTTCTAAGTTCTAAGTTCTAAGTTCTAAGTTCTAAGTTCTAAGTTCTAATTTATACCTTATAATTAACATAATAGGCCAAAGTTCAATAGAAATCAAATGCAAAAGTTGTTTATAATATACTATTAGGATGTTATTACACTCGGTTAAATTAAATAAATTTATTATTATTAGATTTAGAAATAATAATAATAGCGAACATTGCTAATAATAATATAACACTTAAGATTATTAATAATATAGCACCATAAGTATACAAACTATGACCTAATATTTCTATTTGTTCAAAAGTTGTAATTAAAACATCAGCATTAAAATTATAAGCATAGGAAATAAAATCTCCTAAATTAAGCGTAAAAGAATCAAATATAGTTTTCGAAGTTTGTAAAGCATTAGCCCTGAAAGTATTAAAATTAAAATCATAAAAAAAAGTATATAAAATAGTAATCTTATTTAATATAATAGAAGGAATATTAATTAAGCCATATTGTAAAACTGTATAAATTATAATTAAACTTAATACAACTATTGAGATAGCTAAAGGTAAGTTTTGAGTAAAATCAAGTCCAGTTTGTATAATATCAATTAATTTTATTTCTATCATCATTATTACAAAAAGAAATAAAACTGCAATAGATCCAACATATACAACAATATAAGAAATTCCTACAAAATTAATCCCTAAAAGTACTAAAACCGCCGCTAATTGAACAAAAGTAGCTATTAGATAAATCACTGAAATAACAGGATTTTTAGATGTAATAGAAGATACACTAGAAACTAAAGCACCAAAGGCTAACAGATATATAAACACATTTCTCATCGTTATTTTTTGTTTTTTGTTTTTTTTATAATTACTTTTGCTGCTTCAGCATCAACTTTTGCATTAGTTTTTATTTTTAGAATTAAAAATTAATGTTAAAACAACTTTTCACTTTTGCCTTTGTTTTGTAAAAACTAAACTTTTCCCTTTTGTCTGGTACCTGGTTACAGCTGCCTCTTGTTCTTAAAGTTATTAAAGTTATAAAAATAAGAATACTCGCTTGCTTTTTACAAGAGCCAAATGTTCTAACGAATCAAAGGCAGTAGTTTTAATCTTATTGATATTTACTCCTTCGGACCTCTAGGCAACGAGGCAAAGGCTAAAATTAATAACTCACAAGTCCCCCATCGGCCACTGCCATTACTGCTTTAGCTGATTTGGCCATGGGGCTCTTAGGCTAATGGGGCGGGGGAATATTTAATCTACTCCTCTATATGAGTAGGAGGATAAGACTTTTACAGGCAAGAGGCCTAGCTTTAAGACTAAAAATAAGAACAAGTTACAATTTAAAACAAGGAAAAGCAATTGTGAAAAGCAAATGTGAAAAGCAATTGTTAATTATTTTTTAGCCTAGATTGAAATTTAATTTTTTTTGTTGTTTGTTTTTTGTTTTTTTAGCTATCTTGGCTCCATATGGGTGTTTCGTTTGTTTTCCGCCCCTTAAACGCCCTTTTATTTTTGTTTTTTATTTACGAGTTACCTGTTATTTTTACCATTCTTTATTTTTTGTTTTTTTTTTTTTTTATATTTTTTTTTTTTTATTTTTTATTTTTTATTA
>Ga0193692_1000188_pt1 | contig 15259 bp, 12 predicted proteins | sample L3a1metaG_FD_144917 | JGI IMG/M metagenome (GOLD analysis project Ga0193692, IMG submission 144917) | Soil microbial communities from a riparian zone of the East river system, Colorado, United States - L3a1 | ecosystem: Environmental > Terrestrial > Soil > Riparian zone | place: USA: East River... | reverse complement strand
TTTCCTTGATGTAATCCTGCCAGTCAGCCGGAGTTGAAAGGAGTGCGCCGTTCCACGCAGTATCCCCCATATAGAAGAAAGGAGTGCCATCCTCGTGAGCGAGGGAACGTTGATCTTCGGAAACGCGTATTGGTCCATGTTGGGTGAATCGCGTGTTGCCGGTGGCCTTGTCGCAAGTGAACTCACCCGATTGATCGTTCAATCCTTTATTGTTCGCATCCGAACAGATCGTTTTGTAAGTCCAGCGCCCCGTTTCGTTTGGCGAAAACCGGACGCGCCAGGTCTTGCCGCCGTCCCAGAAGCCGTAAACCTTGCGCGCGACACCTTTGGGCGAGGTGAAAGTGGCAGTTAGAGAAGCCTCCTGCACCGGATTGTCGTAGGCGGTTGCGCTCTCGAGGTTGAGTTCAAAACGCTCCCACTTCGGCACGGTGTTTTGAGCCGCAATGCTTTCAAACACAAAAGGTAGAGAGAGCAGGGTAATGGCTAGAGGAAGCGTGAAGAGCCGGTATAATCTCGTTTGGGTCAGCATAAGGTCTCAAAAATAGCTCGAACGGCATCTGACAACAAAAGGGCGGCTCTGTCAAACCACCTGCCACCGTCCGGATTAGCTTTGCATGAAGCGATGTTCGGATCAAATTCATCTCATTTGAACGCTTATGCATCGCGCTCATCTTTACCTGACCATCTTCGTCCTCCTGTTAAGTGGGTTCGTTGCCTCTCCTGTTGAGGTTACTGCCAGGCGGGGGGTGGCAGCGACCATTCATCCCCTTGCGACTGATGCGGCAATGAAAGCAATGAAACGGGGCGGCAACGCAGTGGACGGCGCCATTGCTGCCGCATTGACCCTCGGCATCGTGGATGGTCATGACTCTGGAATTGGAGGCGGATGTTTTCTTCTGCTTCGCCTTGCCGATGGCACGCTCGTGGCCATTGATGGACGCGAGACTGCGCCTGCTCGCGCGAACCGCGACATGTTTCTGCGGGACGGGAAGGCCGATCCGAAACTCAGCCAGACAGGGCCGCTGGCTTCCGGTGTTCCGGGAGCGCTTGCGGCATATGAGTTGGCGCTGCGGAAGCACGGCCGCATTCCATTAAAGAATCATTTGCTCGAGGCCGCAAAACTGGCACAGGACGGGTTCCAGCTGGATGGCTCCTATGCCCAGCGTCTCGGGGCAACCGCGTCGGAACTAAAGCAATTCGACGAGAGCCGAAGAATCTTCCTGCGAGGAGATGGAACCGCTTTCGGAAGAGGGGATCGGCTGAAGCAGCCGGACCTTGCCGCGACCTATCGCACTCTGGCCCAGAACGGAATCAGTTGGTTCTACAATGGCCCATTCGGCCTTCTGACGGAAGATTGGATGAAGAACCATGGCGGAATTCTTTCCGCGGCCGATTTTTCAAAGTACGAAGTGCGATTGCGTGAACCGGTCACGAATAGTTATCGGGGGTGCGCGATCATCGGCTTCCCACCCCCGAGTTCTGGTGGAGTGCATGTGGCGCAGATCCTGAACATCCTGGAGCATTTCGAACTTCGAAAGTTTGGTCCCAATTCGGCAGATTTGATTCATGTGACGGCCGAAGCGATGAAACTGGCTTTCGCGGATCGTGCTTTCTGGCTGGGGGATCCTGATTTTGCAAAGGTGCCACGGGGCCTTGTTGATACGAAGTATGCGGCGAGTTTGGCTTCCCGAATTCGGCTGGACCACACGTTGACAGTAGACACGCATGGCGTACCGGAGAACGCCACAACGGATGTATTCGGCAAACACACGACTCATTTTTGTGTCGCCGATAAAGCAGGAAACTGGGTTGCCTGCACGGCCACGATTAATACCTCTTTTGGAAGCAAAGTCGTTGTGCCTTCAACCGGCGTTCTGTTGAACAACGAGATGGATGACTTTTCAGCCCAGCCGGGCGTGGCCAATTATTTTGGATTGATCGGGACCGAAGCCAATGCCGTGGCTTCGGGAAAGCGGCCTCTTTCGAGCATGAGTCCAACCATTGTTCTGCGGGATGGAAAGCCTCTGTTCTCGGTGGGGGCGGCTGGCGGGCCGACAATTATCAGCCAAACCGTGATTGCGATTATCAATACAATCGATTTCGGAATGGCTCCCGAAGTTGCCCTGGCCCAACCCCGTTTCCATAATCAGTGGAGGCCGGATGAGTTGCGAATGGAGGAGAAAATAGGCCCGGCTGTTATCGAGGAATTGCGTCGTAGAGGTCACAAAGTTGTTCCGGTGAAATCGATCGGCGCAGCGCAGGCAATGAGCTTCGACAACGCGGCGCAGCTTTTGCGGGCGTCGGCGGACCCGCGGAGCGAAGGAAGAGCGGCGGGGTTCTGAGCGGATGCTGTTCCTGCAGCAGTTTCTCTTGCGTTGAGCAGCACAGTTGACGACGCTGATCTTTCATTTATGGCGAAGAAAGCGCTGATTACAGGCATTACAGGACAGGACGGTTCGTATCTTGCCGAGCTTTTGCTGGCCAAAGGATACGAAGTGCATGGGATCATTCGACGGGCCAGCACGTTTAATACGGGGCGGCTCGAGCACATCTACTCAGACCCGCACGCCAAGAAAACCGCGCTCAAACTGCATTACGGGGACTTGAGTGACGCGAGCGCGCTGGCCCGTTTGATCGGCAACGTGAAGCCGGATGAGATTTATAATTTGGCTGCGCAAAGCCATGTGAGGGTCAGTTTTGATGCCCCCGAATACACGACGGATATAACCGCAACGGGAGCAATTCGATTGTTAGAGGCGATTCGCGAGACGGGTATTAGCCCGCGGTTTTATCAGGCGTCCTCGAGCGAAATGTACGGGAAGGTGCAGGATGTGCCCCAAACTGAAACCACGCCATTTTATCCGAGGAGTCCGTATGGTTGCGCAAAGGTTTATGCCTACTGGATCACGGTGAACTATCGCGAATCGTACAATTTACACGCGAGCAACGGGATCCTGTTCAACCACGAATCACCGCGACGGGGCGAAACGTTCGTCACACGCAAGATTACCCGGGCGGTAGCGCACATCCAGGCCGGGTTGCAGGACAAACTGTTCCTGGGAAATCTCGATGCCAAGCGCGACTGGGGCTACGCCAAGGAATACGTGGAGGCGATGTGGCTCATCCTGCAACAGGAGAAGCCGGACGACTACGTGATTGCAACGAACGAAACGCATAGCGTGCGTGAGTTTTTGGAAGTGGCGTTTGGGCACGTTGGGCTCGATTGGCGCAAGTACGTGGAGATCGATGCCAAATATTATCGGCCGGCGGAAGTGGATCTTCTTATCGGGGATTACTCGAAGGCCAAAAAACAGCTTGGATGGCAGCCTAAAACTACCTTCAACGAATTGGCCAGGCTGATGGTCGACGCCGACGTAAAGCTTCTCAAAGACCACCGGGAAGGTCGTATCCGCGTTGCGGGGTAGCGTAACGGCGCTTCCATGCTTGCGGACGTGGATCGCTGTCGCTGAGTTGCACTGATTCTCGATTTTGCGTGTTGCTTCTTGACCTCTATATTGTCGTGCCTAGCATCGCGCCGCGAATCGGCGTCCCGGAACGAACTTGATGAAAGCAATCCTAGCTCTGGAAGATGGAACGGTGTATCACGGCCAGGGTTTTGGCGCAAAAGCGTCAGCCTGTGGCGAGGTGTGCTTCAACACCTCCATGACCGGTTACCAGGAGATTCTGACCGATCCATCCTACAAGGGACAGATAGTGGCGATGACATATCCGCTCATTGGCAATTACGGCGTGAACGAGCAGGACGTGGAGTCGTGGCGGCCGCACGTCGGCGGGTTCGTGATTCGCGAACTCTCTCCCACCGTGAGCAGTTGGCGCGCGGATTATTCTTTGGCGGATTATCTGCAGGAGAATGGAATTCCAGGAATTCAAGGGATTGACACCCGCGCGCTGACGAAAAAGTTGCGGGTGCGCGGCGCACTGAAAGGTTTCATTTCGACGGAAGGCCTGGAAGAGAAGGAGGCTGTCGACCGGGCGCAGAAGTGGCCGGGGTTGGTGGGCGTCGATTACGTGAAGGAAGTCACCCACAAAGAGGCGTTTTTGTGGGATGAAACCAACTCGCAAAGTCCCGATTTTAAGCTTCTGAGCGGCAATATTTCTGCGGACCCGCGGAAGGTGCGCGGTTTTCTGCCTCCTGCGGATATTCCGATCGTCGCCTATGACTTTGGGATGAAGTACAACATTTTGCGCCGGCTCCGGCAGCAGGGGTTTAAAGTTCGAGTGGTTCCTGCAACGACTCCCGCCGAGGAAGCGCTCAAACACAAGCCAGCGGGTATTTTTCTCTCAAACGGGCCCGGTGATCCTGCCGCACTGGATTACGCGGTGAAAACTGTCTCCGAATTAGTAAAGAGCGATATTCCGATTTTTGGCATTTGTTTGGGCCACCAGATCCTTGGGCTGGCGTTCGGGGGCAAGACCTTCAAGCTCAAGTTCGGACACCGCGGTGGCAATCAGCCTGTGAAAGATTTGGGGTCCGGCAAAGTGGAGATTACGTCCCAGAACCATGGATTCGCGGTAGATCCGAAATCGTTGCCGAGCGATGTCCAGGTGGATCGAATTAATCTGAACGACCAGACGGTCGAGGGAATGCGCCACAAGAGCAAAAAGATTTTCTGCGTGCAGTACCATCCGGAAGCGTCGCCAGGCCCACACGATTCAAGCCCGTTATTCGCCGAATTTCGTGAAATGATCAAAAGGCAAGGGTAGCTTGCGAGCAGTGCCGGTTTCCGAATCAAAAATTGGTAAAATCCACGAAACCGTTTGACTTGAGGGAGTTGGGCAGCATAATCGCCCACTAGATAATCTATGCCCAAACTCGTCCTTCTGAGTGAAGGGTTAACCGGCCGCACTTACGAATTGAAGAACGGAACCACGACCGTTGGTCGCGTTCCGGATAACGCGTTTGAAATCGCGGAGGCGTCGGTCTCGAGCCATCACGCTGAGCTCACATTGCGTGGCAACGACGTGGCGGTGAAGGATCTCGGCTCGACCAATGGAACCTTCATCAATGGCGAGAAGATTGAGGAAGGCGTTCTCAAACCGGGCCAAATCCTGCGCCTCGGCATGATTGAGATGCGCCTGGAGACGGGAGATGCAGCTGCAATGGCAACAACAGCTCCGGCCGCTTCCAAGAAGACGCTCGAGCAAACGCGAGTAATTCCTCAGGGAATCAAGCTGGATGAACTTGAAGGTGCGCGCCCGCTGGCTTTCGATAAAAACACTGGCTTCGAACGAAAAAGCGACCGTGGAACAAAGATCTTCATTGCGCTCGCAGTCATCGTCGGGCTGCTTCTGGTAGGTCTGCTCATCATCATTCTGATGCGCGGCGGCGCAGGTTAGTTTCCAAGGCACGCACAACCGGATTTCGGGACGCCAACCGGGGTTTACCCTTCTTTCAACCAGCGCGTTACTTCCCGAGCAGCGTAGGTAATCAGAATATCCGCGCCAGCGCGTCTCATGGCCAGGAGACTCTCAAGGGTAACGCCGCGCTCGTCGATCCAACCTTTAGCAGCAGCGGCTTTGATCATGGAGTACTCGGCGCTTACCGAGTAGGCCGCGGTTGGATAGCCGAAGGTGCTCTTGACGCGATGGATTATGTCCAAATAGGCCAGCGCCGGCTTAACCATGACAATGTCTGCGCCTTCCTGGATATCCAGAGCCACTTCCCGTAAGGCTTCGTTGGCATTGGCATTGTCCATTTGGTAGCTACGGCGATCTCCAAATTGAGGCGCTGATTCTGCCGCTTCGCGAAAAGGCCCGTAATACGCCGATGCAAATTTTGCGGCGTAGGCCATGATTGGCGTATCCAGCAGGCCTGCTTGATCAAGGCGCTTTCGAATCGCACCGACTCTCCCATCCATCATATCGCTCGGCGCGACGATGTCCGCCCCTGCTTCGGCATGGCTGAGTGCAGTTTGAGCGAGGAGCTTCAAGGATGGATCGTTGGAGATGCGAGTAGCTCCGCCAGTCCTGGTGACGATTCCACAATGGCCGTGGGACATGTACTCACAGAGGCAGACGTCGGTAATCACGAGCAAGTCCGGCAAGGCTTTCTTCAGCTCGCGAATTGTTTTCTGGACGATTCCATTGGAAGCGTAGGCGCCGCTGCCTTTTTCATCTTTCTTATCGGGAATTCCGAAGAGGAGGACGGCTCGAATGCCGATGGAATGCGCTTTCTGCGCGTCGTGAAGCAAATCATCAATAGAAAGCTGATAAACGCCTGGCATGGAAGCAACGGCTTGTCGGCCTTTCCTGCCTGCGCGGACAAAATATGGCAAGACCAGCTTATTGGGATCCAATTGGGTTTCGGAAACGAGTTTCCGAAGCGCCGGGGATTGGCGGAGTCGCCGCGGCCTGGCGGTTGGAAACTGAGGGATCCAATGGCTCATTTCAGGGCGCAAGTTAACCAATCCGGGGCGCGTAGGCAATAAAGGCTGACGCGCTGGAAGAACCATGCGCCATGGCAAAGCTTGGCAGGGCAAAGGGCATTTGCTTACCTTTGCGCGCCCAATGCGAAAAACTGGCGCGATCCTTTTGTTTTGCCTGGCGGCATTGGCCGTCCGGGGCGCGCCTCCTCCTGGGGAATGGCAGTTTGAGGGAGGTGAAGTGGATTTTCAGCAGCCTTCGGGACTCGTGGTCGCCACCAATGGTGTGAAGATTCGTTACGCGGGAGCTACGCTCATCGCCCAGAGGGCACTGGTAAACCAGAAGACGGGCAAAACGGTGGCAGAAGGGGAGGTCCGCATTGAGCATGAGGGGCAAGTGTGGGCTGGAGAGCGGATTGAATACAATTTTCTGACCCACAAGATGGTGAGCGAAAACTTCAAGGCCGGGCAAAATCCGTTCTTCGTTCGGGGCGACCTCGTGGTGGGAGACGAGAAGGCGAATATATACGTCGGTGTAAATGGTGAAATGACTACCGACGACTATGCCGATCCCGGTTTTCGCTTGCGCGCAAAAAAGTTGATTATCGCACCCGGAGATTACATCGAGGCCTATGACGCGGTGGTTTATGTCCGCAATGTGCCGGTGTTCTATTATCCGTGGTACCGACGGAGCCTCAAAACGCATCCGAATAATTTTGTTTTCGTTCCGGGCTATCGGAGTCTCTACGGCCCTTTCCTGCTCACCAGCTACAACTGGTATTGGAACGAGCAGCTCGATGGAACGTTGCACCTGGACCTCCGCGAGAAGCGGGGGGTTGGAATTGGGCCGGATTTCAACTACAAATGGCCAGGCACGCTCGGAATCGGAACGTTCAAGTCATATTACACGTATGACAAGGAGCCGGGTGTCGACTTCGAAAACCAGCCGATTGACAATGAACGGTGGCGGCTTTGGTACACACACCAGGCAGTGTTGAGAACGAACCTTACGGCCAAAGTGGCCGTGCGGTGGCAAAGCGACTCGCAGGTGATCCGGGACTTTTTCGAATCCGAGTATCGCAAAAATGTCGAGCCGAGCACCTTCGCTGAGGTGGATCAACTTTGGTCCAATTACTCGCTGAATTTGCTGGGGCGGGTGCAGGTAAATCCGTTCTTTGAGACCGTGGAAAGATTGCCCGACCTTAAGCTGTCGGGCGTTCGGCAGCAGATCGGTGGCTCGCCACTTTATTACGAAACGGAGAACTCGGTGGCCTATCTAAGCCGCCGAATTCCGACTCCTGGTTCAAATGACTTTCAAGCTTTTCGCGCAGACACATATCACCAGGTCACTTTGCCTCATACGTTTTTCGGCTGGATGAATATCGCTCCAAGGGTGGGGGGCCGCTTTACTCATTATGGCCAGGCAGAGGGGAATGGCGCGCGAACCACGGAAGAAGATCGAGCAATCCTCAATACCGGCGCCGAACTAACTTTCAAAGCATCCGCCTTGTGGCCGGCGGTCAGCAGTCGCTTTTGGGAGGTTGATGGTCTGCGCCACATCGTGGAGCCTTCCTTGAATTATGTTTTCGTGCCGCGTCCCACGGTGCCGCCGACGCGCCTCCCGCAATTTGATTACGAGGTTCCGTCGACGCGCCTGCTCCCGATCGAATTTCCGGATTACAACTCGATTGATTCAATCGATAGCCAGAATGTGATGCGTATCGGATTTCGCAATCGGTTACAAACGAAACGCAAGCTCGGGGTGGACAACATAGTCAACTGGGCGCTCTACACGGATTGGCGTATCCATCCTTATCGCGGTCAAAGGACCTTTTCGGACGTTTACTCGGATCTCGACGTCAAACCCTTTTCATGGCTGCTCGTTAATTCTGAATTGCGTTACGACGTCGATCAAAAGTTCTGGCGCGAAGCCAATCATTCCATCACTGTCACACCGGGCGATCGGTGGAGCTTCTCACTTGGGCATCGTTATCTTCGTGAAATTCCCGGGTTCGGTCCTCAATCCGGAGATAACCTGATCTACAACAGCGTTTTTTATCGCCTGAACGAGAATTGGGGTTTCCGGACACGTCACTACTACAATCTGCAGCAGGGGGTCATGCAGGAGCAGCAATACACGGTTTACCGGGATTTGCGAAGCTGGACAGTCGCGTTGTCGTTTCGCGTCCGGGAGAGTCAGACCAGTCCGACTGATTATGCAGTCGCATTCACCGCTTCACTCAAAGCGTTCCCGCGATTCGACCTCGGACAGGATGCGAATAATCCGGCCTTGTTGCTGGGTTACTAGACGATACGGGGTGAACACCCCATATGCCGTTTTTTGGCCCCTCCTACACTCGGAACCTGTTCGTTCTACGTATGTTCTAGGTCGTGCGTGCGGGTAAAAGAACTGCACGAGGAGTCAGCAGCTGTATTGGCCACGTGCGCCTCGGCCGTGGCCCAAAGTTCCTGGGGAGAGCGTATTATACCTTCGCCACATAGTGCGACTTTTGGCCCGCACGAGTTTTCGCTCGATGTTGCGGGCGGTTACGCATCACGCAACAAAAATGGTGATGACGAGAGCGCCTGGGGAACCGTTGTGGGGGTGAACTATTTTATCTGGCAAAATATAGGTGTGGGAGTGGACACGTACGCGGATGCGTTCACCGTACCCTATTTACTGAATTTTAACGGCATTTATCGTTATCCGATCAAGGATATGGGGTTGGCTCCTTACGCCTTTGTCGGTTTTGGCAGGCAATGGAAATATGACCCGCGTTGGACCGGGGACATCGGGGGAGGAGTGGAGTATCGTTTCAACAGGAATACGGGTGTGTTTCTGGACGGTCGCGGGGTATTCGGAGATCAGACTTACGCCCTTTGGCGTTTTGGATTCCGGCTCGCGTTCTGAGTCATTTCCTTGGACCCAGAACTCGCCAGAGGAACCAGGCAGACGCGGCACAAATTGCACAGGAGGTCATTAAGATCGATTGAGAGACAGGGCTAGGGGCTGCGGGCATGCCCGCTCCCGTTACGGAGCCGAGAATCTCCCATGCGACCAGGAGCGCGCCGACAATCAAACCGGCAAACCCAGCCAGAATGTAAACAGGTCTCCTCATTCTTTCGTTCGCTGAGCGCAAACCATACCAACCAACTACTATACACTATAACCCTTCGGGTGTTTGCGATGCCATGCCCAGGCCGTCGAGACAATTTGCTCGAGCCGGGGGTACTTGGGCTTCCAGCCGAGCTCGGTTTTCGCCTTTTCGGCGGATGCTACCAGCCGAGGCGGGTCCCCGGGTCTTCGTGGCTTCTCAACCACCGGTATTTTTGTGCCCGCGACTTTCTCACACATCCCTATGACTTCGCGAACCGAATAGCCGTCACCATTGCCAAGATTATAAAATCCGCGTTTACCTGGCGTGAGGGCGAGGATATGTGCATCCGCCAGGTCAATGATATGGATATAATCCCGAATACAGGTTCCATCCGGGGTTGGATAATCCGTGCCGAAGATCTGGCAATGATCGGCCTGCCCTAAAGGAACTTTCAGCACGTTGGGAATGAGGTGGCTCTCGATGCGGTGGTGTTCGCCAAACTTCTCGCTCGCACCGGCGGCGTTAAAATAGCGGAATGCCACGAATTCCAAGCCATGGATCTGCTGATACCAATTGAGCATCTTCTCAAACATTAACTTGGATTCACCGTAGGGATTGATGGGACGTTGGGGCAGGTCCTCCGTCATCGGAATGCGGTCAGGCGGGCCATAGGTCGCACATGTCGAGCTGAAGACAAATTTGCGGACTTTGCATTCGACTGCTGCGTCGAGCAGGTTGAGTCCGGAGGCGACATTGTTACGAAAATATTTGCCAGGATCTGTCATGGATTCGCCCACCAGGGCATTTGCCGCAAAATGAATGATCGCTTCTGGTTGCGCCTGGCGTACCGCTGTCGCGATCGATGCTCGATCTGAGAGGTCGGCCTGGACAAACTGGGCGCGCTTGTCGACGGCGCCCCTGTGTCCTTCGGTTAAGTTATCAAGGACTGTGACCGAATGGCCGGCATTGAGGAGTTGCTCGACGCACACTGAGCCGATATACCCTGCGCCACCGGTGACAAAGACGTTCATGTGCGAGAACCTAGATGCCGCCAAAATTTGCGACAACGGCAAAAGTTTGGGGTAAAATGCGTAGGGCCAATCCAAAAGCTGCAAGCGATCGGCAGTTGCTGGAAATTCGCAACCTGAAGCTTGAGTTCGGGTCGCGGGAAAAGCCGTTGCGGGCGGTGGATGATGTTTCACTCTCGATCCGGCCGGGTGAGACCATATGTGTTGTGGGGGAAAGCGGGTGTGGCAAAAGCGTGACTGCACTTTCCATCGCGCGCCTTGTCCCTTCACCTCCTGCCCGCTATGTCGATGGCCAAATTCTCCTGCAAGGACGCGATGTGCTTCAAATGTCTGCCGACGAGCTTCGCCAAATCAGGGGCGGGGTGGTCAGCTACATTTTTCAGGAACCAGGCAGTTCGCTGAATCCGGTGTTTCGCATTGGCAACCAAATCCTCGAGGCTCTGAAGCTTCACCGCCCCGAAGTGGCCACCGAAGCCGAAGTGATTCGCTTGTTGCGGTTGGTCGGTATTCCTGCGGCGGAATCGCGCATCCGCGATTATCCACACCAGCTCTCGGGAGGGATGCAACAAAGAGTGATGATCGCCATGGCCCTTGCATCACACCCGGCTCTGCTGATCGCCGATGAACCGACGACGGCGCTTGATGTAACGATCCAGGCCCAGATCATCGAATTACTGCGCAGCCTCAAAGAGCAGTTAGGCATGAGCATGCTGCTGATTACCCACAATCTGGGCATTGTGGGAGATATCGCTGATCGCGTGGCGGTGATGTATGCCGGGCAGATTGTTGAACTGGCTCCAGCGGCCGAGTTGTTGATGCGACCTTTGCATCCTTACACTCAGGCTTTGCTCAATTCCGTTCCGAAACTTGGAGCGAATTTGCAGCGGTTGACTGCGATTCCGGGAAGCGTCCCGAATCCTGGTGCCTTTCCGCCTGGTTGCCGTTTTCATCCCCGTTGTCCGAAGGCTCGACGGGATTGTCCCGACCGGGCGCCTGAGTTGGTCGAAGTGCAGCCCGAACATTGGGTGCGCTGTTTTTACTGGGATGCCCCTTTGCCTTCTCCACAAGAAGCGTTGAATCCGAATAATCCTGCACTGCTGCAGTCGCGTGAATCTTCTCGAAGTTAAAAATCTCAAGGTTTTCTTCCCGGTTAAGCACGGGCTTTTCAGCCGTGTCAAAGCGCATGTGAAGGCGGTGGATGATGTTAGTCTCACGGTTGCTCCCGGCGAAACCGTTGGTCTGGTCGGGGAGAGCGGCTGTGGGAAAACGACACTGGGTCGCGCGATTATCCGACTAATCGAACCAACGGCTGGCTCAGTCCTGTTCGAAGGAGAGGATATTACCAGACTTTCTGGCGCTGAATTACGCCGGCGGAGGCGGCGGTTCCAAATGATTTTTCAGGACCCTTACGGCTCGCTCAATCCGCGGATGACGGTGGAACAGATCGTCGGCGAGGCGATCGATATCCATGGGCTCGCCGAGAGTTCAAGCGCTCGCCGAAAGCGCATTGTGGAATTGCTTGAATCGGTCGGGCTTAATTCGACTCACATTCAGCGTTATCCTCACGAGTTCAGTGGCGGACAGCGGCAGCGCATTGGCATCGCACGGGCGCTGGCGGTAGAGCCGAAGCTCATTGTGTGCGACGAGCCAGTCAGCGCTCTCGATGTTTCCGTGCAGGCACAGATTATCAATCTTTTACAGGAACTTCAGCAGAAACATGGCATGGCCTACTTGTTCATCGCGCATGATCTCGCGGTGGTGGAACATATCAGCCGGCGCGTGATGGTGATGTACCTCGGGAAAGTTGTCGAAATTGCAGAGTCCAGGGAACTGGTGCGCAATCCACAGCATCCGTATACGAGAGCGCTCCTTTCGGCTGTGCCTGTCGTTGATCCAGCGTCCAAGCGACAGAGAATTGTGCTTTCCGGCGACGTCCCATCACCCATTCATCCGCCGAGCGGTTGCACGTTTCATCCGCGTTGTCCGCTGGTGCAGGACATTTGTCGATTGGAAATGCCGCCGCTGCGCGAAATTTCCCCGGGGCATTGGGTCGCGTGTCATGTCGCGACCGGGATGATTCTTTCTCCAAAAAACGCTTAAGCTTCGGGGAGGTTTTGCCGATCAATATAGTTTGCTGCTGATCGAAACTGCAGTTGATAGAAGCGGCCGTCGGCGTCCACAATTTCCGTGAATTTTCGTTGTAAAGACCAAGTCTATCTAAGCGACGAAGACGTTCCTTCGGGACGTCTTGCGAAAGCAAAAATCATGGTGCTACGACGATATTCAGACAGGACAACGCTGCGTTCAAATGGCGCGTTTACGCTCATTGAATTGCTGGTGGTGATCGCGATTATCGCGATCCTCGCAGGCATGCTGCTGCCCGCATTAAGTGGCGCCAAGGAATCTGCCAAGCGGATCGCATGCATGAACGATTTGAAGCAGCTTGGGCTTGCGCTTTCCATGTATGATGGTGACAACGACGAAAAATTGCCCACACTCCATGGATCATCGGATGAATCGAAATGGCCCGCCGCTCTCCAGCCTTACATAGGTGCGGGGCCGGTTCCAGATCCCGGTTCACCTCCGCCTTTAGTCGATGGCGGCAATGCTTTTCGAATTTATCGTTGCCCTTCCGATGTGCCTGACCCGGCGAACTTCGGGAAGACTCGTCCCCTTGCTGCGCTGAAAGCGCCTCGCAGCTATATAATGAATGGTTTTAATGATTATTTCGAGGGCTCCCCGGGTAATTCGGTCCTTCCTGAATTTGCTATCCGGGAAACAAGCGAGACCATTGTTTTCGGTGAGAAGGAAAGTAGCTCCGGACATTGGTGGATGGATTATTGGCAAGGTGATGATTATGCGGAACTCGAGGAGAGCCGGCATGGCATTGGCGTCAAAGGCAAAGCGGGTGGATCGTCCTATGTCTTTGCTGACGGGAGCGCCCGGTTTCTGAAGCTCGGAAAGAGCTTTGATCCAGTAAACCTTTGGTTTGTGAAGCCAGAGTACCGCGCCCTGGGCAGCAAGCCTCTTTGATCTTTGGGTTAGTTGTGATGAACCGGGGTGAATCCGCCCCGGTTTTTTGTTTTCCCGTCCTGCGTTAAACTGTGTATCTATGAGGCGTATGAGGAACGTAGCTTTTGCGCTGGCCGTTGGTCTTTTAGCGTGGTCGTCGACAGACCTGTTTGGTGGAGCCCTCGAGAATTACGTCACGAAGCCGGATACAAATTATTCCTGGACTGTTATCACAAATCGCACGGCCAATGGTTTCTCTGCGACACACGTAAAGCTCACATCGCAGAATTGGCGCGAAGGTCTCTGGACTCACAATTTGCAGATTGTCCGTCCCCCAAAAGTCCGTAACCCGCAGATCGCATTTCTTTTTATCACTGGAGACGGTGACGGGCTGAAGAGCGTGGAGATGTTAAGGTTGCTGGCTGAGCGTGCCGGGGCCATAGCAGCGGTCGTAACGCGGGTGCCGAATCAACCACTTTATGGCGGAAAGAACGAGGATGCATTGATCGCGTACACTTTCGATCAATATATAAAAACCGGTGACGAAACGTGGCCGTTGCTGTTTCCCATGGCCAAGAGCGCGGTTAAGGCCATGGATGCTGTTACCGAATTCGTGCAGCAAAACGGCGGCTCGAAAATCCAGGGATTCGTTGTTGCCGGGGCGTCGAAGCGTGGTTGGACGACCTGGCTTACCGGCGCTGTGGATCCTCGAGTCAAAGGCATCGCTCCCATGGTGATCGACATGCTGAATATGAAGGCGCAAGTGAATTGGGCGGAGAAAGTCTACGGCAAACAAAGTGAACAGATTCATGATTATACTGATCTGAACCTGATTGGGAAAATGGATGACCCACCGATGAAGCGACTGCGCAGCTTCGTGGATCCGTACTCGTACCGCGAACGTTATAACATGCCCAAGTTAATCCTCATCGGGACCAATGATCGATATTGGACAGTCGATTCGTTGCGGCATTATTGGCGAGATTTGCCCGGCCAAAAATTAATCTACCAGACACCGAACGCGGGCCACAATCTCGGAGGGGGGAAGGAAGCGACGGAAACGCTGGCGGCGTTTTTTGAGATGATCGCCGATGGCAAAGAGCTCCCCAAAATGGAATGGGAATTCCACAGCTCGAAGCGGGCTGAAATTGATCTCTCGGTGACTCAGCCTGTGAAAGCCGTACATCTTTGGACAGCGGATTCGGCTGATCGCGACTTTCGGGATGACAAATGGAACAGTCACGACGTGGCGGCAAAAGGCAACCATCGTACCGCCAGTGTCTCAGTCGAAGCCCCGGCCTCAGGCTACCGCGCGTATCTTGCGGAAGTGGTGCTGACGTCGCCTTCCGGCCACGACTATAAATTATCAACTGAAGCGCGAGTGACTCCGGACTCGATCAAACCTTAATCGTCTATGCAAACTCCCACGGGTCGTCGCCATTTTCTGCAGCAGCTTGGCGTGATTACTCTTTTTTCGAGTGGTCTCAATGACGCGGTGGCCGCTGAGCCGAAAACCACTAAACAGTCTGGTGCCAGGCAGTCCCAGATGAAGTTGGGCATGGTGACTTACCAGTTGGGGCAGGACTGGGATGTTCCGACTATTATCAAAAACTGCCGCGCAGGCGGTTTCGAGGGAGTCGAGTTGCGAACCAGTCACAAACATGGCGTGGAGGTTTCGCTGACTGCGGCGGAGCGAAATGAAGTCCGTCAGAAGTTTCAAGATTCCGGCGTAGAGTTA
>Ga0193692_1000187_pt1 | contig 15262 bp, 5 predicted proteins | sample L3a1metaG_FD_144917 | JGI IMG/M metagenome (GOLD analysis project Ga0193692, IMG submission 144917) | Soil microbial communities from a riparian zone of the East river system, Colorado, United States - L3a1 | ecosystem: Environmental > Terrestrial > Soil > Riparian zone | place: USA: East River... | reverse complement strand
CCGTTGACGGAAGGGTGCTTGTCGGAACCTCCGAAATCCTCCGTATGGAAATAAGTGCCCTCGGAGGAAAGGGTCACGATCACGCGGCCGAAGTTCTGGATCCATGTGAGTTCACCGGAAGGGCGGACGGTCCAGGTATCCACGTTCCAATTGATGAGGCCGGCCTGGTCGGCATCCTGATAGGCAGCCCGGCCCGCGGCACTGGTGGCAATGTAGTTATTGTGGGTATGGCCGTACATCCCCATCAAGGTCGGCGCGAGGCTCAAATGCTCATTAAACCAAAAGCGCGCGCCACCGCCGAACTGAATGGCGTAGGTGAAATACTTGCTCGTGTCCCCCTCGAGGTCGCCGGAACGGAACGTGTTTTTGCCGACGAGGTATCCCATGTTCCCCTGCACCCGCGGTTGCCACTTAATTCCTGAATCAAACAAGGGCTTCGGGTCGCCGACGTCCCCTGACCCGCCGAATTTCGAAATGTCGATCGTGTTCTTGTTGTCGTCGCGGTAGGAAGCACCGGCAATGCCGAAGTCGCCCCCGAGGATAGTCGCCGCCTCGACGCGATCAGCCTGGATTGACCTGATCGCGCTCGGATCGAGTTGGGCGAGGGCGGCCCGCGGCAGAATCAACCCGATGAGCGCCGCGGCCAGCCACACGGGCCGGCTCGAGCTTGTGTTTCCCGCGAGCGTGCAAACTACCTTTAATTTCATGAGGGGTCCTTGAGTTATGTTGCTGGTTTAAAATCTACAGTTCGGTCTTTTCCGTTTCTTTGGCTTGCTGGTTTAAGACTCGCCCGAGGCGTTTTATTACCTGGCTTCCAACTCCACCAACAACGGCGTCGTGCTGCGGACGACCGCTTCATCCCCCGGATTCACAGTTTCGAGATGTGTGCCCAGAGGGACTTTAAAATCCCGCCTCTTATCATTCGGATAGTCGAGGGCTATCAACCGGTAGCTCTTGTCGACATTGTAAATTTTCGTTTTAAAATCTGACACTCCCGGACCCGCGGCCGGCAATGGGGCGTTGTTCAGAAAGAGAGCTTCTTCCTCCATTGCCTTGCCCTTGACCTCCGTCCCGGGAGCCATTTGGGCGAGGTTCATAACGCCAGTGCTGATCCGGTATTGATGGCTGGAGCCATCCCCCAGTTTGAGCACTGCGGTTCGCTGGTTGGCGTCCAGGCTTTCGACCGCGCCCTTCACTTTTTCGCATTCGACGCGAATAGCGCCGCCCTGGAGACTTGGATTGTTCTCGGCCTGTTGACGATAAGTCGCCGTGGAGGAACAACCGGCCAAAATCAGGCCTGCGACCGGCCAGGCTGTCATTCTTCTTAGAATTCGTTGCATAGATTTCAGTGGGTAGTGCGCCGAGTTTTGATTGGTTACGCTTTTATTTGCTTTCTGGCAACTATCATTATTTTCCGGGTCATCCCGCGTATTTCATTTCGGTGTCGGCCGGGTTTGGCCGCAGAAGAGGTTAGGGGATTAGGGCAGCGATGGGTATTATACTTTAGTTAAGGATGGGAAGGCCAAACAGAATCATGGCAGGGCAGAATCATAAACCCGAGGTGAAAAGCGCGACCGGCGAGCGAGCATCTTTTTTGTACGGACGCCCATTTTCGGTCCCCAGGCTTGGAAACCTTGTCATTACCCACAACTAGCGGTGAGGTCACAAGTTACTTCGATTCCATGGCATGCGGGTCTGCGGGTCTGTACGAATGAAGTGCCGGCCCTACAGGCCTGAAAGAGACATTCGGAATTCGCACCCGGGCCTCCGCTCGCAGACTCGCTCCAGCCCGGGCTATCACATGGCGGGCCTTCGGCCCTGAGCTCCGACCATGCTCCCGCGCTCGAAGGCTAAAGCGCGTCAGCGGGCGGAGGCCCAGGAACTGCCGTCCCAAGGCCTGGCTTCGCTCAGAGGAGGAGGGCGAGGACGAGGACGATTAAACTAGGGCGCGAAACCCTCGCGGACGCGGAAGTACTGGAAGGCCGAGGGCAGCGGGAGGCACCAGGTGGTGGTCACATCCGTTGCGGTGACAGTGGGTGATACGACCGTCCACCCCCCTCCGACCAGGCTTGCCCTGCCTTCAACAAAGTAATGCACACCAGGCAGCGAATTCCAGGTCAGACAGAATGTGCCTCCGACGATTTCCTCACTGATGATTCGGAGGGGTTGGGCCGTTGCGGACCAATCGCTGGCGATGATTGTGTAATCCACCGGGACGCCCGACACATTGATGACGGAAAGGAACCACTCGCCGGGCGAGAGCGGGACGGGACTGGAGGTGTTGTACAGAACGATAAGCTCATTGTTGGTGCCCGGGTTTGAGCTGATGTAGGAGTAATTGCTTAGGTCGGGCAACGGCAGGCCTTTGCGAGCGACCAGCGTCACGTCGCCGCTCGGGTTATCCACTTCGAATTGAGCTCGCACAGCGTTGCTGCTGACGAGGTAGCGATAGTAATCAATGTTATTGGTCGCGAAGTTCGTGTTGGTGTAGGGCACCATGTTTTGGAGCGTGATGATCGGCGGGACGGCGTTGGTGAAATCGGTCACCACGATGGTGTAATTGACATTCGTGGGATCTTGATTGAACACACCCAGGTACCAATGTCCCGGGGTCAGCGGAATGGGATCGGAATTCGTGAAGACGATGATGCTCTCATTGTTGGTGCCGCTATTGAAGCTGCCGTAGCTGAAGGTCGCCAAATCCGGGAAGGGTGTCTGACTCGCGACCAGGTTTACGTTGCCGGTGAGATTCGTAAGCTGGAACCAAATGCCGGATTCGTTCGTAGTGACGTCGTACGAGAAATAGCGCGGAACGGAGTTCGAAGCCATGGTGCTGCTGATTGGCACATTGAGCGTCAGTGGCGTGACATCGAAGTTCACCTGGAAGACAAAGGTGACCGGGAGCGGGGTCGTATTCTGGATCCCGATAAAGTAGGTCTGGCCCGGCACCAGCAGCGGCGGCAATCCTGTAAGGCCCAGAACGCTCGTTCCGCTGGTAGTGTTCGCGAGCAAGGTGAAATCCCCCGGCCCATTCGTGCCCGAGGGTAATTGGTTCTGGTTGAACAGGACATTGACGTTGCCGCTCGCAGAAACAAGCCAGTTCGTGGCGAAACTGGCCCACGTCGGGACTTGGACCGCGAAGTACACGATTTTGTTCGGGCCCACGATGTTCGTTACGCTGTTGTTATCGGTCAACGACAGCGGCGGAGGCGTGACATTCTGATACTGGAACGACAACTGCCAACTCACGAGCATCGGCTGCGGATTGGTCGCGCCGACGCGGTTGTCCCACACTTCCAGTTTCCAATCGCCGTTGGGCGACAATCCGGAAAAGACATCGAGCCCCAAGGAATCCTCCGGGAAATAGAAGATTTGATTGGTGAGCAGAACATTCGTTCCTATGTAATTGGCGTTGGTGAACGGAGCGACTGCGAATTTGATCGGCGTGGCCGTTTCATTCGTGTTTTCCGTGAACGTCACGTACGTGTACTGGGCAATACTCGAGATGAGGGTGTAATCCCAGGCAGTGTTCTGGTCGGGATTGCCATCCTGATTCATGATGATCGTGATGATCGTCGTGGTCTGACCATTGGTTGGCCCGTAATCCACATTTACCGTCGAACTACCGCTGACGAGGCCGGTGTCAAAGATCAGGTTCGTGCCATAATACACGCGCATGTCATCCGGGATCTGGAAGAAGTCGTAAGAAATCTGCATCGTGCCGGAGACCATTCCGGTATCAACGACATTGGTTGAGGCATCCGGCCCGCCCGATGACGAAACGGGGATGATGTTGGTCGCGAAAATATTGTTCCCCATTCCTTCGCCCGACAAACCGCCGCGATTTTCCGAGAGCAAAAAGCGCGTGCCGTCCGGGCTGATCAGGTGCAGGACCAAATCCGAAACGCGCGGATGATCGATGCGCACACCGACTTCCAGGGTCCGGATACAGGCCGTGTTGGTCGTATTGATGTGCCGGATCGAGGTGGTCACCGCGTCGTCGAGGATCGGCACCGGGCCGTTGACCGCAAACTTGATTCCAGTGCCATCCAGGGACGGGCCGAGTTGGTTTGTGACTTGAGCGAAAAAGTCGATCGTATCCGGGCCGAGGTTGCAGAAGGTGACGATGTAGGTGCCTGCATTCAGCGGTGGATCATCGTTAATCCCAATCGAGAGACTGCCTCCCGGCGGCGACATCAGGGTGGATTTGCAACCCGCGGCACATTGCGGAGCGTCGAACGTGCAAATCTCGACGAACAACGGCCCCGCCCCGTTAGTGAGCAACACGTTCAGGGTCATGTTTGTAGCCTCGGGCGGCACGGTGAAGAACGCGTCGTCGCATTGGCCGGCCACCAAATGAAAAGTGGCTCCATCCTCGAGGTCCTGCTGGTTTTCGAGGAACAAACCGAACTGATTGTTGGTGCCCAGGTGGCCGAGCGCGTTGTCCACCTCTTTGAGGTTCCAGACCCCGCTGGCTTTCTTGCCGCGGAAATTGAGCAGGCTGCCCGGGCCATCCGTCCGACGCGAGCCAGGCACTTTGCCGGTATCGTCGTAGAGGAAGGTCTGGTTAACGACCGGCGTATCGGGCGAATGATTGTTCAGGACGGCAAAATCCGCCGTACCACGATGGGTCAGCGTTCCGACGAGATCCCCCATCAACTCGTGGCTGATGGTATTGGTAGCCACGGCGCTCTTAGTCAACCTGGGCAGCGCCCGGCCAAAGGCCAGAACAAAAACATCCACGCCCTGCGCGTTATCATCAGGGATGGGCGCGAAACGGCGATGACCGTACCCGTGGAAGTTCCCCTGCTCGTCCGTGCTGCCAAATGGGATCGGACTGGAGTCGCCGAAGAAGGTGTATTCAACCGCCTCCTGCGATTCCGCTTTGACGCCGACGTAATAGATAGTGCCTTGCACGGAGTTCGTGTAAATGATGCCCTCATCACCTCCCCGGCTGAGTGATTTGTCCGCGGTGATAATCGCTGCGGGATCAAGGTTGAGCAACCTCGGGTCCTGCGACACATATAAATCAATGTCCGGATAAATCCTGGTTGCATTGGCGGGGAAGCCGGCGAAGACGCCCATCCGTGGCACCGAAACGGTATCCTCGTTCACGACCACGAAAGCCACATTGGTAAAGTCGCCGCCCCCGGTGTTCGTGAAGATGTAAAAATGCCACTGATTCGTCATGCCGACCGTAATCCGGCCATCGTATAATTCATCCTGCGCCTGCTTCAGCAGTGGGATGGTCGTCACGGTATTGGTGCCCAACAGAGGCGTGTTTGCACCGGCTTGCTGCAAATACAAGATCTGCCCAAAGTCCACCGGGCTCTCCGCGAAATCGTTCGTGATGATCGTTGGCGGCGTCGGCGAGGCCGGGCCCGGTGCAGAGGTCAGAAGCTGCAACGCGCTGTTGGTCTCGCCGTCGCCGCTGGAAATCACCAGCGCATAATCCTGCACGACGTTGTTGGGATGGGCGGTCACCGCATTGACGTTTACGCGTTTGCCCCGCACGGTGATGGAATAATTGGTTCCCAACGGCGGCAGGAGATACACGTTTTCCACGTTGTTGACATAATCCACGTTGGGCAACGAGTTCGTATCCCACGGCAGGTTGAAGTCGTTTCCTGATTGGATATCGTTGCCGAAGAAAATGTCCTGCTGCGTGAGGTCAGGATTGTCGAGGTTGGTGACGATAAGATCGAGGTCGTTGACGAGCTTGAGGCTGGCGATCGGATTGCCCGGCGGATCAGTCCAGGCGAGCGTGATCCGCAGCGGTAAATCCTGCGCGCCAGAATCAGCATTGATGTGAATGTTGTAAGTGCGGCTGTCACCGGTGGCCAACGCCTGGCTCACATTCTGATCGAAATAATACTTGCCGGCAGAGGGCGGCGGAGAGGGCTGCGCGGCCAACTGCTGCTGGATGGTATTGGTGAGGTTGACGATTCCCCAGCCCTGGAAGTTGATCGAATTTTGCACCTGCAAATTGTAACTGCCGATGGAGCGCGCGCCATTAATCAGCAACGCTTTCATCAGTGCCGGGCTGTTCGTCACCCCCAGCCGCTGCTCGAAAAATTCCTGCATCAAGGCCAGCGCCCCGGAAACGTCCGCTGCTGCCATACTTGTGCCGGATTCGTACCGATAAAATTGCCCAGTGTCGTTGTCGTTCATGCTCTTGAGCACCTGGAGGAAATCCCCGTGCTCGTTCGTGACGGTGATGTCTATGCTGACATCGCAAACGACGGTGCCATGGCTCGGGTTGCCGAGGCCGTAAAACCAGCCTGTGTTCGGGCTCAGCGCGGTGTCCGGCGGGATGGAAACGTGATTGGTCCGGACGAAGTCGTAAGTATTCGTCGTGGGCGCGGAGGCCTGGCGAATGAAAATCGGTATCGGAACCACCGGCGATTGGCCGACCACATCTATGGTCACATGCACCGCGTTCGCCGGGATGAAGAAGCTATCAATGAAAAGTGAATTGGTTTCCAGTTGCACGTCGAAGAGAATGGGCGGGCCGACATGGCTGGTGGGGTTGTAATACGCGCTTTGGTCCCACTGGCCGGAACGGGTAGAAACGACCGCCGAGCCCGGCGCGACCACGTCCGGCTTGAAGCGTCCAAATGGACCTTCGAGGCCGATCCCAACATTGCCTCGGCTCGAAAAGCTCGCGACCTGATCATCCGAATCGGTGCTGGGGAGCCATTCCTTGTTGGTTTGGCAGCTCTGCCCGTTGGTGCCGTTGGGCGCGCAAAGAACCACCCCGTTGGTGATGCCGCGCGGCTGCTCCAGCGCCCCCACGGTAATGACGTTTTTGGCCGTGCCGGGCGACAGAATCGAGTCCGGCGAGCCGCCAGTGCCCGCGTCGTCCGAGCCGTCATCCCACGAATTCATCTGGCCGCCATTGCCGGCGGAAAAAACGTAAAGCAGTGGCCGTGAACCGGGGACGCCGGGCAAGGCATCGCGCACTGCGGCATCGTAACTCGCGGCGGAAAGATCATAGACCGCCCCGCCGTTGTTCCAACTGTTGTTCGAGATGAACACATTGGTTCGCGCCGCGATCTGCTGGAGGTAGGAATCCGAATCGAGATAGGACATCGAAAAGATCTTTGCCGAAGGCGCTTTGCCGCGGAACTGGCCGTTGGTAGGCGGCATCACCGAGCCCTGGGCGTTGGTCACTGTGGTTGATTTCCCGCCCGTGCTGGCAATGATGCCCGCGACATGCGTGCCGTGCCCATTCGAGTCCACGAGGCTCGAAGCCACATCGCCCAGCGCGACGAGGTCGGGATGCGTGGCATCGACGCCTGTATCGTTCACATTCACCACCACACCGTTGCCGGTCAGGCCGAGGTAATTGGTCGCTACCTGGGAATCGAAGGAAACGCCTAGGGCGGCCCGGCTCAGATCGTTGGCGGAATAACGGGCCCGGACCAACTCCACCTCCTGGACGCCTTTCAAATTCGCCACGGCGGCCGGCGAGACGCCGGCGCTCCCAGGACGGACCGTCACGACAGGGCCGAATGGTGAGGTCCCCTGAGCCAGCACCTCCGCGCCGAGATCTTTCAACTCGCCGACGGTGGCTTCACGGGCATCCGCGAACAGGAGCACATTGAGCGCGCTATTTTCGGGGAGTTCCCGCTGCCTCACTGCAAGGTCGAGCAAACCGGGCGTCAATTTGTAATAAGGCTCGTAGGGGAGCACCGCCTGAGCGTCGAGGCCTTGGGCAACGCTCTCGGTTGCACGGATTAAATAGGCGTTGTTCGGGATGTAAGAGACAATCTCCGCGCCGGCCTGCTTGAGCCTGGCGCGGAAGGCATCGGTTATTGGCCCTTTGGACTGAACGATGTAACTGCCGGGATCTTCCGTGGCCTTCAAGTTCCCTGGAATAGCCACCGAAACCGGCGCTTCAGTGTCGTAAAAAGCATTTTGCAGCAGAATTGCAGTATCTCGGCCCTTCAACTCGTTGAGCGAGCGGGTGGTGTTCGTCAGCCGATTCGGAAAACGGGAGCGATTCTTTCGTTCGCGTGCCGCGGCGGTAAGTTCAGCGAAACTCCTTTCCGTCGGTTGCGTCAAGAGCCTGACGGAAGCATCAGCCGGCTCGGATTGGCTGGCCGCCTTCTTCGGGTCAATCGCAGGTTGATTGGTTTCCGGTGCCGGACGAGCCGCCTTACTTTTGGCGGCCCATTCATCGCCCAGCCGCCAGAACCACGCGGCAGCAGCGAAAAATACCATGCTCAGAAAAAGCCAGAAGAGGGGGCGGCGGCGCATGTGGATTTAGGCGAGGTTCAGATGACGGAACGCGTGAGGGAAATGTGATGAATGGGGAGTATGGGAATTATGAATATGGCGGCATACCGCGTGGGTGGCTGCGCGTTTCATTTGCGGTGTCACTTTAAACATGTGGACTACACAACCTAACGCATTCTGCGCGTCTTGTCTTGGGTCGAGAGATGACCTTTTCACCCCACTTGACTTGAACATCACTGCCTGCACAACTTCCAAAAACTTTCCAACAGTTTACTGCTTATTTTTTCCAATGGTTCGATTCTCAACCCTGGGCGTTCAAGTCTTCTGATCAATCATGAGTTTACTGGTACGGGGGCAAGACACTGAAGTCTTCAATCACGACGTGCGGATTTTTCGGAGCGCCATCCACCCGGACAACCGCGCGTAAGGCCGATTCCGCAGTGATTTGGTAGTTCGTAATCATCCCCGGAAACGACCCGCCTGCGACAACCGAATGCTCCGCCGGCCGCAAAGTCTGGCCAAAGGCGTAGATCACGAAACGTGGCTGCTCGCCGCTGCGCAGCAATGACAGTATCTGCTGTGGGATCCGCTCGTATACTTCGTCGGACAGCACATTCTGCTGGTTGGGCGTCAGTCCGGTGGTGTTAGGAGCCGTAGCGCCGAACTCGAGGAATGGTGAGGCGTTGACCCAATAGTTTTTGACCTTGTCATACGTTGCCTGGCCGATACTGAGTTCTGGGACGTTCAGTATGTCACCCAAGTGCGCGAATTGCTTCCCCGGAAACACATCGTTCGTACCAATAACCTGGCCATTAGCATTATACACCGGCACGGTACTGTTTCGGGTTCGGTTAATTGCGTCCCAAATACGAACCATTTCGCGCCAAGTCGAGGGGTTCGCTGCATCGTACGAGCCCGCAGGCTGGATGATGACGTTGTTCGATTTGGTGGGATTGACCACGAGCCCGCTCAGGACTGCGGACCACGCAGCCATTCCGCTTTGATTGATTGGCAGTTGACCACGAGAGGCATTGTCGCTGAATGCCGTGGTAAACAGATCTGCCAGCCGGTAATCATTTGTTGGATGAGTCAGGAAAAAGTCCACGTTCATCGTGCCGAGCCCGTAATAATTTGTGGCAACATGCCCGCTCCATTTCATCCAGCGCTGGGCGTTTGTTCTCCAGTAGCGCTGAGTATCAGAATTGGTGCCCACCGCGTAAACCTGCGGTGCTTTAAAGTACACCGTTTGCCACGGCGTGCCTCGGTGAACACGGCCCAGCCAGCCGAGATTTGGGAATTTGTTAGTGAGGAAGTTCCAGTCATCTGAGCGCGTAATAAGCGGGTCTTTGACCGTCATGTCCATCAACGTATTTTGCGGTTGAGCCTCATCTTTCGTGCCGGAAACCGAATACCAAGGTTGGTAACGCTCGTTACGGGCCTCGATATTGACCAGGCTCGAGTTGTTGGTAGTATTAAACTCGATTCGCGGTACTGAGTAATCAGTCAAATCGCTTACTGTATAATGGACTAACGGATCGTTTACCTGCCAGCGAGTGTAAAAGTAGATGTCCTTCCTGGGAACGAAAGGCGCATAGAAGATATTTGTAGTGCTAAAGCTGTCGTATGTGCTCTGGCAGGGGAGCAAATTCCCAATCCTGCCGGCAGCCCCGAGGTCGAACTGCTTCCGGAAATAATTTATCTGACACATCTCACTACCTGGAGCGCCATGGTTGGGCAGTTGGTCGTACTCCTCATAGTTCCCCGCTAAAGGTGCGCTGTGACCCGCGCCAAGAGCAATCTGATTCAAGACGCCCCAGGATGGTGTCCTGTCATCATTCGAGTTCTTGTTAGTACACCACATCTGGTTCCCATCGACCAGGTTCGGATACAGCACGCAATTGGGTGGCACATCGGGATCCTTCCGTTCGAGGAGTTCGGTGATATCAAGCGGTTGCTCCTGCGATTCCAGATTTGCGTAATCAACGATTCGTGGAGGAGTCGCGCTGGTGTCCACCAGAGCAAAGCGGAATCGTGTTCGCAGCCGAACATACCAGTGCGGTATCGGAAAACCAGATGGACTCGCAAAAGTGCTGTCTTCCGGTGAAACAAACTGTCTTAATTGTTCCGAATACTTACAGCGCGGAAGATAGGCGAAAGTGTTCGTGGTGGCGAAAGGGATTTGGAACGAGCGCGTGTTCTTTTGGTTCCGTTCTCCGAACCCGAGCCAGTTATTCACCCCGATCGCGATCCCCGGCGGAGCGCCTGCGCTTGGAGTCGCTCGCACCACGTTGTTTGAAGTAAGCAAAGTGACTCCGTTCTGAACCAGGGTCATGACCTGGCCCAACCCGTTGGTTACGACAGCCATCATCTCGGCAACGCCTACCATCTCCAGGTTCCGCGGGTATGCGGCCCGGTAGGAGTTCCACGCCTCGGCACCGAACCTATTTGAGATCGCGAGCACGTACATCTGGTTCGTCTGGTATATTGCCCCCCCATTGGCACGGAGGCGACGGAACTCAAGCTTACGGGTCACTCGAATTTGGGTTTGCATCGCGAACTCGTTGAAATTCGGGAAACCTTTTCGGGCCCCAATGACCAACGGAACGCCATAGAGCATATCCCCGGCTCGGATAACGCTTCCCCGGCCTCCAGTGAGACTGCTGGCGTCCCAGAAAAGGCTCGTATTCGTGAATGCAACACTCGCATCGGTAACCTCCCGATAGCCTGTTATGTAGACCGTGAAATTGGTCCCAGTGGGGGAATTGGTGACCGTGAAAAGCGGCTGAAAAACGCTCGGGAAACCGTTCGTAGCGACGGGCGCCGCTAATAGGCCGCGATTCGTAGCGCCGGAGGCATCGTAAATATTTGCCGCCAGTTGGAAGGCGCGGTGGACGGCTGGCGAGTAGAAGTTCGTCGGGTAAACCTGGATTTTTAGCTTAGGGATGCTGCCAGCCACGTCGAGGTAATTGGAGATGTTATAAAACTGCGCATCCCTCGGGTCGGCAACGTAGAAGGGCTGATCGGGCGTGTTGGCGGCGAGCCAGCGATTTGTGTCGCCGATGAGATTCGTAGCTCCCTGGAGCATATTGGTCAGAATGGCGAGGGCAGCGTTAGTGAAGAACTGGACGGGCGCCCACGGCCGAAAATTGGTGGCGAGACTTGGAACGATGATTCCGTTGGAGTCCACGTTGACGGCATTCAGATGAATCTTAGGAGGCTCTGGCGCGGAATCCGTCCCAATCTGTGAAAGAAGTCTGTAGAACGTGTACCGGTCGTACGTGCTCTCGCTATTCGTGCTGGCCATGCGAAGACGATCGGCGAAGTTCACAGGAGCGGAACCCATTTTGCTCCGGTCAAAGAATTCCTGGGGATCGAAGAACCGGTTAGGATTGTCAGCGCCAGCCCATCCCAGTTTTAGCTGCGGGGGATCAAAATCATTCGTGAGCCAGAAGCCGGTCATCAGGGGCCCGTGAGTGTACCCATCCACGAGATCGAATGAAAAAGCCCTGGATCCCGGTCCATTTGGGCCGCCAAAAAGGGCTTCAACGCCCGAAAGGTTGAACCGCCAACCGCCAAGATAACGATAGCGGAGCAGGGAGAGAGCGTCCTCAAACGCTACTCCTCTATTGTTGCCAAAACTTGTGGGCACATACCGGTACTGGGCACTCAACGGGTTCCAGATGTTCGTGTTGAGATCCACCAGGAACGCGCCCAGGTTCGCTTCCCAGGGGCCAACTCCCTGGTTCCGGAAAAACCCATCGGCTCCGAGCATACTGGGTGAGAGTTCCTGACCGTAGTTATGGATGTGGTTTATGTCCAGTCCCAGGCTCGTAGGAAGGATTATGTATGCATAGCGGCTCAGGTACCGATTGTTGGCGGAGTACGGAAAGCCGATAGGAGGGTTCAAATTGAGCAACGCTGGAGCAAATCCCCCGCGCTCCTGAACACCGATCCATTCAGGGTCACCCACCATGAAATTGGTGACAAATGCACCGCTGGCATCCACCACGCGCTGACCGAATGCGTTCGTGACGTACTGCCAGCCGTTCGGCTCAGGTCTGCCGTTGCGGTTCAAATCAAGATAGTACCGAAAATCGCTTCCACCGGTAACCGTATTGGTCACTACGAAAACTGGCGGACGCGGGTAATACAACTGGTTGCCCAGGTTCCGAAGGAAGTCATTGCCCGTGAGGAAGACCCCCGCTGTGTCGTAGTAATTTACATTTGTGTATTTGTCATAACCCTGGGCGTTCCTGGAAAAACCCGCGGGCGCTATGAAATTGGTCGAAACCATGAGACCGACCGTAAACGGGTTGGTGAAGCTCAGCATGGGGATGATGATTTGATCCTTCCCCGCTTCGATCGCCTGCTCGGCGGCCAGTCGCGCGGTGGTCTGGTCCGTCGCGGTTGCGACATTGCTTCTTTCGGCGTTGGTGACGACCAGGAACGTAACGGTCATGAAGGTAATGACCGCGAGAAGAATGAGCGTGATGACCAGGGCAACGCCCGCATTAGAGCCAGGAGCGCGGCATTTAGCGGTTACGGATTTATGCCGCTCCACCTGCGCCGGGGCGGCAGTGCACACAGATGTTCCCTGGTGCGGATTAGACTGAAGTTTCATTGATAAGCTGCGAAATCAACGTTGCGGATCGGAATGCGCTGGCGGAACAGGTGGACCTGCGCGGCATGGTTCGAGAGGTAATTGAGCTGAGCGGGCGCGTTGCCGGCCATGGATTTGAAGCGGTCAAGAGTACGCGTCTCAAGAAAGCCAACCTCAATTTCAAGGAAGGCCGGCGTTGCGTTACTAACAAACGCGTAATTCATCTTGCCGGATTGTGACTCGGCAAAACCGTAGGTGTTCGGAATTACGCGCAGTTGATTGAAATTGTTCGTCGGAACTCCCAGAGAATTCGTCGTGGTAGCCAGGATCGGCAGACCCCTCGGGTCGAAGGCGTTGACAGTGAAGTGAACGATCCCATCAGCGACACGGTTCATCCTTTGCGGCGGAGTAGTGCTATTAGGTTGAACTAAACTCTGCAGAGCGAAGTCCGCCCCAAAAGTCATCGCAAGGGCTCTGGCCAATTCGGCCTTTCCGGGACCGCCGGGGGGACCCGCGCTTGAAGAGGCTAGTAAACCAGCAGTATTCGTCGTGTATCGATATAGCGTCCCCACTCCTGCTCCGATAAAGTCAGGCCGAACCTGGTAACCGGTTCCCACCCACGTCTGATTCGAACGGACCATAAAAAACATCTTTTGGATGACGTTGGTGCGGTACGGTGGTTGACCTGGTTTGTTCCCCGGCAAACCCTGCAGCACGGGCAGGTACTGGTTCGGGTTCTGGCTGGCGGTATCGAACAAGTCAACCTGGGCGATGAAATTTGTGGCACGGGTCTGAGCCCCATTGACCAAAGCGTCGGCAAGTTGAGAAGCCACAATCTGCTCCAGGTCGCGCGCGAGCATGTCGGTGATGGCCCGGCCCGATTCAAGCACGTCACTTTGCGTCATCCCTTCCCGAAACGCCTTCTGGACCTGGTGAAACATCGCCAGGAGGCCGAGGATGATTACGGTAAGGAGGGTGATGACGACAAGGACTTCGATCAGGGAGAAGGCGTGATGCGTGATGCGTGATCCGCCTCCGCTCTGAGCTTCGGCGCGACAAGTTGCGTGATGCGTGATGCGTGAAACAGACACCGCCCCGCCCTGCGGGACTTTAGACCGACTGCCCTCCGCAGCGCTTTGAGCGAAGGAGGATAGACTCGAGACTTTAGACTTAAGCATTCTCACGGTGCTTTCACATAGCTCCGAGGTTGGAGGAAATACAGGTTTGTTATGGCGTAGTTCGGGTCATTGGTTCTCAGGAGCATGCCGCTGACCATGGTCCGGAATACCTGCCTTTTCGGGCCGGTGTCCCCGTTGGGAAATAATGGCCAGCGGAAGATGAGGCGCACGTCGTAGGAATTTTCGACGTTGTTGCGGCTCAGCATCCAGCGGTTTGAACGCCACTGCCAATCACTAGGCTGAAACGTCGCGTTGGTATAAGCAGTGAAATTCGTCCAGTCGGGCTCAAAGTAAGCGAACGGACAAATTTCGGAGATCATCCGATAGCTGAAGGTGAGGTCACGGATATCAGAATTGGATTGCGGGAATTTTTCGCTGGCCGGCCCGCTCATCGAACGCACGTAAGCGACAACGTAGTTGCTCGTGTAGAGCCGCGTGCCGATCGGACCGTTCGTGTACTTCGGGGTTGTGAGCAGGCCAATGATGTGCGCGCCATTGGTCAGCGGGAAAATCGGACTCATGGTCGCGCCATCCACCCAGGAGCCCTGCTGCGTGTACCCATACACATGCTTTACCGACTTGCCTCCGTATTCAGACGAAAAATTGGTTATCGCAAAAACATAATTGGTGAGGTCGTCCGCACCCAAACCCCCGTTGCGAATCAGGTCGAGAAATACGGTCGCATCCTGGTTGATGACCGTTTCCTGCCGGTTCTCCTTTTGCACATTCATGGCCATCGGCAGAACGCCGATGATCGCGACCAGCGCGAAAGCAATCACGCCGAGACTGATGGCGATCTCGATGAGCGTGAATGCGGAATCCCGTACGGACGAATCAATCCGTGCCCGGGAATATAAAAACGGCAGTTTCATTGGATTTGCTGGCGGTCCACGCGGGCGCGGCCCGTGGGACCATCAATGACAATGTGGTTGCGCAAATTAGGAGCGCTCCAGGCGCCCGGCGGAGTTTCGTTGTAAGAAACAGGGACCAGCCAAGGCAAGGCAGTGTTCGGCGGCGCTACAGGCGGGCTCACGCTGGCGGTGGTCAGCGGGATAATGCAATCAAATCCGGCTGAGGTGAGATTGTTCGGATATGGCGGCGAAGGAGGGAGCCAGTGTTCCCAGGGCGAAGCCAGGCTGCCGCGATAATCGAAAGCGATGCTCGGAAACGCATTCGTCGCAGCACTATTTGTAGCGGTGAGATCTGCATAGAACGGGTCGGTGTAGTTATAGTCAAAGGTTGG
>Ga0193692_1000186_pt1 | contig 15314 bp, 11 predicted proteins | sample L3a1metaG_FD_144917 | JGI IMG/M metagenome (GOLD analysis project Ga0193692, IMG submission 144917) | Soil microbial communities from a riparian zone of the East river system, Colorado, United States - L3a1 | ecosystem: Environmental > Terrestrial > Soil > Riparian zone | place: USA: East River... | reverse complement strand
CAAGCATCACCACATCTCCCGCCCCACTGTCCCAAATCTCCAGATACGGAAAGACGCTGCTGAAAGTGCGCAGGACCAAGGCAACAATTCCGTCGTGCATGTCGTAAACATGAAACCATTGAGCCATGATCCCATCATCGGCGAGCCGGCTGGCCGCCAGTTCGTAGTACTCACGGCTAAAAACGCTTCCCACGCCGGCCATCCAGGGATTGGATGGCTGGGTAATAATCACGTCGTACTTCCGGGGGCTCAGCTTCAAAACGGTGCGAGCGTCTTCACGACGAATTGTGGTGATCGGATTGGTCAGGACTCCACGATTCCAAGGCTCGAAGAATTGCGCGGCGCGAATCACCGGCTCGCAATTCTCCCCACCACAGCAGCGCCGGTGATGCCGCTGCCAAGCCCGAGAAGAAAAACCTCCTGACTGTCCGGACGGGCGAGCAAAGGAAGATGGCCGATGAGGAATTGCGTGCAAAGGTCGCCACGGGTCGAGGCATCTGCCTTGCCGTTGATACGAAGCCCGAGATCCGCCGGAGCTCCGATCCCATCACCTTTCTCAACAGTGACGGTGGCGTCGGGTGCATCCTCATAAAACAGGATTTTGATATGTTCCTTGCGATGACGCATCACGGCGGTGTCTACCTCCGTTTCGCGCGCTCGAAAGACTCCCGAACTCATTACGTGCCGCCATCCTTCACCTCCAACAGCGAAACAGAGTGCGACCAGGCTGGCTGTTGCGCCGCAAGCGCCGAGGCTCTTTCCGATCCGATGCCTGCCGGCGATCGACGCAGCCAGGGCGCAAAGCACGAGCGCCAGAAGCAGGAACGAACTGCGCAAACCAAGACGAGGCATCAAAACGAATCCCGTGATGAGGACACCGACCACGCCGCCAAGGGTATTCCAGGTCAGGAGTCGGCCGACTTGAGCACCGAGCCTGGAATCCGTCTCTGAGACCACACGGATCATGAGTGGAAGGACCGAGCCGATTAGCGCCGCGGGTAACCCGAGCACGATCATGGAGAGGGCCGCAGCTAAAAGCTCATGATAGACGTAGCCCACGCTGCTGCGGGCCAGGCCGGCCTGGAGAAGGCGGTAGACGTCAACCCATAGGTCAATTCGCCAGACCAGCAGCGCGATCCACGTTGTCGCTGCGAGCAGGAGGCAAATAAGCGACTTTTCGCCCGGCCATCGACGGGTCCGTTCGGACGCAACAATGCCGCTGCCCAGTCCAATTCCGATGATGAATGCGACGAGCACAATCGCAAACGATTGAAGCGAGGAGCCAAAAATCAATGAGATCGATCGCGAGGCGAGCACCTCCAGACCCATCGACACGCCTCCACTAACCGCAACCATCAAGCCGCCCCATTTGAGAAGGCTGGTTGGCTCCATGCTTTTGACAGATGTTTGATCGGGAGCTTTTTCCTGAGATGATGGCGGGCTGGAAAGAATTGCGCCTGCGCCGATTAGCAGGTTCGCCAACGCGGTCAACTGCAGAGCGGCGACCATTCCCCAGGACTCGACCAGATAAAATCCGGCCAGAGCCGCACCCGCGACAGCGCCGAGACTGTTGATGGAATAGAAACGCGCCGAATGCCGGCCGGCTTCACTGAAGAATTTTTGTAACCAGGCGGCCATGAGGGGAAGCGTGCTGCCCATGAGAACGGTCGGCAGGAGCAGGAGGGCAATGCTGAGCAATGCCTTCAGCGCAAGCAGCAGAGCAGAGTGCTCGAAGAGAGGCGAACCCACCGCGACGAAGCATCGATCCGCCACCAGGTAGAGGGTGGGAAAAAAGAACGCGTAAAGCCCAATGGCAGCTTCGACAAATCCGTAAGCGCGGAGGGGACGGGCCAACTTATCCGCCCTGGCCCCCAGAAGGGAATTTCCCAGAGCCAGGCCGCCCATAAAAACCGCGAGCACGACGGTCTGCGCCTGGATTGTGCTTCCAAACATTTGAGAGAGATACTTGGACCAGACGACCTCGTAAATTAGGGCAGTCCCTCCCGAGAAAAAGAACATCAGCGACACCGCCCATCTGCGGGTCTGAGCAGAATTCATGCGTCCAGGTGAGCACGGGCCGTGCCGTAGAAGCTGCGTTACAGGAAGCGAACGGACCAGGGAGCGTCCGGTCAGGATGAGATTTATTTTGTCGCGCAGGCGGCCATTTTGCGGTGGAAGGCGGCGCCCGCGGGATTGTTGTCCTGCTCAGCTGCCGATGCCTGTTCAGCATGCCATGAGGCGATCTCGGCCGGAGAAACTTGAAGATCTTCGGGATAACGGGCTTGGAGCGACGCCCAAACGCGAGCGGTTTCTGCAGGTGAATTTGTGCCGTTGGAGCTTACGGTTTGGCCGTTCAAGATCTGCGAAATTGAAGAAAGCTCAGCTAGCGATTGCTTTTGCCAGCCGAAACGCCAGATACACGTTCGCCGTGATAGATCGGTTGTCGCGAACGTGACTTCATCGAGAAATCCGGCGCGAACAGGACGATTAGCGTGGGGCAACGGAAGGCTAATGGGATGACCACTGGCAGCGTCCCAAAGCCTCGCCGATGGTTTCGCATCAATTGTCAGTGCGCAGTTGCCCTGGGAATTGAAGCAACCAAGGTGAACCTGATTCGGATGCTCGAGCCGCTTGAAGGGACCACTTCCATTGAGAGGGGTAATGAAGGCATCGAAGTCCTCACTGCATGAAAGCACTTGCGTTGCGGCAGGATTAGAGCAGGCGAACAGAACGCCATCTTTGTGATCAATGCGGCGGCCGACAGGACGGCCAGTGCGGCTATCCCAGGCTTGGGCAAAGCAGGCAACGAAATCGTTATCTGCGCAAGCCGTGACGATGAAACGATCGTCGGCACTGAAGGAAACTGATCGGACAATGGTGGAATGCTTCAAGACGTACTTCGGTCTGCCTTTTTCGCTTTCAAAACAGAGCGCTTCCGGACCGGCTGCGATCACGAACAAACGATTATCGTGCGAAAAAACAACGTTTGTAACGGTACTTTTGCAACTGACATTGGTCTTCAGCAACGGCCCAGCTCGAAGCGAAAAAACGTCGACCGATTTCTTCGACCACGAGGCGAGCATGCTGCCGTCATCGGACAATCGGACCTTTGCAAGTGAGTTACTGAAGCACGGCAGAGACGACATCAATTGTCCGGAGGCCGCATTGAAAACAGAAAGGGATCTCGCTTGCTCATCGGACGAGATGCTGAGAACCAATCGACCATTGGCCGAAATGTCACTATCCAACAACCTGCCGGAGGGAGAGATGCAGGCCACGGGTTGTTCGGTCTGAAGATTGAGGACCTGAAGCTTATCATTGGTCGCGACCAGCAGTCGATTTCCCGATTCGGAAATAAGCCCGTTAAGGACGGTCGGTGTGAGACGCATTCCGGCCAAGTCCCAGATTCTCGACGTGCCATCGAAAGAAACGGTGCTGAAGCGACGCCCGTCGGGTGCAAACCCGCCCCGTGTGAGCTTGCCGCTGTGTCGAAGGAGGGGACTTCCGCCAAAGGGTTTGCCGGAAGAGGCGTGCCAGAGCCGGGCAGTCCAATCCCAGCTGGTTGTCAGAATGAGCGCGCCATCCGGACTGATATCAACACTCGTGATCCCATCGCGGTGCTCAAGTTTAGGAACGAGCCGATGCCCGGTGCGCCAATCCCAGACAGACGCAAATTTATCGGCAGAACCGGTGACAAGCATCTCGTCGTTGGGCCCAAAAGCGGCGCTAGTAACCCAACTCCGATGAGTAAGGGGGGGAGCGGCTTTCTGACCGTCGGCGACCCGCCAGACGACGGCGATATTGTCACGGCCACAAGTGACCAGATATTCATCGTTGTGGCTGAAAGTCGCGTAGTGAACGGCATCCGCGTGGCCAGCAAACGCACGGATTAATTCGTGGGTTCTGGTCGCGTAGACACGGGCGACACCATCGCCCCACCCGATGACGAAAAGATCGCCCTTGTGATTGAAGCGGGCGGCTAAAGCGTTATAGCCCCGGTTTGTGATGGCAAAGTAGCGCTCGCCCGTTTTCCAATTCCACATGGAAGCCGTCCAATCCTGGCTCGCTATAAGGACCCGAGACTCGTCCGTGGGGTCGAAAGAAGCCGTTTCAATTGCCCGAGCGGGACCAAAAGAGGCGCCGAGTTCCTTCCCTGTGGCGATGTCATAAACGCGGGCCTTGCGATAACGAGTGCCAACGACGACCAATGTCCCGTCTTTGTTAAATTGGGCGTCGGAAAGCTCATTGGTGTGCCACCAAAGGTGCGCAAGCTTGGGGGATTGATCGAGAAGCGAGGCGAGTCGGGTGCGGTTGAGTTTTTCCCGCGCGGGTCCCTCCATGCGTGTCACCTCGATGAACGAGGGAAGGGCCTCAATCAAGTCTCCGCTCCCCACGAGGTTCAGACCCTGCGCAACCTCTGTGGCAATAGTGCGGGCGCGATCTTCGGCTTTCCTCGTGAGTTCCCGGTTAACTTCGAAGCCGAACACTGCAGCGAGAACTCCGCCAAAGCCGATCCATAAAGCCGCACGTTTAAACCAGGAAATCCGCTTTTCGAGCGCGCGAATCTTTCGAATCGATTTTCCGTTGAGCAGACAAGCGAGGTCCGCATAAAGATCGTCCCCGGACTGATGACGCTTACGAGCATCCCCGTCACAAGCCTTGAGAAGCACTTCATTTAACTCGCGCAGCTGCTCCGCTTCGGGCCAGCTTGCAATGTCATCCGGAAGGTCTGGAAATTCCTTCCGATCTTTGCCCATGCAGGCCTCGTAGAGGACCTTGCCCAGGCCGTAAACGTCTCCCTGCGGACTCCCGGCGCCTTCGGGTGCGAGAAAGCCTTCGGTTCCGACAAAAGACTGGCAATCGACGACTCTGCTGACCATCCCCATGTCAGTCAGCTTGGCGCGCCCATTCACGTAGACGACGTTGTTGGTCTTTACATCGCGGTGAACCAGCCCATGCCTGTGCAGACAACCGAGGGCCTTGCTCAAGCTGATGCCGAGCTCGAGGGCGGACTGAAAAGGAAGCCGGCGTTTTTCCTTTAGGACTCGATCGAGCGTCCAGGGGCAATAACTTTCCGAAGAGATAGCACTCTCTCCGTTCAGGTCATCCGCTAGTTCAGTGACGTAGTAGAAGTAGCCTTCCGTCGTATTTTGGCCGACGTGGAGGAGGTCGATGAGACCTTCATCCTGTCGAGAGATGGGATGGAAGCGCCGAATCCCCTCGACCTCGCGCTCGAATGGACGCTCATCCTCGAATCGATCGCGATAAACAACTTTAAGAGCGCAAAGTGTTCCAGTAATGCTGCGGGCAAGCCAGACGTCGCCATAGGCGCCACTACCGATAAAACGAAGCAGCTCGTAATCCGGAATTTGAGGTTTCGCAGGCTCAGACACCTGTTCGCGGTCGTGGGCGCGGTTCATGCAAGCTCTCTCGTGTGGAGCTTACAGTAAACCGGGAGCAGCGGACTTTGGCAAGAAGCGAAGCCGGAAGGCTGCAGAAAACGAGAAGCCGACTTACGACCGGGCATTGCCTGGCTGGGAATAATGCCAGTGCGGATCGAAGTCGATGGCGCAATGAGATCCACCACCCCAGGTGCTTTTTTTCCCAACGTGCTCGACAAGGGAGGGAACATGGTAAAGGACCGGGCCGATCCGCGCCGCGAGCCGGGATATTTTGATGTCCTGCATGCCTGAAACTTCGTTCCAGTGTTTAAGGACGTACTGTGCGGCAGAGCGGCTGATGACGAAGGCCTGGCTGCCGTAGATCGATTCCGGATTGGCGACGATGAGACGATTCTTCACATCGCACGCCAAAGGCTGAACGCCCGGATTGTAAAGGCTGCCTAGTGTGAATCGCTTGAACTGAAGCGCGGGCCAGGAGACGAGAGTTTCGTAAAACGAGCGGTTGAACTCAAGATCGTCTTCGATGAAAAGGATGTAATCGGCGTCAGTCTTTTTGAGCAGTCGCTCGAGCGCGAGATAGGAGGTTCGCGTCTGCCGTTCACGGGGGTCCTCTCCACGGCCATCATCCAACTGCACGTGAAGAGGAACAGCAGGGCAATTTCTCGCAATGCTCGCCAGGGTCCTCCTTCGTAATCGGGAGCGTGCTTCACAGGAAATCATGCAGATTGCAAGGCGAGGAACACGTTTCACCGAGGCTTTAGCCAAAACTCGAAGCTGCTTACGATAACGACCGACGCCGCCGTCCCAGTGCAGCTGCAGATCGCGAAGGAAGGCACGGCACTCGGCCTCATACCAAAACCCGTCAACCTGCCTGTTGGCGAGGAAGAGATTCCATTTATCTGTGTTCCTATGTTGGAAAAGCCGTTTACCGTCAAAATCATGCTGACACATCGTACCCTCAAGACGATGAATCGGCTCTGAGGGCATGGCATATGGCTGGGCGAGCTTTTCGAACGCGAGATGAAAGGTCTCCTTATCTCCATGCAGATGCTCGTAATAGAAGTCCGAATGCTCGTTGAACCACATCGCCAACGATAACGATTTCCAGCATGCCCGCTTATCGACCAGGATTTGACCCGATTCGAACTCAGGCCCAGCCGGCCGCTTCAGTCCGCAATTATCCCAAATGATTTGCGTTTTTTCGAATTGCCCAAAGTCGGGCCAAAAGACGGCGCGGGCAGCGGTATACTCCGGCGTATCGAACAGATAATCCGGATTGCGGACGGGGACATTGTCGGCGTCGAGAAAGAGCACTTCACGAAAACGAGAGTGGAGAATTGCATACGGTTTTAATTCCCAGCCACCGAGCCTGCGCACTGGAAAGCGCTTCCGCACCTCGAACGCATCTACTGGACGGACATCGAGGGCTCGCACAAGCGATTTCATCCGAGGGGTTAACTCGCCAGGTCCCAAATGCCAGAGTTCGATCGGCAAAGTGCAGCCGAGCTTCCGGAGCATATTGATACAAACCCACGCGCATGGAAAAAACTTGATCCCACCACCACAAATGACAATCCCGCGTCCTTCAAATCCACCTGGGTAGGCTTTCAGGTCCTGCACGCCGCATTCAAAGGCAGCCGCTGCGTTGTGAATGACGAGAGGCTGATCGTCGTAAGCATTGGACGCACTTCTTTGGACACCCCGTCGCGCTGCAAGCTTTTGCCGCGAGTTAAGGTATTCGAGAGCGCCGCCATTGAAATAGGTTTCAATCCTGTGGATCACCTCGTCGGCCGTGATAAGCGACATGCATCGAGGGAGGCCTTTGACAACATCGAGGCAAAGGTGGTCGGTAGCATCCCGTTCGTCTCGATCTCGAAGTGGCGCAACACGGCTGCGCCAACAACCTCCCGTTTGGCAACAGGAGAGCGCGCCCGTCGTGTGAATGTATTGATGATTGGGGTAAGCCTCCCAATGCGCTGGTTCCCTGCCGCCAGCAATCACAACACACGGCCGAGTGCCGGCTGGAGCATCTTTACAAGGGACAGCAGCCGCCAGGTGCATGGCAGCCGTAACCGGACAGAGCACGCCCTGAGAGTGATAAATGAGACGAATGAATTGCCTCAACGTGGTTTGACCACGAAAGTCGATGACATGGTTTAGTCGAGGATGGTGATGACCGTGCTGGCCAACCTGGACGAATTGTATCCGGCCGCAAAAATGATCGACGACACGCTGGAATCGGACACTTTCCCACCATTTGATGGTCACATCGTACTTTCCACCTGCAACAATCACCCAGAAAGGAATATCGCGCTTTGTGACCTCGTAGACCTGGGAGTACCATGATTTCTCCAAATCCGAGATATGGATATCGCCGCGAAACTCGATCGGCCGGATCGAAAGGCTAAGATGAGTATTAAGGAAATCGATGTACCCGTGCAAACAGTGGTAAGGAGAGTCGTTGGACCGATCGATGAGCGGATAGGAGCACTCGAGCAACCGAACGTTCTTCGCTTCCTCATCCAATTGAGTAATAAAGGGATTGTTTTCCCAAATTTCGGGACAGAGCGTTCGAACGTCGGTGTAAAACTGACGAGGATAACACCTATGGAGATCCCTTACAGCCGCCGTCAGCATAACGATATCGCCCGGCGAATAGAAACTCTTGAGAACGAGCCTTTGCATTAGAGACAAACGGAGCGGGCACGATTTTTCATCGTGACACGAAGGAAATGCGATTGCTGAAAAAACCCTCTACTTGCGGGTCACATGCACACGGCAAGCCCGCCCGATTAAAGGGCTCCTTGTATTCTCACTCGGACTGGGGCTAGGACTTTCCTGTGAATGAAATGGGCTCTGCGGTTTCACCGCAGGCCGCGGGCTGTAAGATGGTTTTAATTGTTGCGGTTTCTGACTTCGTAGGGTTTGGGTTTGCATAGAGTGGGAGTGTCCTCTGCGTCCAGCAAAGGAAAGTCGAGTGAAAAGCGATCTCGATAGGCTTCGGATTGAGAGATCCTGTCCCAGAGCCTGGAACGTACGGCGGCCAAATCCATTTCAAGCGTTTGGTGTTCGCGGACCGTTGACCTGATTTGCCTCGCGAAAAAAAACGTCCTGGCGAGCCATCTTCTCCAGCCGTAGCCGATGTCCAACTTTAGCAGCATTTGGTTTTTAACTTTTCGATTTCAGCCTTGATGAGTCCAAAGACGCGGTGCTTGGCCACATAAATGCGAGTCTTGCTCACCTTCAGGAACGCCTGGATGTTTTCGATCGGCCATTCCTTCAATACAGCCAGCTCAAATATCTGGAATTGTCTCGGATCGAAACGATGCCGAACACGTTCGACAGCGGCATAGAGCAAATTGGCCTCCCATTCTTCATTCCACCTGCTTTCCAATTCCGGCGCAACCGCGGGCTCTTCATTGTCAGTCCCGTTCGGGGAAGTTTCATGGATAGGAACCGATACGAACTCTCCACGCCTGCGCAATTGATCCTTGATTCGCCAGGTGGTCAGTTGGAAAAGCCAGTTGCGAAAATAGCCCCGCTCACGGTTGTAAGAGAGCTTGGGAATCGCGTTGCAGACGGAAATCACAGTCTCCTGAACGACATCTTCGCATTCCGCATTGGACAACCCGGAATCCCGGGCGATTGAATAGATCAGGCGCCAGTAGACGGTAAAGAAGGAGCTCCACGTGTCCTTATCATCAAACTGTCGCAACCGGCTGATTAGGCTCTTGCGAGTCGCCAGATCATTCTGCAGGTCAATCTGCCTTAATCTTTCAAGAGTAGCTTTCACGTGTTTAGAAACAGTGCTCCCGGATGCGCTATGTCTGCCGAAAGGCGGGCATCGACGCCAAGGAGGTCGGAATAAGATATCCCGCCCAGGCAGACACGGATTTATCAATTGGAGGCAGAATTGTCATTATCGATTTGGCATGCGCCAGTGCCCCTGCACTACGGCTTGGTTGTAGCACAGGGGACCAGCGACTTACCCACCTCCGTGGAGCTGCCGACATTCTTCGGCTTGAAATTGAGTTCGGCTGCGGGGTGTGACGGCGCAGCATTGAAAATCTGAGCCAGTTCGAGGCGCAAGCGCGCCAGTTCGTTCTTGATCTCACGGATTCGGCGGCGTGGAACCTTCCCGTTTGTCACATTCTGGTCTGATTTTTTCATGTCGTTGGGCATTGAGTGTCTCTACTGGAGTATTCGAAGCACTTTTGCCGAATCTTACAAAAAAGTTGAAAAATCTTTTCGTCAGTCCTGCGAGCGGGAAGCTGCTGCAATCGTGAAACTTACAACTTGCCGACATCAAAAAATGATCGCAAAGCGCCAAGCTAAAGAATTCGATCTGCACGATTTTCTGCATCCAGGAGGCAAAAAATCGGACCGCCTCGAGGCGTTCGAATCTCAAATCTCAGAAACTTTGCGCAATACCCTGTTCTCGTGGGTTCTAAGTTGCCTGAGCCGTATCTATCCCTCATTCTGCGCTGAGGCAGAGCAGCTTGCGAAAACTCAAGCTGGCCCAGGCCGAAAATATGAAATCTTATCAGATTTTGGCGGGAATGTCCCCCACGCTGGCGACGGATGTATTGGAATTTGCGTTCGCGGAAGATAAGAAACTTTACCGCGCGGCCATGGAAGCCGTGGCTCAGGCGCGCAAGGTGCGAATGATCTTCCTGGAACGCCAGCCGCGGACCGAACGGAACGCGTCGATGCTGACATTTTTAAGCCGCCCGGCGCTTGACGTTGTCACCGACAATTTGCTCCGTGCGTGGCTCCTTAAGAAGCATACCTCTTTGCTCACCGATTTTCTCGATGAGCTGAAAATTCCCCACGAAAAAGGAGTCGTCGAGGATCTTCCGAAAACAGTGGAGGACGCTGTCCTCTCCTCGACCATCGACACGCTGATCGCCAAACACCCGGCCGAGTTGGTGGCTGTGTATCTTCATGCCTTCAACGACATGAACGACGTCAACTGGGAAAACCTCCAAACAAAGCTGCACGACGATCCACGGCTGAAGCTAAACTCCGCCGCTGCGTGATAACACAGCGTTCATGAACCGGCGCCTGGTCAAATGGCTGCTGCTTTTCGGTCTTTGGACGCTGATCGGATGCGCTGTTGCGAGCCAGCTTTATTTGACCCACGCCCAAAGCGGTGACGCTGTCACGTGGCGGTTCGCGCTGACCAAATCGCTGGCGGATTGGTACGTGTTCGCATTGCTGGCCATTCCAGCGTCGTGGCTGGCCCGGCGTTTTCCTCTCGAGAAGCGAGGCTGGGGTTTGCCACTGCTGATTCACCTCGGCGCCAGCGCGCTCTTTTCCGTTGCATGGTGGATCGTGCGGGCGCTGATCGAACAGCGGGAAGGACCGAGCGGAGAGGGGTTCATGTCGGCGTCCCGCTATTTGGTAGCGACCTTCGTCGTCAACATGCTGGTTTATTGGACCATTGTGAGCGTAACCCATGCGCTCAGTTACTACTCGAAGTACCAGGAACGAGAGGTGCGAGCCGCCGACTTGGAACGGAGACTGACAGAAGCACGCTTGCAGGCGCTGCAGATGCAGCTCAACCCGCATTTCCTGTTCAATACACTACACGCCATCTCCTCGCTCGTGCACAAGGACGCAGAAGCTGCCGACCGCATGATCAGCCGGTTGAGTGACTTGCTGCGGTATACGTTGGAGAGCACGCACGCGCACGAGGTGCCCTTGCAACAGGAATTACAAATCCTCGACCGGTATTTGGAGATCGAGCAGACGCGGTTCGGAGCGCGCCTAACCGTGCAAAAGGAGGTCGCACCGGAAGCGTTGCCGGTCATGGTGCCCAACTTGATCCTGCAGCCCATCGTTGAGAATGCGATCAAGCACGGAATCGAGCCCCATGCGAGGCCGGGAGTCATCCGAATCTGCGCATCACGCGGCAGCGGATTGATCCTGGAAGTGCGCGATAATGGCAAGGGCCTCCGGGCTGATTCGCAACGCGAACGGGTCGGCATTTCAAACACCCGGGCGCGGCTGGAGCAGCTTTATCCGTCCACCCATCAGTTCGAGATGGCCAATTTGCCTGAAGGCGGACTTTGCGTGCGCATCGAAATCCCGTGGCGAACTGGTACGACCGAAAAAGGGGCCAGGCCACTTGCCATTAACGATTTCGCCGCCGTGCAACTTCGCAGGATCGATCACCACATGCTTAATGCGTTGGCGCTTCCAGGTGTAAGTCGTGTGCACCAGGCCATCGGAAGATTGAATAACGGCCGGATACGAATACTCCCCGGGTGAATCCTCCAGCACAAGCGCGCCGCGCCAAATGGTACCGTCGGATGAGGTGGCAATGTTGAGCGGTGATCGTCCTCGGGCTGTGTGGTTGTAAACAAGCAAATGCCGGCCATCTTTCAACGTAACGGCATCGATCCCGGAGTTCGGATTCGGTAATTCCGTCAACTTCATCTCGGACCAACTTTTGCCCTGGTCGGAAGAATCGACGCGAAAAATTTTCTTCTGCTCCGTCCGGCCAATTGCCAGCAGGCGTTCCCCGTTGAGCTTAAGGATTGTCGGCTGGATCGCCCCGATTGTTTTGCCGTCATTCACCGGATTTGTCTTTTCCCATGTAACACCGAGATCCGCCGTCCTCTCGAAATGAACACGCCAGCCGCCCTCTTCGGTGCTGCTCGGGCAAAGGATAGCGCCGTCGCCAAGCTGGATCGGTTTATTTTTGATTGGGCCAAGTATGCCCTCTGGAAGGCGCTTTGGTTTGGACCAGGTGCGTCCGCCATCCGTCGATTGGATGAGCATTCCCCACCAGGTGTCCGGGTTCGGCCCCACCTTGTAGAAGAGGAGTAACGGACCATCCTTCGGCTGGAACAGGACAGGATTCCAGCACGGATATCGTTTGGACGAAGACTCAACGCCATTCGCAACCTCGACTGGCGCAGTCCAGCCATCCTTCCCGAGATGCGCGAGCCAAATGCCAACATCCGAATTCTTTTCGTGAGTTCCACCGAACCAGGCTGCGACCAGGCCTGACGGTGTTTCAACGATGGTCGAGGCATGGCACGACGGGAACGGAGCTTTTTCGAAAATGAACTCTGCTTTCACAATAGAATCGGCGCTGAAGGCAACGTTGACGCCGCAAAAAAGACCAGAGAGTAGGAGAACTGAAAGCAAGTTCGAGTCGCGATTGAGGAAATGCTTCATGTTCGGATCGTGTTTGATCTGGTACGGCAAAGCACGACGAAATTTTTTTATGGCTGGAGCAGCCGTCGGCTGCTACTTGCCTTCAATGAGTTCCTGGGCTTCGCGCATGAGGAACTGAGTAGTCAGCCAATCGTTCCAGCGTTCGCCCGCATTTTTCCTCAGAGGCAATTCAGCGGCGGCCATGTCGAGGCTCGCCTGAAGCGTGAGCTTTGCCTGGTCGACTTGCTTGAGTCGAAACTGCGCCATGGCGACGACCATATTGGCTGCGACCTTGCGAAAAACATCGCCCTTACGATCGAGCGTTTTCTGCATCCACTCCATTGAACGATTCCAGTCGCCACGCCGATACTCGGCCAAACCCTTGGCGAATGTGAAGTAAGGCCAAAGCTTGTCTGTTTCGCCCGCCGCGATCGCGCGGTCAGCCATGGCGGTAATCGCAGGCATTTCCGAAGAAGCAGGCGCCAGCAGCAGGCAGTCTTTGGTCATGCGCTCACAGATCATGGGATCATTGGTGCCGCCGAACTGCTGGAGGATGCGTTGTCGATGCTGGCGGTAGCCTTCCGTATCCCCATTTTGCAGCAGCAAGGGAGCAAGATAGTGATAGGCCATGTGGTCATTGGGAACAGACTCGATGACTTGAACGAAATTTGAAATCGCCTCCGGCCATTGCCCCATGGCCGCGTGGACCCGCCCCAGGACATTAAAGATCCCCGCAGCCGCGGCATTCGGCGGCATCGCGCGCAGCATATTTTCCGCTTCTTCGAAACGATTTTGGCCAAGGTAGAGGCCGATCTGGGCATAGCGCTGGCTCAGTTCGGCTTTGCGTTTTTCATACGTGGCCATTTCCTCAGCCTTGCGACGGAACTTCGCCTGCTCCTGTTCCGCCATCACCGCAAGATGATGCGCGCGACGTTCGCGGATAAAAAGGAACAAGGACAAACCGAGACCGAGAACAAGCGCCGCCATTACCGCGCCACCCGCAGCGACCACGGTTTTATTACGTCGAATAAGTTTTTCAAAACGATAGATCGTACTCGGCGGCCGCGCCTCGATCGGCTCGCTATCGCGGTAACGGCGAATATCAAGGGCCATGGCATTCGCGGTTTCGTAACGGCGAGTACGATCCTTCTCAAGCGCCTTCATCACAATCCAGTCGAGATCGCCGCTCAACATATGGATCAATTTTGGCGCATCGGACTTGCGGCGATTGGCCACCGTCGTGAGATCCGCGGCGATCATTGTGCTGAGGCAAGTCGACGGCCGTTCCGGCTCTTTCTCGCGAATGGTGCGCCGCATTTCATCGAAACCAGCCTGGAGCAGCGCTTTCGGATCAAAGGGCGGCCGGCCCGTCAGCAACTCATAGAGCAAAACGCCAAGCGCATAGATATCGCTGCGGGTATCGATATCGAGGCTCGTCATCACAGCCTGTTCGGGGCTCATGTAAGCAGGCGTGCCGATGAACTGCTCGTATGCCGTGAACAAAGTTTTGTCGGTAAGGCGCTGATCGCTCGTCGCCTTCGCAATGCCGAAATCGATCACCTTCGGCACCGGCACCCCATCGTTGACCGTCACCAGTATGTTCGATGGCTTCAGGTCTCGATGAATGATCCCCTTCTGATGCGCGTGCTGGATGGCATGGCAGACCTGGATGAAAAGATCGAGCCGCTCGGCGGTTGAAAGCTTGGCTTCGTCGCAATAATCGGTGATGCGCACGCCCCGGACCAATTCCATCACGAAATAGGGACGCCCTGTTTCGGTCGCGCCCGCATCGAGAACTTTCGCGATATTCGGATGATCCATGAGCGCCAATGCCTGCCGCTCCGCTTCGAAGCGCGCGATCACAGACCTGGTATCCATGCCAAGCTTGATCACTTTCAAGGCCACCCGCCGACGAACCGGTTCCTCCTGCTGCGCCATGTAAACCACGCCGCAACCTCCTTCGCCGATCTGTTGCAGAATCTTGTACCGACCGATCCGATCGCCCGGTTTCTCGCTGACAGGCAGCGAGAGCACGATGGTTTTTTTCGCAGGCTCCTGGGTGGGATCGTCCATGAAACCTTCGACCCGATCGTGAGCTTCGATCAATTCCTCAACCCGCCCGCGCAAATCATTATTCCCTTCGCATGCGCGTGTGAGGAATGCCCCCCGCTCAGGTCCTGCAGGCAATTCGATGGCTTCGTTAAAGATCGCTCGCAGAGAGTTTTTCGATTTATCCATGTTCTGTCCTTTCAATCACCAGTGCGGATTCCACGGATAAAAAGGGCCAACGTTCAGGACGCTTTCTGCTCAGGACGGCGCAGGTGATCATAAAGCCACGCCCGTGCGAAGGTCCATTGACGCTTGATGGTGCGCTCGGAAACGCCCAGCGCGCGTCCGGCCTCTTCATTGCTCAACCCCACAAAGAAGCGAAGTTTCACGACTTCAGCGGCTGCCGGATCGTCGAGGGCCAAAACCTCCAGGGCTTCGTTCACCGCGAGCAATGTTTCATCGGTGGCTTCGGTCGCGATAGTGAATCGATCCAGCTCAACTCGTATGGCGCCGGAACCGCGTTTCTCCGCCTGCTTGCGGCGAGCAGTATCGATAAGAATGCGTCGCATTGCCTCCGCGGCCGCGCCGAAGAAATGGGAGCGTCCGTTCCATTGCTCGCTCTGGCCGGTCGTCAGGCGAAGCCATGCCTCATGGACCAGCGCAGTAGGCTGCAATGTTTGGCCAGGTTGCTCCTGG
>Ga0193692_1000185_pt1 | contig 15357 bp, 10 predicted proteins | sample L3a1metaG_FD_144917 | JGI IMG/M metagenome (GOLD analysis project Ga0193692, IMG submission 144917) | Soil microbial communities from a riparian zone of the East river system, Colorado, United States - L3a1 | ecosystem: Environmental > Terrestrial > Soil > Riparian zone | place: USA: East River... | reverse complement strand
CAGCACGCGGCCAATGATGCTTCGCCCCGCGTCCGGCTCGAAGCTGTTCGCGTCGCCAGCTTTTTCCGCGGCGAGGAAGCGATGGATGTCGCATACGAATCGCAGAAATACCCGGGCGACTACTATCTTGATTACACATTCAAGGAGACTACCCGCCAGTTGCAGACAACTCTTCCTGGCCGTTATCTGCCCAAAGATCCGAAAGTTCTCGCCGGCGTCGTCGGCAAGCTATCGGACAAGGAACTGATGGACGCCCCGGACAGCGAATCAGTGCTCGTGGAGCGCCTGAATCGGCGCAGCACTGAGATCAATGCCCGGAACGCAGCTTTGATGAAGCTGGCGTCACTGCACAAATCGGATCGTGCCACTGAAACGATCGCAGCTTTGCGGCGGCTTGATGTCCAGAACGCTCAAGTCGGGGCTATCAAAGATCTGGCCACCGTCCTCGGAACTATGGACGCTGCCGATCTGGCGCGGCAACGGACGCCGCTCACGGAATTGGCCCATAATGGAAAAACACCAGCCGTTCGTGCGGCCGCTTACGCAGCCCTCGTCACAAGTGACGGGAAGCCCGACGTTCTTTGGTCCGAGACCGAAAAGAATGCAACCGCGCGGGCGAACCTGATCGAATCGATCGTGATGCTGCCCGATCCTGATTTCCGGACGAAATTCCAGCCTTTGCTCGTGGCAAGCTTGGAGAATTCAAGGACACCTGGCACAGTCCGAAATGCGGCTCTTCGCGCTTTACCCTTGATGGGCGCGCAAAACGCCGGTCAAAACTTCGAAATTCTCGCGCGTCATCTCCAGGACGGGCGCGACCTCTCGAGCGCCGCGCGATCAGTCATGGAATTGCCGCGTGCTTCCTGGAGCAAAGACAAGGCCCCGGCTGTCACTCAGGCAATCGTCGATTGGGCGAAAGCCATTCCTACGGACAGACGGACTTCGCAGGAATACGTCGAAACCGTTCAGGTGGGAATGGAAATGGCCGCCTTGTTGCCGGGAGCCGAATCAGCCCGGGTTCGCAAGAGTCTGCTCGACCTGGGCGTTCGTGTGTTTGCGATCAAGACTGTGCGCGAACAGATGCGCTATGATACCACGCGCATCGTGGTCGAGGCGGGCAAGCCGTTCGAAATCATTTTCGAAAATACCGACATGATGCCTCACAATCTCGTGATCGTTCAGCCGGGCGCGCGTGAAGAAGTCGGCACGCAAGCACAGACCATGTCCCCCGCTCCGGATAAGCAGGGAAAAGCCTTCATTCCGAAAAGCAAGAAGATCATCGCCTCCAGCAAGATGATCGAGCCTGGCCAGAAGGAAACGATGAAGCTCGTCGCGCCCGACAAAGTGGGTGAATACGATTACGTCTGCACCTATCCCGAACATTGGAAAGTGATGTTCGGCCAACTCGTTGTGGTGAAAGATTTGGACGCGATGCTGCAAGCCAGCGCCAAGCCCCTCCCGGCGCAAGCAGAAGCAGCCAACCACCACCACAACCACTAAGTTTTAACCCTTCGCGATTGATTCAACGCGGGCGATTTTACATCGCTCCGCGTTGAATGACTTCATTGTCATTTCTGCGGGCGCGACGCGCACGCGAAATGCGTGCGCAGGGGCCAGCCAGGATGACAATCTTGTCACTAATGTGCTCAGTAACAAGATGGTATGATGAGTGCTAACTATTCTTTGTTATCGAGAAATGTGTAATAAACTTCAAACTTTTATGAAAACTTATACAAAAGGATTCACTCGGCTTGAACTGCTCTTCGTTCTTCTCGCGATCGCAATTGTTGCTTTTCCGGCGGTTTCACTGCTGGCGAGCAACAAGCCCGGCTCGCAACGCGCGGTCTGTTTCAACAATCTCCGGCAAATCGGACGGGGTTTTCTCATGTGGGCAAGCGACCACGGCGACCGCTTTCCTTTTGCAACCGAGTGGCAGGCCGGAGGCGCACTCGGACATCCTTTAGCCGGCAACACCTGGTTTCAATTCAACCTCATTTCCGCGTACCTCGATTCCCCAAGGTTTCTTGTATGCCCAGCTGATTTGGAGACATCCAAAGTCGCAGATAGCTGGGGGGCTCAACCCAACGGTTTTCTAAACGCAGAATATCGAAATAACGCCCTGAGTTATTTTATCGCGTTGCACGGACAGCCCTATAGCGGACGGTCGATCCTTTCAGGCGATCGGAATATTCAAGCGTCGGGCCTATCCTCGTGCAGTCTTCTTCCAGGCGGTGAGCTTTGCCAGCAACTGACACCGGGGGACTCAACGGTACAATGGACTAACGCGATCCACGGTGCCGTCGGCCATCTTCTTTTCGCCGACGGATCTATCCACTTCGTGAATTCAAGCAATCTTCAAAAGGCTGTGCGGAACGACGAGGATGACGACAATGGTTCAGGCGTTCATCTACTGAGCAAATAAAGGAGGGGATATGAAACACTTTATTGCATTCGGAGTTGCTTTAGCGGTGATTTATTTCACAACGAGAGGTGGAGAAATCAATTTGGTTTCTTTATCTTCCCAAGGCTCCGAAACCGCCTCTGGAAATTCCTCGCGCCGGTCTTCAGAGGCACCAACATTTTCTTCGCTACCATCGCCAGGAATCTGACCGAAGCTGAGGCTAAATTCGGAAAACTGAATATTTTCCCGTTTGCTGAAGGGAATGCGAAAGGCCGTCGCTTGCTAATGTCTTTATTTTAATATTCGAGCAGTGACATACTGCCCCATTCCATGAAAACTTGCACCAAAGGATTCACTCGGCCTGAACTGGTCTTTGTTCTCCTCGGGCTCACCCTCGTGGCTCTACCCGCGGTTTCACTGCTGGCGGGTAACAAGACCGATTCGCAACGCGCAGTTTGCTTCAACAATCTTCGCCAAATCGGGCGCGGTGCGCAAATGTGGGCGAGCGATCACGCAGATCTTTTCCCCTGGCGTTTCCCTGTTTCTATCGATGGCGGAGTGATCAATCAGAACCTCTCTGCCGCTGCGTGGTATCGTTTTGACATCCTTTCGAATCACCTCGATTCACCAAAGATCCTTGTATGTCCGGCTGACTCGGAGACCCCCAGGATTGCAGACAATTGGACCTCTGCGCCAGGCGGTTTGTTAAACGCTGCCTATCGAAATGCCGCACTGAGTTACTTCATTGGGTTGCATGCGCAGCCTTATAATGGCCAATCCATCCTCTCCGGCGATCGGAATATTCGAGCTTCTGGGATATCTTCATGCAGTCTTCTGCCAGGGGGCGCAGCTTGCCCCCAACTCAGTCCGTTCGATTCAAACGTGAAATGGACCAATGCTATCCATGGTTTGGCCGGCCACTTGCTGTTCGTCGATGGCTCGGTCCGGATCTCGAATTCCAGCGATCTTCAAAGAGCGATCAGGGAGGATGGGGACGACGACAACGGTTCAGGGGTCCATTTGCTCGGCAAGTGATGGAGGCTCTATGAAATATCTTGCCACAGTAGGACTCGTGATTGCAGTCATCCACCCGCCAATACGGGCAGCGGAAATAAATGGGGCTTCAACAGCGTCTTCGGTCTCTCGAACGGCTTCTGGGAATTCCTCGGCCCCCATTTTTGGAGGCTCTGCAGTTTTCTTCACAAGCACCGCCCGGAATCTCACAGAAGCTGGGACTCAGTTCGGGAAGTTGAATATCTTCCGTTTCGATCCGATCACAGCAACGATTCGCCCGGTTTCTGCTGCTCAAGATGGATTGACAGGAGATGGCAACAGCTTCGCATTCTCGCCAACGCGGAACGGGCAATATGTGGCCTTTGCTTCCGAAGCCGCCAACTTTGCGCTTGGGGACAACAATCGCGCGCCGGATATATTCGTGCGCAATCTTCCGAATGAAACCACCACGCTGGCTTCGGCAGACTTGACGTCGAACACATCGCCGAATCCAAACCCAAATTCAGCTTTGCGCCCACTCTGCGCGAATCCGGAAGTTGCGGATGATGGCCGCTGGGCAGTGTTTGAAAGCAATGGGACCAACCTAGTCGCTTTTGCGAAAGACGGAAGCGGCCCCGATATTTTCGTTCGGGATCTCCTTTCAAACGTCACGACTCTCGTAAGCGTCGACACAAACGGAAGCGCGACATCCTCTTCGCGCAGCCCGCACATTACTCCAAACGGTCGGTTCGTCGCGTTCGTCAGCACCTCTACCAACCTCATCTCAGCTACCACGCCAGCGAATAGCCACCTGTTTCGGCGCGACTTGCAGAATGGAGAAACGATATGGATTTCGAAACCTTTAGAAGATCTTGGCCCGCACAGTAATTTCTATCCCGCCAACTACCAACTCGAGGACGCGATCAGCGACGATGGCGGCGTATTCGTCTACAAATTGACGTTTCCGTATTCTTCGTTCGCATGGCTCTTTCGATACAATTTTGCGACGGACGAGAGCGAGCAACTCACAACGAATGCATACTACAGATCGGTTGTCCGGATTTCGCCAAATGGCCGGTTTACCGCTTACGAAGAGGGACCAGATGTGGTTGTTTGGGACGATCTGTTGAAAACGAACATTCTCGTCAATCTCGACGCAAGCAATTCTCATCCTTCCTCTGGCGTATCTCACTCGCCTGCCGTTTCGAGCAATGGCCAGTATGTTGCGTTCCTGAGCGACGCGAGCGACCTGGTTACAAATGCAACGAATGGGAGATTTCAGGTCTACTGGCGCGACCTCCAGTCGGGTGTCACGCGGCTCGTTAGTCGATCGACGAATGGGGCAGCTGCGGGAGCAAATCACGAGTTCATTATCCCCGCCATTTCAGACGATGGCCTACTTGTCGCATTCGAGAGCGATGCTGTTGATCTCGTGCAGAACGACGGGAACGATGCCTCTGATGTGTTCCTTTACGACAGCACGACTGATTCTATCCGCCTGATTTCTTCTGCGAACCCTACAAATCCGGCACGTTCTTCGCGAAGGTTTAGCGGGTCGTTGCAGAATGCTTTGAGCGCCAATGGGCAGTTCCTGACGTATTTCGGTTATGATCTAAATTCGCTATCGTTGAGTAATCGTCTTTCGTCAGTTTTGATTCGCAACCTTAGCACTCGCACGAACGTCAGCATTTTTCTTGTGACAAATTCCATCTCCAACGCGGAGATCAGCGGCGATGGCCGATATGTTACCTATAATCGACGGGCGCGGAGTGGGGGAGGTGCGCTTCATAATGACGACTTGTTTCGATATGACGTGGTCACCGGAGAAAACGTCCCTCTGACGTCGCGCCTGGATCACAGCTTTGCAGGAGCAGGCGCGCACGTAATGAGTTATGACGGATCGATCGTTGCCTACGAGAATGCCAATAGCTACGGTCAGGACGTTTATATCTACGATTTTGTTTCTGGCACAAATTACCTCGCGAGCAGGCGTGCAGATGGCACCCCCAGTTCTGCAAGCACCCCGGTTCTTTCTCCGGATGGCAGAAAGCTATTCTTCATCGGTTCCTCTCAAGTCTACATGAAAGTGGCCACGAACCAGTCTGCACCGTTTCTTGCGAGTCACACTGTCAACACGAATGAAGGTCTGCAAGGCGCAGCAACGGCCGTCGCCATCAGCGGAAACTCTCAGTTCGCGCTGTTATCGTTCGGCTTCGATACCAATCGCGTCATTTATCGCTACGATATCACCGCAAACGCTACGTCTCTGGTCTGTAGCTCGTGCCAAAACGCATCTATCGATTCAGGAACATTGATGGCTTACGAAACAGCAGACGGCGTTTCCCGAATACGATCTGTTGCTATTCGCGACCTCGAAACAGGCCAGGCGACGAGCTTGAGCGATCCGGCCAGCCTGAATCTGCCGTCCGGGACACCGCTTGACTCATGGTCGCCGGTGATCACCGACGATGCGCGGTTCATTCTGTTCCTTAGCCGAAACTCTTCATCCGCCACAAACGTCACGCGTCTCTACGTGCGTGATCGTGTGATGAATCAAACCTTGCTCCTGACGCCGAACGCCGAAGGTATCGGATTGGTCACTGGCGATGGCGCCCAACTCGGAGTGTCCCGGGACGGCCGGACCGCGGTGTTCCGCAGCTTCGCCAGTGACCTTGTCTCCGGCGACTACAATGATACTCGCGATGTGTTCGTCGTGCGCCTCGGTTCTGGAGACAGTGATGGCGACGGCATGGATGATGATTGGGAAATCGCCTATTTTGGCAATCTGAGTCGCAACGGTCTCGGCGATTTCGATGGCGATGGTCAAAGCGACCTGCAGGAGTTTCGGGCCGGGACCGATCCGACGAATGCCGGCTCCATCTTGAGAGCCATCGCTGTCACGCCATTGAACGGCAAAGCGACGGTTGTGTGGAATGCGATCCCTGGCCGCAGTTACCGCGTCGAGTACAAACAAAATGTGGACGATCCTTCGTGGGCTGTAGTCTCAGGTGAAGTGCGGATTAACGGCTCAACAGGTTCGATGGAAGATCCGAGTTCTTCAGCGGATACACATCGCTTCTATCGGGTGGCGGTCCTGCGTTGAGCGGAACTATTATCAACGCGCGCGAAGGGCGCCGAGGAATCCGTTCACTACCAGGAAGACAGCCAGGAGCGGCAACAAGGCAAGCACTGCGACCAGGTAAACCCCGGAACAGATGGACGACCTTGGAATCCAGCGGATCAGTTGTGTTGCGCTTTGCATAAACCTCTCCATTAATGGCCGGGCAGCCGCTTCTGCACTTTGAAGAACATGACGGCCCAGGCAATCACCATAAGGAACACCACTCCGGCGACAATTCCAGCGACAATTTTCATCACCCGGGCCTGGCGCATCATCTTCGCGGTGGATTCCTTCTCGGATTCTCGGAACAGCGCGAATTCCTTGTCCAGAGAAACCACTGCTCCCGCTTCTTCGCGGAGCTTCACATAGAGCCATGGGTTGCGGTCTGCCCCAAAATTCTGCGGGAGCCTCGTCAACACCTCGTTGGGCGCATAGTCAAACCCGATCGTCCGCCAAAAAGGCGAAGTGAACTGGCTCCAGACACGAACCAGTCCGAAATTCTGGGCAACGGTTTTCATCCGGCCCCAAAGCAGGCCGCGAAGGGCGTCTGCCTGGCCGAAATCTTCAAAGGCCTCGCTATGCAGCCGTCCTTCGTGTCCAGAGACTTGCAATCCAAGCGCCCCTCCAATCTCTCCTTCATTCTCGATCACTTGGAATTCCTTAAATCGTCCCTCGAGCTCCTGGGCGGGCAGGTTTTCCTTCTGCCATAGGGCAACCAGCTTCGGAAGGTCGTCAACCGTAGCTCGGCGAACCTGCAGCGTGGGGTTGGTCATTGCGGAGATCATAAGGTTCGTAGTGGGAAGGTAAAGCGCTACGCGACCAAAGTGGATTGGTACGAGTCAACACTTGTCCACGTTTTAGCCACTCGAGCCTTCAAAGCCTCGTTCCGATAGTTGCTATAGCGCATGCAGAGCCAGAGGAAAGCAAGTGGTTTGCCACCCATTTACACCTGTTTCGCACTGGATTCTACACACGAGTTTTCGATCGGTCGTCTGGCTGCCGCATTTATGTCCGCGCTTCTCCTGAATTCCGTCGCTGCTAGCCGCCGTAAACAGTTCAAGATCGAATCGAAGCCTCGTGAGGCGTCAAAGCCTCTTCAAGCACGCACGTTGTCGAGAGCGGCGTCCTCAAGAGAGTAACACCTCCTCCGTCGCTGCTGGTTGGAAACCCCTTGACGGATGGCATGCCGCTGGCTACGTTCCTCCCCGTGATTGGGAATCGGAGCATTCAACTGCTGCTAACCGCTCTGCTGCTATGCAGGGCGGCGGTTGGGTGTTGAGTTAAGTTTTCTTTCCGAAACCCCACTGCCAAAACCTGGCGGTGGGGTTTTTCTTTTATGGAATGCCGCGCCGCCAAAAACCAATACGAGCGATGAAAAATAGAAATATCGTAATCTTCGACACCACACTCCGTGATGGTGAGCAATGCCCCGGCGCTTCCATGAATTTGCGCGAAAAGCTGGAAGTCGCCCGCCAACTGGCCCGCTTGCGTGTGGACGTCATCGAAGCCGGCTTCCCCGTCATCAGCGAAGGCGACTTTGCCGCGGTCAATAGCATCGCCCGCGAAGTCAAAGGTCCAATCATCGCCGGCCTGGCTCGCTGCGTGGCCAAAGACATCGATGCCGCCGGTGAAGCATTGAAACCAGCCGGACGGCGCGCCCGCATCCACGTCTTTCTCGCCACGTCGAAAATTCATCGCGAATTCAAGCTCGGCAAGGCCGAGGATGAAATCATCCGTCTCGCTGTCGAGGGCGTAAAACGAGCGCGATCGTTCGTGGACAATGTCGAGTTCTCGCCCGAAGACGCCTCTCGCACCGAACCGGATTTCCTTATTCAAGTCTGCAAAGCCGTAATCGCCGCCGGCGCGACTACCATCAACATTCCCGACACTGTCGGGTGGGCCGTGCCCGACGAATTCGGGCAATTGATCGGAACGCTCTACGAATCCGTTCGAGAATTCCAAACCGGCAAAGCCGTCATCAGCGTCCATTGTCACAACGATCTTGGCCTCGCCGTCGCGAACTCGCTCTCGGCGATTCGCCATGGCGCCCGCCAGGTGGAATGTACTGTCAACGGCATCGGCGAACGGGCCGGCAACGCGGCCCTCGAGGAAATTGTCATGACCCTCCGGACCCGTCGCGATTTCTTCGGCAAATTCGATTGCAACGTGAACACACGCGAGATCGTGAAATCTTCACGGCTCGTTTCGCGCATGAGCAGCCTCCTTGTCCAACGGAGCAAAGCGATCGTCGGTGAAAATGCTTTCGCGCATTCCAGCGGCATTCACCAGGACGGCATCTTAAAGAAACGCGAAACCTACGAGATCATGGATCCGCAGGAAGTCGGCTGGGGCTTGACCGAGTTGCCGCTCACCAAGCATTCCGGACGCGCGGCCGTGGCAGCTCGCCTCAAGCATCTTGGTTTTAAAATGAGCGACGCCGAGTTGCAGGCGATCTTCACCCGCTTCAAGGAAATCGGCGATAAGAAGAAATTCGTTTATGACGACGATCTCGTCGCACTCGTGGAAGGACAGATCACGGAAGTCCCACAAGCCTGGACTCTCGATTACCTCAGCGTCAGCAGTGGTAACAAGACGGTCCCAACGGCGACCGTGCGTTTGCAGCGTGCTGACAAAAAGAATCAAGCGGAAGTGCTCCAGGACGCCGGCACTGGCGATGGCCCTGTCGATGCCGCGCTCAAGGCCATTGATCGCTTGACTAAGACACGTGGCCGTTTGATGGACTATTCTTTGCGTGCTGCCTCTCAAGGCAAAGACGCTCTGGGCGAAGTCACCGTGAAGGTTGATTTCGGCGACAGCGAACTTGTCACCGGCAAAGGCGCGAGCACCGACGTGATCGAGGCGAGCGCAAGGGCCTATCTCAATGCCGTCAATCGGTTCCTGAGCACGAACGGAAAATCATCTGGCAAAAGCAAGGTGAAGCCGGCAACGGTTTAAGACTGCAAGTGCCGTCAAGGAAACGTGCTCTTATCCTCGCACGGCTCGAGTTTGCTGATCGCGGCCATGATTTCATTGGCGACCTGTTGGTAAATCTGTTTGAGCCGCGGCTTGGAACAACTCTTCGCTTCGGCGCGCAGTTCTGCGAAAAGCATCGGATGGCCGTACTTCACGGCGATCCGATGCCGCCGTGGAATCCCAACATGGCGGCCATATGCCTCGTAGGTGCCGAACACTCGCACGGGGACTACTGGAGCATTTGATTTGATGACGGCCAGTCCAATGCCCGAGCGGCCTGGCTGCAACTTGCCGTCGCGAGTTCGTGTTCCTTCCGGAAACAGCAGGATAGCGCCGCCGCTCAGCAAACGATCCAGGATCGCTTTCAGGCCGGCACCTCCGCCGCCCTCTCGGTCTACAGGCACTGCCTGCCAGCTACGCAACGTTGCTCCCACACCCGGGAATCGAAAAAGAGTATCGCGAGCCAAAAAATTGAGAGGCCTCTTTAATGGAACGCCCACCAGCGGCGGATCGAGGAAGCTCGCGTGGTTGGAGGCAAGGATTGCAGGTCCTTCGAGAGGAACTCGCTCACGATTGTAAGCTTTCCAACCAAAAACGATCGCATAGGAAATCCGGAAGAAGCTCCAACCCAGCCAATAGCTCGGATTCATCGAGCGCGACATGCCAATCGAAGTCGCTGCTGAAACGTTCGCCTCATTTCACGAGTGTTGGGGCTGAAGTGCCGCCAGGCGCTTATGCACTTCGGCTATTATCATCGCACTGGTCGCTTCAGCCGTCATCCCTGAATTATTGATCACCATCGCTCCCAGCGCCACCATCAACGGTGCCGCGGCCCGCTGGCTGTCGCGGTGATCCCGCTCGGCGAGATTCTCCTGCACTCCATCCGCATGACGGCGCTTTGTCCGCTCATTCAGGCACGCATCCAGGTAGAACTTAAAGTCGGTTTCGGGAAAGACATTCGTGCCAATGTCACGTCCTTCCATGACGAGGTTCCCGAACTGAATGCATTCGCGCTGCTTCTTCTTCATCCAGTCGCGCACTTTTGGAACGGCAGCCACATGCGGAACAGCAGCGCTCGTTTCCGCCGTGCGAATCTCTTTCTCAGGATAATATCGCTCCACGAGCAATCGCACATGTTTGTCAACGCACACGAGCTCCGTATGCCATTTGCGACACTCTGTCCAGACAGCCTTCGGATCATGAACATCGACGCGCTTCGTCAAACAGTACCACGCCAGCGTCCGATACATCGCTCCGGTGTCCACATAGACAAAGTCGAGCGCCTTCGCCACCAGTTTGGCGTTGGTGCTCTTCCCGCTCGCGCTCGTCCCATCAATGGCAACAACTATTGGCATGAAATCACATCGCTACTCCGCGTAAAGATGATCCGCCGAAAGCTCTTTACCGCCGGCAGCAAGGATCGTGGCGCCCAATCCATGCGGCGATCGAGCCGCCAGCTTCTGGAAAAAGTTCGGGAATGTTTTCTTCACGCAGGACGGATTGTTTATTTTTATACCCGACACTTTCAATCCAAGAATCGCAAAACACATCGCCATTCGATGATCGTTGTACGTTTCGATCGTTGCGCCATGCAGCCTCCCCGGCTCGACTTCGAGTGTTTCGCCCGTTTCAGTCACTCTGGCTCCGCATTTTGTAAGCTCCGTTCGCAACGCCATCACTCGTTCACATTCCTGCAGCCGCAAGCGGCGCAGATCGTTAAAGCGAACCTTCTGGTCCGCGAAGGGCGCCAGCATCACAGCCGTCATAATACTGTCGCCGAGATCTGCCTGGCGCGAAAGGTTCGCCGGCAAGGGGAGAAACCTGGGAAATTGCGCGTCAATCTGCGCGCTCTTTACCGCCGTTTCCCAATAAGCCACTGAAATCTCCGAACGCGTGAGCCAATTCGCTGCCCAAAAATAGCTCGCGCTTGAGGCATCCGGCGCGACCTGGAATGGCTGCTTCTGTTTACGAAACTGATCGCAGAGCTTCTGGGTAAGCACGACGTACGGTGATTCCTCTTGATTTTCACCAATAACCACGACTTCCCATTTTCCTGTCGTGGCGCAAAGAAGCAGTGCCGATGCGAATTGAGAGCTTTCTTCGATGCTCACTGTGCAGCGACCTTTTCTTGGACCGCTTCCATGAACCAGGGCAGGTAAACGTCCATTCGCAGAATCAATTCGATATCCCAGTTCACGTAAGGCGTTAAATAATGCCGACTGCGGACGCTCATGCATCCTCGGAACGCCATGGATCCGGTAACATCCGCTTCCCAGGCAGACCAGCGCAGTCAGGAATCGCGCGGCAGTTCCGGCGTTTCCCACAAACAGCTCAAGAGGTTGAGTCTCGGTTCCTCCCGGTGGAACCATTCCTCCGCGGCCGTAAACAGTAATGATCCGATTGCCCTGGTCAGCGGGATCGGGCGCCACATTCACCATGAACCCCAACTCCTGCACGCAACCGACCATTACCTGCGTGTCTTCGCTCCAAAGAGCGCCCGCAATGGTGCTTTCGCCATCCGCGAGCGCTGCCAGGATCAGCACGCGGTTGGTAATGCTTTTGGAACCGGGCACGGTGATAACCGCCCGAACAGGCTGCGGCAAGGGGACTACTTCAATGCACTCCGGAAGCGACATTTGCTATCGCAAATCTTACTCAGGTGAGGTGCTTTGGCCACACCATTGATCGCGCCGGTGCTTGGCATCGGTGAAAAACTCTTCGATCGCCTTTCGGTCATCGTTCTCGAGAGCCAGCTGAAACTCCTGCAAATCCTCGATAAACACCCCCAGCACGCGCGCCAGGTTCCGCCGATTCGAAATGCTGATGTCTCTCCACATCTCGGGCGAACCGGAGGCAATGCGCGTCGTGTCACGAAAACCACTTGCACAAAGGATTGATTGCTCCTTCGGGTGCACCGGGCTGAGCACATAATTTGAAAGCTCCGCCGCCACCACGTGCGGCAAATGGCTCGACCGGCTTACCAGTTCATCGTGCAGCTCCGGACCAATCCTCAGCGGCACCGCTCCGACCGAACGCCAGAACTCTTCAATCCTCCCCACCGCCTCGGGCTTTGAATTCGGACTCGGCGTTACTGCACAGACCGCGCCCGCAAATAAATCCGCCTTCGCTGCGGAAGGACCCGTTTTCTCCGCACCTGCCATCGGATGGCTTCCGATGAACTCGCCCGCACCCTTCGCGATAATCGGCTCCAATTCCTGCACGATCGGCGCCTTTACACTCCCCACATCCGTCACAAGAGTTCCCTTCTTCAGCGCCGGTTGTATGCGCTCGGCGATCTCACGCATTTGTCCCAACGGGATACAGAGAATCACCAAATCGGCGTCTTTGACCGCTGCGGCGAGATCCGTCATGACCTCATCGACTACTCCCAATGCCTCGCACTCTTTGACACTGGCTGGCCGCCGGACAAATCCGACTATGCGGTTTGAAAGTTTGCGTTGCTTGATCGCCAGCCCAAGGGACCCGCCCAATAGACCAACGCCAATCAGCGCGATTCTTTGCCAGTGCATGGAGCCACCATAGAACACATTTGAAGCGGGTGGAAAGTTGGAATTCGCCAGAAGCTTTCTCATCCGGCGTCACGGATACGTCTCCGACAGCCGAATCAGCTCACTTCACGAGCGTGTACGCCTCCGCAGCGTTGCCCTGCCCCGAAGCTGGCTCCGGCAGTTTCTGTTCCGCAGCCTGCGCGGGCAAAGGGTTCGCCCCGAGCGTTCCTTGAAGCGACTCAACCGAGCCTGGGGCGGCGATTTGCTTCAGCATTCGTCGTGCATAATCGAGCTTATGCTCGATCCCAAGCCGGCGCGCCTCCTCGGTGTAGTTAGCCTTTGAAAGGAAAGACTCCAGATAAACCGCGTGCCTGCGCCAAAGACGTTCATCCACCTGGCGCTTGGCATTCAGCCTATCCATGTACCACGACGCGCTCAGCATCGATTCTCGCGTGAAAAGTGCGCGCAGTTTTGGATGTTGAAGATCTTTGCCTTCAAATTGGCCAAACCGCATCACATGCAACAACGCCCGTAGTGGCGGACACGCCAGATCGATGCTCCCATCCGCAAAGTAATGCTCCGCCACCCGTTGCTGGGTGGAAATCACGTTTTCCATTCCATCAGCAAAAACCTCCAGGCTCTGCGTCTCCGGACGAAGCATTTTGTCCGTGAATACAAGATGCGGATGATTGAAAACACGCCCGAAAAACGTCCGCACAAACCTCGCCGTGATTCGATACCCAAGCCGGCTTGCCAGAACTTTCTTTCCGTCGAATTCGACGTCCTTGCACTTTTCCAGATAACCTTCCTTGATCAGGAATTTCGGGTCACGCTCGCTTACGCTCATGCGGCACCAGATTTCCGGCACCAGCAGGCTTATGTCGTGATCCACCCGGACTTCCGGCCCCACGTACCCCGCAGCGGTAACGAATGCCTCGTGGCCCGTCAGCATGTAAGAGACGAGCGCGTTGTTGAGATCCACGATCGGTGGCAGCGCATTGAAGGGGCCTTTCGTGAGCGCTCCTTCCGATCCCGCGCCGGTCGTCGATGGCGATTTGCCGGTCATGCTGCAAACGAACTCCATGAAAAGTTCCGGCAATTCCATGTAGTGGATTGGATTATAAACGCAAAGCGGGCGTATCTTTGCCGCAACATCAGGTGGATTATTTCGGCGTCCCGGCAACACCGCCGCTACTGGCGTATGGATCGGCTGCTCCAGAGGGACGCGGCGAAATAATCGCGTCGCCATTTCAGCCAAATAAGAATCGCGAGGATTCACCATATCCGGACGAACCTGCAAATAGCGCGGGTTTTTGGTCGGCTTTCCGTCAACAATGCGCGGTTGATCGGAGGAAACAAACCAGCCGGTGCTTTGTGAAACTGCGATCTCGCGAATAAGCCTCTGCATCGGTTCCGTGAATGATTCGAACGAGAGGAATTCCTCCGCCATTTCCCGGGCCCGTTCCACCGGCAATGGCTCGTAGTTGGAAAAGAAGTTTCCGGGCTGCGCAAAATCCCCCTCGGTCTTTTTGTCGTAACCGCGGTGAATCGCGTCGTCCGGCCGCTGGAAGAGCCGATATTCGCAATTCTTCACGAATTTCACGGCCGGGTTTGCATAATCGGAATTCAGGTTCTCCAGCCGCTCCGATGGGACGACTACGGTGGCGGAAATATCGTCCTCCATCTGCAGCTTCATCGCCGGATGGAAATCCTTGCGCAATCCGAAGGTTCGCCATGAGCCGTCCTGTTCAAACCCGACTCGCAAATGCGTGGTAACGAGCTTGCGATTGTCGCACTTGAGCTCGTTGCCGGGAACTCCGTTGATGATATCCACGCTGAAATGGCTCCGCCAATCGTCTCCCCATTCCGGTTTGTAATAGCGCTTCACCACGAACACGAGCTCCTTGATGTACTGTGGAACTCCTTTCAGCCATGAATTGTACTCCGCCGTGTACTCCCTCGAGGCTGGCGTCAGCAGTTTGATCACAGACCCAAGCGAACGCTCTGGACTAAGGATGGGACGGCTGTCCTTTCGCTGCGTATCTTTGAAACGACCGCTATAATTTCGCCGAATTAACTCCGCCACCTGATCGAAATCCTTCTTGAAGTCGGAAACAAACACCGGACCGGTGATAACCGCGTCTGTGATCGGCTTTGAAATCTCGGATTTTCCGCCGCCGGAGACGGTGCACGGCTTATGGCACAGCGTCCCTTCCGCGACCGTTCCTACAAGGCGCCACGCGCGTCCGCCCGGCGGCTTTTCCACATGAACCTTGTAGCCGGATGGCCGCACGTAGGTCTTGTCTGGCAGCAGCCGGATCGATTCCGTTTTTCCCTTCCAGGGCCAGCTCACCGTCTGC
>Ga0193692_1000184_pt1 | contig 15401 bp, 19 predicted proteins | sample L3a1metaG_FD_144917 | JGI IMG/M metagenome (GOLD analysis project Ga0193692, IMG submission 144917) | Soil microbial communities from a riparian zone of the East river system, Colorado, United States - L3a1 | ecosystem: Environmental > Terrestrial > Soil > Riparian zone | place: USA: East River... | reverse complement strand
GGTGGCGGTGGCGGGGATATCTGATGAGCAAGATCCGCATTGCGTCCGACCTCACGTTGCCGCTCGACGCGGTAACGCAAGCGATCGGCATTCTTGCCAAGCGTCGCGCCGGCAAAAGCTACCTGGCGCGGCGCCTCGCCGAGCAGTTCCTCAAGGCGGAGCAACAGGTCGTCATCGTCGATCCGAAGGGAGACTGGTGGGGGATTCGTTCGGCGGCGGACGGCAAGGGCCCTGGCTTCAAGGTGACCATTCTCGGTGGCGAGCACGCCGACGTACCGCTCGAGGCCGGCGGCGGCGAGCTCGTCGCCAAGCTCATCGTCGAGGAGCGGGTAAGCATCCTGCTCGACCTGTCGCTGTTCAGCAAAGCGCAGGTCGCCACCTTCATGGCGGCTTTCCTCGAGACGCTCTATCGCCTGAAGGCGCAAGAGCAGTACCGCACACCCATGATGCTCATCATCGACGAGGCGGACGCGATCGCGCCGCAGAAGCCGATGAAGGGCACGTTCGAGGAGCGGATGCTCGGCGCCGCCAACGACATCGTGCGCCGTGGCGGCCAGCGCGGCATCGGCTGCACGATGGTGACGCAGCGCTCGGCGGTCTTGAACAAGAACGTCCTGACCCAGATCGAGATGCTCATCACGCTGAAGACGATCGCTCCGCAGGACCTCGCCGCGATCAACGAGTGGGTCGACGTTCACGGTACGAAGGAGCAGCGCCTCACGCTGATGGAGACGTTGCCGGCGCTGCCGGTCGGCACGGCGTGGTTCTGGTCGCCATCGTGGCCAACCGACAAGGGGGTCTTCCAGAAGTCGATGGTTCTGCCGATCGAGACGTTCGACTCGGGCGCGACGCCGAAGCCGGGCCAGAAACAAGCGAAGCCGAAGACGATGGCCGACGTCGATCTCGACGCGTTCCGAAAGCGCATGGCGGCCACCATGGAGAAGGCGAAGCAGGAAGACCCGAAGGAGCTCCGCAAGCTAATCGCGGAGCTCAAGCGCGAGGCAAAGACGAAGCCGGCGCCGGTCGCCGTCGTGAAGGCGCCGAAGGTCGTGAAGGTAGAGGTGCCCGTGCTCTCCGCTTCGGACCGCAAGCTGCTCGACCGCGCCGAGACCGCCGCGAGAGTTGGCAGCGCCAAGGCCCAAGACATGTACGATGCGCTCACCAAGCTTTCGGATAGGGTCGCGAAGGCAACGGCCGTCGTTCCGACGTTGCCCGTCGACCCGGCGTTCGTGCGCGCATTCAACGCGCCGCTCACCAACGGCCAGAAGGCTGCCGCCCACTTCGCCGCCAAGGACCGCGCCGAAGGCGTCAAGCGCGTCGTCGACGGCAAGCACATCGTCAAGGTGCCGGTCACCCATCCGCGGCCGCGGTTCACCGCGAGCGGCTCGCCCGAGGTGGGCCGCAGCGGTTTGCGCCGCATACTCGTCGCCCTGGCGCAGCGGCCCGATGGACTCACCAATCGGCAGATCGGAATCCGTGCGGGCATTTCGTCGCGCAGTGGCTCCTTCTCGACCTACATGAGCACGGGCCGGACGAATGGGTGGATCGTGGACGCCGGCCCGGTGCGGACGATCACCGAGGCCGGGCTCGCAGCGCTCGGGAATTATGAACCGCTCCCGACGGGGGCCGCGCTGCTCGAGCACTGGTTGCGCGAGCTCGGCGAGAGCGGCGCCAGCCGCATCCTGCGCGTGCTGAGCGAAGCGTATCCGGACCCGCTCGACAACGACGCGATCGGCGAGCGCGCCAGTATCTCCGCGCGAAGCGGCTCCTTCTCCACCTACATGTCCAAGCTCCGCGGCCTCGAGTTGATCGAAGGAACCCGCGGGCAGGTGCGCGCCAGCGCGGAGCTCTTCTCATGAAGCAGCATCGCTGTTCGCAATGCGGTAGGCCTGCCGAGGCGCGGCTCCAGGGTGTTCCGCACATCAGCCACATCTGCCGCCAGTTTCCGATTTGCAAGCCGCAGGGAGGAGTGCCGGTGGAAGCGTCGACCCGTGACGACCTTAGGGTCGCCCCGGCAGCTGAAGCCGCCGGCGCTCCTCCGTGCGACTCGCCGGCGCCGCACTCCCCCGAGTCGTGGGCACTGCATTGGGAAACGCTCGGGTATCGAAAGCTGACGCCGGCGTTCGTGCTGGCCATCCAGACCACTGCGCTCGCCGACTTCGACCAGCACTTCAAGGAGATCGGCGAGGCGTACGCGGAGGCGGCGAGCGCGGTCGTCGAGCTGCGCAGGAAGCTGGCCGAGGAAGTACATCATCACGGCGCAACGAATCGTGCGCGGATGCAGCTCGTAACAGAGCTGCGATGGGCGGAGGCGCGCCGTCGCCCCGTTGACTTGTCCGAGCTCGAGGCGATCCGCCGCTGGGTGGAAAGCCCGAACGTCTGCCATACCGAACTCTCGCTCGCGAGATTCCGGATGCTCATTCAGATCATCGACGAACTCACGACTCACCAAACCGGCTCGCACTGAGCCAACCAAAAGGAGCAGCACCATGGGCGGATCATCCTATAGCGACGACCTTTACCGTGACCGAGTAGCCGACCGCGTCGCGCGCGGCGTGCCGACGTTTCACCACGACAGCAACATCCGATCAGGCAAGGTAGCGAAGGCTGCCCACTCGAACCTCGACCCGAAGGGAGTCCTTCGCGAGAGCCGCGACAGCGACGCGCATCCCGACTCGGTCGCGATCGGGATTGTCTTTGATGTGACCGGCTCGATGGGCGGCATCCCGGTTCAGCTGCAAAAGAAGCTGCCCGACTTGATGGGGCTCCTCCTTCGGCAGGGCTACATCAAAGACCCGCAGATCTGCTTTAGCGCCGTCGGCGATTACTTCTCGGACAAGGTGCCTTTGCAGGTCGGGCAATTCGAGAGCGGCATTGAAATGGACGACGACCTCACCAAGATCTTTCTCGAAGGTGGCGGCGGCGGCTCGTTCGAGGAAAGCTACGAACTCGCGCTCTACTTCTACGCGAAGAAGACGAGCGCCGATTGTTTCGAGAAGCGCGGCAAGAAGGGATATCTCTTCCTCGTCGGCGACGAGAAGCCGTACGCCGTCGCCAGTCGCGATGCGCTGTCGTCAATCATCGGCGACACCGTTCAGGAGGACTTGCCCGTCGAGCGCATCGTCGAGATGGCGCAACAAAAGTACGAGGTCTTTTTCATCATCCCGACGGGCTCAAGCCATGGCGGCAACAAGCGCGACCTCCGCGAGCTGCATGCGCGGTGGGGCACGCTTCTCGGCGAGCAGCGCGTGATCGATCTCGATGACCCCGACAAGGTCTGCGAGGTCATCGGGCACACCATCGGCCTCCTGGAGGGGACCGCCGACGCGGCGCACTTCGCCGCCGATGCATCGGTGTCCGCCGCGCTCGACCCGCTCGCGAAATCGACGGCGCTCGCGCGCTCTGGGTCGGCTGACATCGCCGAGACCTCCGCGCGCCCCGACACCAACGTTCGGCTCTAACGAGGAGGATAGGGACGATGGCACAGGCATTCGTGGTGGCGGGGATCGGGTATGGCGATGAGGGCAAGGGCACAATCACCGACGCGCTCGTTCGCCGCCACGGTGCTTCTCTGGTGGTGCGTTACAACGGCGGCGCGCAAGCGGCACACAACGTCGTCACGCCGCACTACGTGCACCACACGTTCGCGCAATTTGGATCGGGCGCGCTCGCCGGCGCCGCGACGTTCATCGGCGAGCACGTGGTGGTCGACCCTGGCGCTCTGGTGAACGAGCGGCAAGTGCTGGCGCACGCCGGCGGCTGCCTGAAGATAACGATCGACCCGCGCGCGCGTCTGGTCACTCCATTTCACGTCGCGCTCAACCGCATCCGGGAGACGGCGCGCGGCGATGCGCGACACGGGTCGACCGGGCGCGGGATAGGAGAGACGGTTTGCGACAGCAAGGTCATGCCGGATCACGCTATCCGAGCGGCCGACATTCTCCGCCCCGGGGTGCTCGCGGAAAAGCTCGACTACTGGCGCGGTCGCAAAGAACAGGACGCGCGCGCGGTGCTTCAGGAATACCGCGACGCGCGCAACATCCTCGGCCTCCACGATGCGGTCGACGCCTGGTTCGGATCTGGCAGGGACCTCGGTGTCAACTGGATGGCGCGCTGCCGGCAGCTCGCCGTCATGGTCTCGCTCGGCGAGCCGGACGCCGTGCTTCCTCGCGATGGCGCCGTCGTCTTTGAGGGGGCGCAAGGCGTGCTGCTCGATGAGACGGCCGGATTTCATCCCTACTCCACCTGGAGCAACACGACGTTCGACCACGCTTTCGAGATGTTGCACGCCGTCTCGGCCTGGGACATTCGCCGCATTGGGATCACGCGCGCGTATGTGACACGCCATGGCCCCGGTCCGCTTCCCACCGAAGACGAGAGGGAGGACCCCGGCAGCGAGTACAACAAGGTCGGCCCTTGGCAGGGCCCGATGCGCTACGGCGCCTTCGACCTCGCCACGGCGGGCTACGCCGTCGACGTCTTGTGCGGGGTCGACGAACTTGCGGTCACCTGTCTCGACCACCTCTCCGCGCCGGTACGGGTCTGCCATCGCTACCGGCTTCGCGGTGGCCAGACGGTGCGTCGCGAGGACCTTCGTGCCGGCCGCTCCGTTGACTGGACGGAAAGACTCTTCACGGCGACGCCTGAGTACGTCGAGACGACGCCGGAGGCGTTCTGCGATCTCGTGGGCTCTGAGCTCGGCGCCCCGGTGACCATACAATCGTACGGGCCGGCGTTCTGCGGAAAGAGGTGGGCGCGATGAGCGAGTTCGACGTGACCTTCACTCGCATCGCCGCGGCGAAGAGCCCCGAGGACGTCTTCGGCAAGATCACCGAAGGGCAGGATCGCATCCAGACGATCGGCCGGATCTACAAGCGGCTCATCCAGATCGTGCACCCCGACCACAACCCGAACGACAAGGAGCGGTCCGGCGAAGCCTTTCACAAGCTGACCGCGTTGCGGCTCGAGGCGCTCGAGCGGCTCAAGGCCGGGATCTATTGGACGAAGACGCCCACGAAGCCGAAGGACGTTCCGCACGGGCCGCGCATCGTGGAGGTGCGTGGCCGGCACATGGTGATCGGCAACCGCTTTGCGACCGGCGACATCTGCCATCTCTACGACGGCCGTGAGGGACGCAACCCGCTCATCTTCAAGATCGCCCAGCACCCCGGCGACAACGACCTCGTCGAGAACGAGGCCAAGGTACTGCGCGCGCTCGGACCTACCGGCACGGCGCACGCGCCCGGTCTTCGCACGTACGTGTGCGAGCTGTCCGATTCGTTCCTTCTCAGGTCGCGGACGCAGGTCCGGCGCACGAACGTCTTCGAGCCGGCTCCAGGGTACCGAACCCTCCTAGAGGTACAGCGCGCGTACCCGACCGGGCTCGACTACCGGGACCTTGCGTGGATGTTCAAGCGCACGCTGGCGGCGCTCTGGTACATGCACGGCGCCGGTTACGTGCACGGCGCCATCCTTCCCGAACACGTGATGATCCATCCGACGCGGCACGGGGCGAGGCTTCTCGACTTTTGCTACGCCGTGCCGGCGGGGCAGAAGGTGCGGGCCATCTCGGGACCACGGCGCGACGACTATGCGCCCGAGGTCATCGCCAAGCAACCCGTCGACGCGGCAACGGACATCTTCATGGCGGCGAAAATGTTCCTGTCCATGCTCGACCCGGCGGCGCCGGCAAAGATCATCGGCTTCCTCTGTGCGTGCATGCTCACCAATCCGAAGCGCCGCCCACACAACGCCGGCGATCTCCACGAGGAGTTCGACGCGCTCCTAGCGAAACACGCAGGCCCACCGAAATACCGGCCGTTCGTGATGCCGGCGGAGGTCACGCACTGATGCTGAACGTAGAAGTCATCCTCGGCATCGGCGCCGCCGCCATCCTCTTCCGCTTGGTCATCTTTCGATGGACCGAAGCCGAGCGCGTCGCCGCGTGCGTGCGCGACGGTATTTGCCCCGACTGCGGCAGGGCGACGCTTGTCGACGCGCAGATCGTGAAGGGCTGCATGGGTTGGTTTCTCCGCTACGGGCCAGGGATTGAATGCACCTCGTGCAACGTGAAACGCCCGCTGCCGAAAGCGGTTCGCGACGAGCGCATCCGCGCTGCACGCGAATCGAAGCAGGTCGACAAGCAACGCTCCAACTTCCGACGGGTGAAATGAATGATGTCCGATCTCTTTCCCTACAACGGCATTCTGCCATGGCTCGAGCGCGGGCTCATCTTGCTCGTGACGCACGGCAGCCACGCCTACGGGCTCAACACGCCGTCGAGCGATCTCGACATCAAAGGCATCGCGATCCCACCGCGCGAGTACTTCCTCGGCTTCGCTCACACGTTCGACCAGGCGATCTCGAACGAGCCTGACCTTGTGGTCTTCGAACTCCGGAAGTTCTGCCGGCTCGCCGCCGAGTGCAATCCCAACATCATCGAGATCCTGTTCGGCGACGAATCGAACCACCGCCTGGTGACTCCGCCCGGCCGGCGCCTGCTTGACGCGCGTGACCTCTTCCTCTCCAAGAAGGCCCGGCACACGTTCTCTGGCTACGCCCACGCGCAGCTGAAGCGCATCAAAACCCATCGGCGCTGGCTGCTCTCCCCTGTCGAGACGGCGCCGACGCGCAAGCAATTCGGTCTGCCCGAGCGAACGGTCATCCCTGCCGACCAGCTCGCGGCCGCGCAGTCGGCGATTGAAAAGAAGCTCGCCTCCTGGAACTTCGACGATCTCTCCGGCGTCGAGCCCGCTGACCGCATCCGATTGCAAACGGCGATGGCCGAGATGATGGCGGAGATGTACATCACGGCGAACGAGCAGTACGCCGCCGCGGCCAGGTCGATCGGGTACGACGAGAACTTCCTCCGGCTGCTCGACCTCGAGCGGCAGTACAAAGCGCGCAAGACGGAGTTCGAGCAGTACCAACACTGGAAGCTCACGCGGAACGCGTCGCGCGCCGAGATCGAGGCCAAGTACGGTTACGACACGAAGCACGCCATGCATCTCGTTCGCCTCATGCGAATGGCCCGCGAGATCCTCGAGCACGGCAAGGTCATCGTGCGGCGCCCGGATCGCGAGGAGCTGCTCGCCATCCGCAACGGCGCGTGGTCGTACGACCGCCTGATCGAGTGGGCCGAGGTCCAGGACGGCGCCCTTCAGGATGTGTACGCGAGCTCCCCGCTTCGGCACACGGCCGACCGCGTCGCGCTTGATCGGCTCTGCGTATCGATCGTCGAGGAGGCGCTGTCGTGACGCGCTTCACACTCACCTGCGCCTTCATGCTGTTTTGGGTCTACGGCCTCATCATCCCGCTGGTCGATCCAAAGTGGCGCACCGGTCTGTGCGCACTCGCGGGGATCGCAAGCTCGACGCTCGCGGAGCGGTGGGCGCGATGAGGACAATCATCATCGGCGACGTGCACGGATGCATCGATGAGCTCGAGGAGCTCATTACACTGCTTGAGCTGCGCGCCTCCGACCGCCTCGTCTTCCTCGGCGACTTCATGGACCGCGGTCCACAGCCAGCTCGCTGCGTGCGCCTTGCACGCGAGCTCGGCGCGGCCGCGGTGCAGAGCAACCACGACGAGAAGCACGTCCGCTGGCACCTCCACGAGGAGGTGCGCAAAACGACGGGCAAGAAGAACCCGATCAAGTTCGACGAGCGTCGCACAGCGGAAAGCGAACTCCTGTCGGACGCCGACGTTCGGTGGCTGGCGTCGCTACCGATGTCGCTCGACCTGGGCGGGGACTGGTACGCGGTCCACGCGGGGCTCGAGCCGTGCAAGTCGTTCGCCGAGCAGCGCGATTCGAAGGCGTTGCTCCGCACGCGATTCGTCAACGAGGACGGCACGGCGTACTCGGCAAGGGACCCTGATGCACCGGACCCGACCGACAAGTGGCACTGGGCGGAGCGCTGGTATGGACCCGAGAGCATTGTCTACGGGCACCACATCCACCGCTTTCTTGGTCCGGCCATCGCCGAACGCCACATCGGCGTGGCCAACACGTGCGTCGGCATTGACACCGGCTGCTACGCCGGCGGCCGCCTCACCGCGATGATCCTCATGCCCGACGGACGTTATTGGTTCTCGGATAAGTACGGACCGAATCGACCCAAGCCACTCACCGATTGAACGGAGCAAACCAATGCAAACGACGACCGCAGTGGACCAGCCCGAGCAGCAGCAAGGCAATCTCGACGACGAGATCTACAGCGCTTTCCTCGACCGGGTGCGCGCGCGCTTCTTGCTCAACGTTGGAACGGGCCCGCTCTTCACAACGAACGTCGAGGGGCTCTGGGACATCTATCTCGACACCTTCCTCGCCGGGAACCGGCAGTATCACAACTGCAATTCCTGCCGGCACTTCATCGAGCGATTCGGTGGACTCGTTACGATCGGCGACAACGGCATCGCGCACCCCGCCATCTGGAACGTCGACGACGCGGACATCCTGCACGCCGACGCCTTCGCCAAGATGGAGCACGCGGTGCGCCGAGCGACAGTGAACGGCGTCTTCTTTTCGCCGCTGCCGGAATGGGGATCGGACGTGACGGGGATCTGGCGCCACCTTCACGTTGTGCCGCCGAAGGAGCTCGTCTTCGATTCGCGAACGCAATCGGCCGACCAGGCGATGGCCGAGAAGCGCGAGGACTTCAAGAACGTGCAGCGCGCGCTCGAAGAATTCTCTCCGCCGATGCTCGCGCAGGCGCTGTCGCTCTTGAACGCCGACGCGCTCTACCGAAGCGAGAAGGTGCTCGGCCCGGCACGCTGGCTAATGAACCTCCACGCCATGATCGATGCGCACAAGGGCCGGCGCACCAACTTGGTCTGGCGCGCCGTCGCCACCGCGCCGGTCGGCTTCTGCCATCCGCGCAGCTCGATGATCGGCACGCTGCTCGAGGACCTCGCGCAGGGGTTGCCGTTCGAGACCGTCGCGCGCCGGTTCAAAGACAAGATGGATCCGCTGCAGTATCAGCGACCGCAGGCGCCGCCCACGATGGGCAACATCGAGCAGGCCGAGAAGATCATCGCCAAGCTCGGAATCGAGAAGTCGCTCGAGCGTCGCTACGCTCGCGTCGAAGAGATCGAAGCGCTCTGGCGGCCCGTGGTCGATCCGGCGCAGCAGCGCGGCGGCGTCTTCGGCCACCTGAAACCGAAGGACTCCAAGACGCCTGCGCCCATGACCATCTCGGGACCGTCGATGACGTTCGAGAAGTTTCGTCGCACGCTCATGACCAGCGCGAAGTCGATGGACATGTACGTTCCCAACGTCGGAAGCTTCTCGGCGCTGCTCACCGCCGTGCATCCGGACGCGCCGCCCATCCTGCAGTGGGACCGGGAGGAGCAGCGCAACCCGTTCTCTTGGTACCTCTATCCCGGAGGATCGCCAGCCTCCAACTGGGGCCTGCCTGCGTACGACTGGGTGTCGGTGACCGCGATCGCGCTCTGGCCGCAGCGATGGTTCGGCGGCACCTATGCCAACCAAAAGGACGGCGCGATCTTCGTCCTGCAGGGCGCCAAGGACGGGCGCGCGGCGCTCTCGGGCACGGGTCTCTTTCCTGAGATCTTGCGGTCGGAGCTCCACAGCATCCGCGCCACCATCGAAGCGTACTCCCGCGCGGCCAAGCCCGAAGGCATCGCGGAGGCCTCGGCGTGTGGGCTCTCCATTCAAGCGGACCACTTGCAGGTGCGCTTGCGCGTGACGGACTTCGTCGGCACCCGCGTCAACCTGCATCTCGACCGGTGGGATTGAGGGCCAATGAAGATCAAGCTTGCGCAGCCACCGATCGGCTACGCCACGCGCATCTTCGTCAGCGCGCAGCTCGCACTTCTCATTGTGATGAAATTGACCGGCTGGCTCACGTGGGGATGGGCGGCGACGCTCTCCCCGCTCTGGATGCCGCCGCTCATTCTTTTCCTGGCGGTACCGATCGGTGGACGGCTCGTCGTGGTTTTACTCCGGACCATCTTGTGGTGGGTGTGGTGACGATGACCAATCGCATTACGCAAGAGCAAGAGGAGGCGCTGCGCGCGGCGGAGAAGGCCGCGACGCCCGGCCCCTGGGTGAACGGCACCGAGCCGGAAGATGACGACAACGTTCGCGTCTGTTTCTTCCGAGACGGCAAGGCGTGCGAATGGTGCATCGCGCTCTCGGGCGACATGGAGGACGGGCACTGGACGGAGGAGACGCAGCGCCGGTGGCGAGCGGACGCGGACTTCATTGCCGCCGCCAGACAAGGCGTGCCAGCGCTGCTGGCGGAGCTCGACGCACTGCGAGAGTGGAAGAAGGATGTCGAGAGGCTCGTGCGCGAGATAGGCGAGGCGGCGTGCGGCCGCGGCTTCGATCGGCTGCCCAAGGTGCTCAAAGCCGTGAACGCGTCACTCGATGCCGTCTGTGGGGTTTCAAACGTGGTTCGCGGGTTCGAGCGTTGGAGGGCACGCAAGCCATGAGCGAGTTCCGCAATGTCGTCATGGTCCGGCAAACCGTCCGCCTCAGTCGCCGTCGACGCGATCCCGACAAGGTGATCGCGGAATGGCAGCTCGTTTTGGACTGTGGCCACACCGTCACCCGACAGGCAGGATTTGACCGGCGGTGGGCGCCACCTCCAGCGCCCAGCCGGGTGAAGTGTTTCTCGTACCATAGGAGTCGCGGACGATGAGAGAGCCGGAGATCGAAGGACGGGGCGTGCAGGCGTGGCGGGTGAAGATGGCAGCCCCGCCGGCTTGCCCTCCAGATTGGACAGCCACCATCGCGAGTTGGCTCGTGAGATGCAACTGGGCGCACCCCGCTTGGCAGTGGTGGCTCGTGTCGGTCTACCACCTTCGTGCCATCGAGGGGGTAAAGCCGGCCACGAAGCACTATCCCGAAGCCGAGTTCGAATTCATGATCGCGGCGCTCGACCCAAGCAAGCCCCACCCGGACCCCGACAATCCCGGCGGCGGCTACTCGTTCCTCCAGCCGATCGACGTCGTCCACCAATTCCATGGCGTAAGTGACCGCGACGCCGGCCGGATCTGTGAAGCGGCGGTGCGCGCGATCGCTGCCGGCAGCATCTCGCCCGACCAGGATTACCGGCGCGCGTGGCGCGAGTCACTCGACTCGACCGTCCAACACTACCGCAGCGGCGCACACGTGGAGCATTGACGATGATCGATCGTGAACGTCAACCGCGCGACAGCGGATGGACCTATGTCTTCGCCTCGGTTATTCCGAGCGGTGACGCCGTGCTCTCGGCTAGCCAATGGCGCAGCGGGCCTGTCCGCGTCACGTCGGCGCTGGAGGACGCCGAATACCCTGACGGCATCGGCGGGGGCCCGCAGTGGCACATCTCCATCTCGGCGATGGGCAAACGCCCAAAGGAACACCACGTGCGCCGCGCGCTCCGCGCGTTCGGCATGGTCAGCGCCGAGGAAGATAACCATCACCCCGGGGTCGCCCGGCACTTCTGGATGCCCGTCGATCCCGCGCACCGCGTCGAATGCCAGTGCAAGACCGACGAGGACGTGATCGTCGATCCGGACGGCTACGAGTGGACGAATCCAAAGCCAGAGAGCGGCGAGGAGTGCCGCGGCTGCGAGTTCGAGAAGATGCGTGGCAAGCCGTGCCCGATCCATCGGGCGGCGGAGGCGCCATGAAAGAGCATCCGATCCTTTTCAGCGGCCCGATGGTGCGCGCCATCTTGGAAGGCAGCAAGACGCAGACGCGTCGGGTCGTGAAGCCGCAGCCAGGCAACAACTTCCTGTCCTTCGGCGATCTGCCCACGTGCACGTGCCACCCGTTCGGCTTTCACGACGGGGAGCGCCATTGGTCGTCGCCGTACGGCGCGCCCGGCGGTCAGCTCTGGGTGCGCGAGACGTGGCGCAAGCGCGCGGGCCTCTACTATTACGCCGCCGATTTTGCACCGGACGACGTCGCCGCGCTTAAGTGGAAACCGTCGATCCACATGCGGCGCGAAGCGTCGCGCCTCGCGCTCGAGGTGACCGAAATCCGCGTCGAACGGCTCCAGGCGATCAGCGAAGAGGACGCGAGCGCTGAGGGCGTCCATCGCATCAAAGGCGCCGGCGGCGCCGTATATCCTGGCACCGGCGCATATCGTCGGCCGGGCTCGTATCGCCACGCCTTCCAGGCGCTCTGGGAGCAGATCAACGGCAAGCGGACGCCGTGGTCGTCGAACCCGTGGGTTTGGGTCGTCTCGTTTCGCAAGATGGGAGGTGCAGAATGAAATCGACTCAGCCGGTTCGGGCGATCGGCGCCGCGCCGCAGAACGACATCACGCGGTCGACCGACGCTTTGCTGAACGCCTTCGCCGAGCGCGTGGCTGTTCACGTGCTCGAGCGCATCGCGACCGCCGGCGGAAGCAGCGGCGCGGCCCGAGCACCAGCCGATGGTCAGCAGCTCCTCGATCGGTCCGGGATCGCGCTCGCGCTCGGCGTGTCGGTGTCCACCATCGATCGCCTGATCGCGAAGGGCTGCCCGTTCATCTGGGTGCTCGATTCCAAGCGATTCGAATTCGATAAAGTCAAGGCGTGGCTCTACGCCAAGACCGGGTGATCGGCCGGCGCATTCGCGCGCAATCCTAGCGACTTATACGGGAGCGTTGCCTTCGGGCCGGCTGCACGCTGTACTAGCAGCGCCATGAGCATCAAACGCCCGAAGCGAGCGATCCCGAAACCCAAAGCCAAGTCCCGCAGCGGACCGAGCATTCCGAACGAGCAGCGCGGCCGCCCGCTCATCACGATGACGATGAGCCGCGAGGGACGCAAAGAGCTGGTCGCACGCGCCCGGCGCGCCAAGGTCTCGCGCGGCGCCTACGTCGAGGAGCTCCTCCGGGGCAGCCGATGAGCGCGCCCGAGAAAACCAAACGCGGCAGGCCGCGCAACGGAACGCTCGTCTACACGAAGAGCGAAGGCTACATCGTCGTCTATCCCGAGGAAAAGGACGGCGTCACGCTGAAGCAGCGGCACGCGCTCGGTACCCACGATCCGCGCGTGGCGCCGCTGAAGCGGAAGCGCTTCATGGCGGATCTCAACGCGGGCAAGATCGCGCCGGCCGAGGCTGCGCGCGAAGCGGCGCGCGTCGAGTATTTGTTTGAGGCCTGCGAACGAGTGCACGCGACGCGCAAGGCGGCCGGCGTCGTCAGCGCCGGCGATGCGATCGGAAGGATGCGGCTCTACGCATATCCGGAGTGTCGCGTAGGCCAGCCCGAGCGCGCCGAGGGTGACGCTGAGGACGACGTCGAAGGCGGCCCCGAGGTCGGGCGCATGGACGTGACGCAGATCCGAACGCTGCACGTGAACGCGATCCTCGACTACGCGCGCGACTGCGGCAAGGCCCGCGAGACGATCAAACATCTGAAGCAAGATCTCTTGAACGTGTTTTCCGCGCTGCTGCGCGAAGAGGTGATCCGCGGAGAGAACCCGGTCGACAAGGCGTCGATGCCGACGATGCCGAAGGAGATCGAAAAGGAGCGCGCGGTCCTCGAGGACGCGGAGCTCGCTACGTACCTCGTCTATGAGCACCCGCAGGAGCACTGGCGGATGGCGATCTTGGAGACGCAGACGATGGCGTGCATGTCGCGCATGTTCGGCGGGCTTCGAACGGGCGATCTCCACGCGATCAAATGGGAGTCGCTCGACACGACCGACGGCCGGTTCGAGTGGGGCAGGGCGCCGCGCGCCAAGACGAAGCGGCCGCAGAAGCTCGCGTTCCCCGAGATCCTGAAGCCGATCATTCGCGACTGGTGGGAGCGGCACGGGCGGCCCGCCACGGGGCTCGTGTTCCCCTCACGCCGCGGCAAGCGGGTCGGCGAGGGCAAGAAGCACGTAAGCCACGCGCGCGCGATGCGGCGCGACCTGAGGCGGGCGTTCGGCATCGAGCGCTGGGACCCACGGAAGCGCAAGTACGTGGTGGCGCGCCAGATGACGGCCCGGGAGATCGAGCTGTTCACGGAGACGGCGGAGACCCTGCCGGTCGACTTCCATTCGTGGCGCCGCGCCTACTCGCAGGCCCTCGGCGACGCCGGGGTGAACGCTCAGCTTGCGCAATCGCTGGCCGGCCACTCGACGTTGGCGGCGCACGGCCGGTACCTTCGCAACGCGAACAAGACGCGGCACATGCCGACGGAGGCGCTGCCGCAGATTCAGGTTCGGACGGTAACGGCGGCGGAGGCTAATTGTGGCAGGCCGCAATTGGGGTCCGGGCTCGCCGCCGGCCCGGATGAATTTAGAAGCGACGAACTTCTAAATTCCAAGGCCGCTCAGAAAAAACTCAATGATTTCAGCGGGGCGGACGGGACTCGAACCCGCGGCCTCCGGCGTGACAGGGCGAAGATATGCTCGCCAGGGGGGGCCACGCAACCGGATATCGCCCGCTTACGTAAGCCTGCGGCACGATGCGGTACCGTGAATCGCCCTGAACTTCTAAATCCCGCTTCTAAATTGCCGGCCGAGGACGCGGTCACCACGGCCCTCCGCGCCGGCCTAGAGCGCGCGATTTCGAATGGCGAAGCGGCTGGGGCGGCGGCCCTGGCGACCGAGCTGGCCGCCCGCATCGCCGCGACGAACGACCCCAAAGTCATCCCGATGGCGCCACGCCGTCGTGGCTAAATGAACCGGAGGATCCACCCATGACAGACGAGCTCTATCCGCCGACCCGCCCGTTCCCGAGCACGACACAGCTCATATCCGACACAGACACGGCGGCCGAAGCGTTGCGGGCTGCCGCTGCCACCGCTCAGCATTGCATCACGGCCGCCGTCTCGGGCGTCCGCGAGCAGGCGGCGACCGCGATCGACGACATCGAGTCACACTTCGTGAAGATCGAAAGCGCGCTGGTGACGTTGCGCGCGATCGCGCGGGCTGCCCGGCGCGTCTCGCTGAAGGAACCGCCGCACGGTGCAACATGAGCGCCGAGTGGACCCCGCCCCGCCAGATCAGCTTTGGACCGTTCTACGGTTCTTTGCGACCGGGCCTCGGGTGGTTTCGCATCTTCGGGTTCGGCGTGAGCTGGAAGGACACGCGGCGGCACGAGCTCCTCTTCTCTGAGCGGACGGGGCACACGCGACCGCTCCGCATCGGCGCCTGGCGGATCGGGGCACTGAAGCGATGATGCACATCGAGAACGCGACGTTCCGGTTCGGCGACTACAGCTTCCAGGTCCACCGGCTGCAGTACGAGATCAACCACGACCCCGATCCGGGACCTGGGGTGTCCGGCTTCACCGTCGGCGAGGCGTTCGTCGAATTCGATCTGCCGGTTGATCTCCCGCACCTCTGCGAACGGGTGCAGTGCACGCGCTGCGGGCAAGGTCGCATGTACGCGCTCGGCCGTGGCGTGAAGGCCGCCGCCGCCCGGTGGGCTCGGCACGTCTGCCCGCGCGGAACCGTTGCCGGTCGGTG
>Ga0193692_1000183_pt1 | contig 15518 bp, 19 predicted proteins | sample L3a1metaG_FD_144917 | JGI IMG/M metagenome (GOLD analysis project Ga0193692, IMG submission 144917) | Soil microbial communities from a riparian zone of the East river system, Colorado, United States - L3a1 | ecosystem: Environmental > Terrestrial > Soil > Riparian zone | place: USA: East River... | reverse complement strand
CGGATGATTCGGCGCACGCCAGGCGCGTTGCCCGCCGCGATTGGTTCGGATGCCTTTGCCGATCAGCTTGGTGTTCGGAATTTTCGTGAAGACGTACGGGACGGGCGGGGGATTGTAACCGCCGTTGCCGCCGGTGCCCCATACTTCGGCATCGACGCCCGTGAGGGTGCCATCTTTTTTCGCCGACACTTTAATATTGGCGTAAGCCGACGGACGATTCCCCCCGGTCATCAACTCGAGGTCGCGATCGAGCAGCAACTTCACTGGTCGTCCGGTCTGCTTCGAGAGCAATGCTCCGATCGTGCCCCAGGTATCGTAATTGAATTTGGATCCAAAGCCGCCGCCCATGTGCTGGCAATCGACATGGATTTTATTCTGCGGAATATCAACGGCTTCACCCAAACGATCGGTGTAGCGCGAGACATTTTGTGTCGAAGGCCAGACGTAGAGTTCGCCGTCCTTCACTTCGGTGACCTGCCCATGCGATTCCAGGCAGCAATGCGTGATCACTGGACAGCCGTAGAATCCACTCATGGTCACGGAGTCGCCGTCGCTAAAAGCGGTCTCCACATTGCCGGTCTGTTTCGTAGTTGGTTTATCTTTGGAGAACTGCGGATCGCTATCGACCACCTGATGCTCCAGTTTGTTATACTGCACGCGCACCAGCGAGGCGGCTTCGGTCGCGATTTCTTCCGTCTCAGCTGCGATCGCTGCAACGATCTGACCGACGTAATTCATCTTCATTTCTTCGCTCTTCCAGACGCCTTTGACTCCGGGCAATGCCGCGGCAGCAGAAGTATCGATGCTTGTCACTTCCGCTTTGGGGTAGGGCGAGGTTACCAACTTCGCCCAGAGCATGCCGGGACGATTGATGTCGAATGAATACTTGGCGGTGCCGGTTGTTTTAAGCGGCGAATCGATCCGGGAAATCCGTTTGCCGATGAGCGTCCGTTTATCGGCTGAGGGCCAGTCTACTTTTGCCATATTAAACGCCTCCTTTCTTCGCGGCGTCGGAGACCGCGAGCAACATGCCTGCGTAGGTGCCGCAACGGCAGAGATTCCCGCCGAGCCCGGCCCGCACTTCGTCAATGGTGGCCTTGGGATGTTCCCGCACGAATGCAGTTGATGCGACGATGAAGCCCGGCGTGCAGAAGCCGCATTGCTGGGCGTCATGTTCCATGAACGCCTTTTGGACGGCGTTCAATTTGTTTGGCTGGCCGATCCCTTCGACGGTCGTGATGTTGTGGCCTTGCGCTTCGATCGCCAGGACGGTGCAGGAATAAACCGGCTGGCCATCCATCAACACCGTGCAGGCGCCGCATGTGGCGCGGTCGCACACTTTCTTGGCGCCGGTGATATCGAGCCGGTTGCGGAGCGCATCGAGCAACGTGACGCGGGGCTCGACGTTCACCTTTCTCGTCTGGCCGTTAATTTTGAGGGAAATCGGAAGTTCGCCGGGCCCGATGATATTTTTGTCCTGGGCCGCGGCTTCGGCCAGCGGTTTGACGGCGGTAACGACGCCCGCAGCAGCGGTGCCGACGCCGATCCCTTTCAGGAATCCGCGGCGGGAAAGACCGGATTGGGTGGAATGTTCAGATTGATCAGACATGGTCGCCTTTCTCTAGAACGTGCATAGCGTGGACCAGGAGTGTGATCCATCAATCTTCCTGGTCGGTGCTGTCGTAGTAGCACCGAGGCAATGATTTGGGCAAGAAGATTTCCCAGGGATTGCAACCGCGAATGGACGCCGATAGACGCGAATTAAAAGCCACGACTTCACGGCAAAGAGGCCAAGCGAGGCCAGTTGTTTCGAGTGGCTCCACTCTCGGGTGCATTGAGGGTGTTCAGGCGTGTTTTTCTTATCGTGCTCATTTGTTTTGACGGTGTTTTGGCGTGTTTTCCGCATGAAAGTGAATGAGGCCAACCGTGTTGTTCTTGCGGGAAAATTCGATAATCCGTTCGAATCCCCGGGTAGGGAGGCCGGTTTCGGGCTGATTAGGTCAGACTGACTCAGACCAGGTCGTACAAGCTCAGACGAAAAGGGGAGCGTGTCTGAGTTTGTCCGGGTTGGTGTCTGACTGAATCTAAGAGGTGTCTGACCGGAGCGAAGCTGCCTTACGGGTAGTTCGTTGCGCTGCGAGGCCAGGAGGTTGCTTCGCCATCTTCGACCGGGATTCGGATTTAGAATCATGCCGGGATCGTAGCGCGGGAGAGGATTGAATTCTAAGCTCGGTGCCCTCGGTGCGCTTTACGAGCAACATGAGCTAAAAGAGCTCTATGAGCGCTGTGAGCTTCGACTTGCTTTTACAGAGGCCGTGGAGACAGCATTCCGCCTGCTCCAAGGCTACGACCTGACAATTCGGAGGTACGCTGGTTAGGCGGCTTTTGGTTCTGGACTCGAATGTTTCTCATCTGGAAATCCATCCCATCGCCATCTTGGGTTGGCAAGCAATTGTGCCGCAGAAAGTGTGCGATGCACTGTGATCGCCAGATCGTGAACATCTGCTGCTGTCGCTGACGGCTTGCGGCCGAACAAGCCACTCATGAATCCGGGCACATGGCACGGGCTGATCTGCAACATCCACTCCCCGTTCGGAATCTCACTTATAACAACGTTCAACTCAGACGTACCTCTCCTGCAAGCAACCGACCAGCCGCAATCTCGCCAGTTGTCCATCTCCTCGGTTCTCCATCCTGCCACAGCCAACTCAGCCGACAGGCGCCGCATCAGTGCCGCGCCTGTCGGATGGTCGAACTCGTCGTCCTTCGGGACTGTGGCTGCGAACCGGAGATTTTGTGAGGTGGGCATGGTTTGGTCGAGTGGCGTAGGTTATGTATCCTTCTTCTTTGCAAACTCATAATACATCCGCTCATCCGGATCGGTCATGAACGATCAGAACACCAGCCTGCCGCCATCCTTCGCAAGCCGCATGTCAAAGACTCCCCAATTCGTCTGCGAACTCGTGTCGCCCCAGTGAATCTTGAGAACCACGTACTTCACGACCTTCTTCTCTACCTCTACACTCCACGTTCCAGTCGCAGAGATGTAGCGGACGGGAAAATTCACATCGTAGCTGTCGTATGCGCGGACATCACACTTTCCGTCGGGCAAGAGAGAGAACATGTGACGCCCCGAAAGCTCACCCTTGAATCCCTCACGCTTCAACGCAGTGACCGACTCGTCGGTTAGTTGCCATGTGCCGAGCAACTCCTGCAGTGCGGGAATCTCGGTGATCCTTTTGCCTGGACCATCTGGGATCGGAAGCAGTCTCCCACAGCTAGCGAGACCGCACATGGCGAGAAAAAGACACAGGGGATGACTCGATTACGCGCGCATTGGAACACATATCGCGACCCAAGGACAGCGGGCACGATGAGAAAAAGCGGTAGCAAGCGACGCGCACTCCATACGCTGGCGGGAGATTCTGGTGGGCCTCGAAGATCTGCGTCGTTTGAGCCTTCTTCGCAGGAGTTTGCCTTTCTGGCCTCGGCCAACCCGTGCAGCTTACAGGAGTCCGCGGTCTCATGGCTGCAAGGTCAAGACTCTGTAAAAGCGCTTTTCGGCGTCGCGTGTTGAGTGGAGGTAATAGTTGGTAGCGCCCGTGCCTTGAATCGGGCTGTCGAGATTGAACCAGTCATTGGTGTGGAGCGAAGAACTCCACTGAATCTGATAGCGGTTGGTGGTCTGTGTGGGCCAGGCAATCTCTACGGCCGATGAAATCGAGACTTGAGCGGCAATCCCGGGAATCACCTCGACGACACCGTGGTAAGACAGAGCCGATGTTTCAGTCTCTGAACGATCATCCCAGAAACCTCTCTTGGCGACAGTCGCAAATGTGTTGGCATACATGTGAGCGTAATCCTGGTTGTTGTTTCCTGACGCGGCATTGTTTGGCTCGCCTGGATCCCAGTTGCGATACGATGAGCTTTCGCCACTTACCCATTGAAAGGTCCCCTCGACGTCGCGGTCGGTCAGGCCAATCCATATATCGTATGAACCGAACATGGAATAAACCCAGGTCTGTTCTGCTGCATCGTTGATGGTGACGAGATGGCCGCCTAACGCCACCGCTTCCTCCTCAGATTTTGTCCAAGTATTCGTGCTCAGAAGGTAATAAATATGATTGTTGGTGGCGTTCGTGAATGGTCCGGAGAGGACAGAGGCGTGGAGCCGCGGCGTGGCGACGGCGATGAGCGCCAGGGTGAATGTGATGAGTTGTTTCATGTTGTTCTTTTTGATTGGTATTGCAGCGGTCCGAAATCGTTTGCTGGAGTGTGCAGGGTCAGCTGGCAGGATCATTTCCAATCGACCTTCACCAAGGGTGTCTGAAGCGTTCCATACCACGTCTTCCAATAGGGCGGCGAGGATTTCTCGTTCGTCAGCGTGGCTCGCAGATACACCTTGCCTTTCTCTGACTCCTGAATGACCCATGCTCCGCTGTCCGTGGATATCATCGCTGCGGCATCTTTCGGAATGCCCCAATTCTTGCATTCCAAGTTGATGCGGATGGAACTGTCCCAAGGCAGGATGATGGTGCTCAATTCAACGGTTGGACCACTACGGCCTAGCGACGATCCTCCGCGTATCGGCTTTCCTTCCAGATCGACCAACTCAATCTTCAGATGCCCGGTGTCGCATCGCACCTCCATCTGGTTGGCAAGGTCTCTTGTGTTTCGCAATTCCAAATGGGGGACAAGCCAACGGGTGCCATATTTTTTTGGCTGCTCAACCAGCGTAATCCGTGCTTGTAGTCCGTTGGTCGGCGAAGACCAGGAATCAACCTCGTTGGTTGCCGCAGTAGAGTGCCAATTGAAGGCAAGCAAAGCTACTGCGAACAGCACGCCATTTAATAATCGTTTTTTGTTAATAGTTGGTGCGCGTCGGTTTCGCTCCAGGGGATTGTTCAGGAGGCTGGAGCGACTCTGTTCATTCGGTGCCAAGTAAGTTCAGGCGCGATGAAGAATAAGACGCCGAAAGCCCCCTCACCTTTGTCCTCTCCCCCACGCCGCGTGGGGGAGAGGAGATAACCAAACGGCCTATGGACCCCAGGGTAGGCACGCAGGAAAACGGAGGCGTGCCAACCGCTGGGCTGAGTGCTTTTACCCCCGTTGGGGTATCCGAAATTCCAGATCGGGATTCGATGCGGGGCATGGTTAGACTGCGGCCTGTTCATCCGCGGTGCGACTTGTAAAGGATCCATAAGAAAACCGCGGCGAGAGAGATAAATCCGATGCCTCCGTAGAGTGAAACGCGGGAAACGTAATCTTGATCGGTCGCCTTCGTAACGACCAGGTACGCGATCTCGTCCAGAATCATTGCGCTGCCGATTCCTAGAGCGACGCGCGCCGAGATCGCCAGGAATCGCAGCCGTGTCCCAAAGGCCAGGAGAAATGCTGCCGGGATTACGATCAAGACACCCACGAATAAGTGATGCACCAGGTAGCCGGCGGGATAGATGTGCTGAACACGCACGAGATGGAGATAAAGCCTCTGGCACGCGAAGGTGACCAGCAATGGAAATAAAATCAAAAGCAGCGTTTCTTTCGGCGGCAATTGCTGACGGGTATCATTCATGGTTCAGCCAGTGGCGGGTTCATTTCAGAGCCGGAGATTTCGTTGCCAGGCCAATGGATTTAACACGGCCTTGTCCCTGGCAGAACCAATTACCGTCTTGCTCATACTGGCGTCCGGTTTGGAAGAATTCAAATTTGGTTGGGAAACTTCGCCCAAGCAGATTGGTGGATTCAAGGACTGCATAATGAAAGACGAGAACGCCATCCTGAATTTTCGGAACGGTGCTTTTGTTCCACTCAGTATAGCGGTCGCGAAAATTGTGTTCCTTGTCCCAGTCTGTATGAGCAATCAGCCAACGTGATTTGGATGTGAGTAGATCAATGCTTTTGGGCAGGCCCAATTCATCATCGAAAGTGGTGGTCACGTCGGTGTAGGCATAGCGATCGGGACAATGACGCAATAGCGCCGCTGGCAACGGAATGATGCGGCCTTCGCGTTTGAGATAATTCCCCGAACAAAATGCGAGCCATGGAATGTTCACGCCGAAATGCCCTAGCGGATGCCCGTCGCGTGATTGCCAGGTCTGTGTCCAGGGCTCGGTGATGGGCCTAAAGCTACTGGACTTCAGGATTCGCTCCCTTTCCGAGCCGGAGGGAGGTTGTGTCCTGCAGACAACATTTGTGCCGTCGAACAGCCACTCTTCGAGGTGCTGAAAATCGTTTTCGATATACCACTCCGTTGATCCCGTGATGCAAGTGACGTGAATTGTTTTTGGCTTCGCGCCGGTTATGGAATTGGTGTCTGCGAGCCGGTAACCAAAGGTGTCAATTTCGGCCGAGATTTCTACAAATTGAGCGGCCTGATTCTGGATCGAGAGGAGCCCGAGGCTGACTATTGCCGCCCACTTTGCGACTTTGTGGTTTAACACTTTCATATGGGGTGACGCGTTTCGAAAGTGGCATGGAACAGGGGCGCCTGCAATTATCCTTTATCGGGATTCGGCGCTGATTTTGTTTCCGCGATCTAACGTCAAAAATCCAAAATCGGGAATTTCCAGTGAGATGTTACTCGTACAAGTGTCCCGTTCGTATCGAATTGATACGAGAATGTGCGCAATGCGACGGGATGGCGCGGAGCATAGGAAAACTGAGTCACGAAATTAACAACCATCCCTTGGCTTTGATCGATCAGGGGACTGCCGCACATAGTCTCCCTAAATGCGCTATGACTCTTACTTTGGACCTTTGCAGTGAAGTACGCCCAAGGGTCCTTGAGAGTCGATCCAACCGGCAACTCCGGACCTCGTGAAGCGAGCCGAAAAAGAAATACGACTAGTGCGATCAATAAAAAAACCGCGAGGCAACCGAGTAGCACTCGTGGTTTCATTGCGCGTGACGAGGTGAGTTCATTAGTCACCGATACTGAGACAACGCTCGGCCGCTGGAAGTCACGATGTCGCCTCTCTTGCGGGCTCTCATAATCCAGCCCATCCATATCTTGAAAGCAAATCTACGATGGCTGCCAACCAAATAATAGTGGGAACAACTGCCGCGTAGCCGACAAGACGTTCCCGTCGAGTTCGGAAAAAAAGCAGTGTATAGCCTCCCCACAAAGCTGGAACACCACCGGTCACCGCGAGAGGGAGGGTGAGGCCATCAGTAAGAAACAAAGGAAACAAAATCAAACCTGCGATGTTGAGCGCAACGGAGATGATGAGGAATATCAACCACCGATCTCTTGTGGTCTGCAAGTCAACTTGTGGCTCGATGGTTGTATTCTCCATCAGTGCGAATGCGCCTCAACGCAGACACCACCGCTACGATGAGAAGAATGACGATTGGTACCTTGAAGATGAGGCCAGTCATCAGCAAATCGATGCTGCGAGACGCCTGCAACACGAGAAGTGCCGCGTAGAGAACAGCACCGATGAGTGCCGCTGGAAGCCGAACCCATCGCGCCGCGATGCCGAGCGCAACGTAAAATATTCCGCTGAACGCGATGACTCGGTCGAGCAACCCCAGGTCTCTGCTGTAAAGGAGGTAACCGATACCTCCAATGAGAATCTGAATCGCCGCGACGCCGAACAGAGCGGACGCCGTCATGTTCTTGTTTTTGTGGATCCCGGTAGGAATGCTCATATACCTAGTACTCCTGTTTCGCCGTCATGCTCATCTTCAAAGCATGTACAGCGCCATTTTGGCCTAAAGAACCAACCCCCGATAAACGCCATCGGGGCAGGTTCAGAGCGCTGGAGCGAGGTGCGGGAACGGGTATCCCGGCCCTTCAGGCCTTGGGAGATTTAACACGCCTACACCCGGGCCGTTGGCCCGGGCTATATTATTTGCGGCCTTTCAGGCCTCGGGGAATGAGGAGCAAGAGCAAGAAAGAAAGGGACCCGCCCTCTCCGCGAACGAAAAGCAAAAACGCCCCCTCACCCGAACCCTCTCCCCTGGTGGGGGAGAAGGAGAAGAAGCGTCGCTCGGCGAGCGGCCCCCTCCATGAATGGAGGGGTTCTTCTCCTCCGAGGGGAGAGGAGATAAACCAAACGGACCGGGGTAGGCACGCGGGAAAACAGAGGCGTGCCGACCGCTGGGCTGAGTGCCTTTACCCGCGTTGGGGTATTGAGATGCAGAGTTGAGGTTCTGCGGATCAGGCGGACGGGCGTGCAGTAGATGATGCGCAGCCCGCGACGAGCTGAAGTTGCTCATCCGTTTCTGTCACGATCGGGCGCGGTTTGGCGCAACAATCTTCTGGAAAAGGCGCAACCAGCCGAGACAAATCATTAACTCGCTCACGGGTCTTCGCCGCGGGTGTGTTAGAGATGAGCGCTGAACTGAAGACGGATTAGGTTTGTTCATAGGAGTATCAATTTCATTGTGTTGCGATGACGAGTACCACTCAAAAGCCGAGATCTGAATAGTTCTCGAACTTATCACGTGTATGGGAAGGTTGGATCTCACCTTTGTTCCTCGGATCGAATGGAACTAAAGACCCAGCGGCAGGGGTCAGAGGTCACGGACCGCGGGAGGTCGCCCCATCGGAGATTGTGCTCCTTAGTTGATCACCGCGCGCGAATTGGAACCAACGTTTTCGGTCTTCGGGCAGTTACACCCTATCCGGTCGCCGCGCAAACCAGTGAATGAGGCGACAGTTTTCACATACGAGGGCGAGACCGGAGGTGTTCAACCAATCGAGATTCAACAGGGTTGCTCCGGTTGTATTAAGAAGCGCTTCTCGCTCAGTAAACGACATCCCACCGCAATGAGAGCAGGCCAATGCCTTGCCGGCAGCCGTGTACTTTCCTGGCTGCGGCCCTCCGAAAGCGCCTTTCATTCCGGTTTTTACGGCGCGCATGGTCTTTTTGATTATAGCCATACCAGAAGCATACGCAGGTTTGCTCGGGGTAGTATTACAAATTCTTGCTCGATTTCTAATGACGGAGACGCCCGGAAGACAGACTGCACGGAGTGAAGCGAATTCTTGCCTGGCGGGAATTGTTGTCGGATTTTGGGGGCTGGCGTCGACTCCCTTATGAAGATGAGTGAAACAGACATGCAATTGCTCGCGCGATACGCACGAGGGGATGCCGAAGAGGCTTTTGCCGAGATCGTCTCGCGCCACGCTGACCTGGTTCATTCCGCTGCCTTGCGACAGGTGCGTTCGCCCGATCTCGCGAAAGAAGTTGCCCAGACCGTTTTCATCGATCTCGCCCGGAAGGCTCGGCAGCTCCCACCCGACACAGTGCTCGTAGGGTGGCTTTACGAGGTGACGCGCCGTCGTGCCATTGATGTCGTGCGTCGCGAGGTGCGACGCCGTGGTCGGGAACAAATCGCGCTGGAACTTCAATCTATGAATGCCACTACTGAAGAATGGACGCGGATCGAACCGTTGCTGGACGAAGCGATGGGCGCGCTCGACGAAACAGATCGGCTGGCCGTGCTGCTCCGCTATTTCCAGAACAAACCGCTGAGTGATGTCGGCCAGGCTCTCGGCGTGACGGACGATGCTGCGCAGAAGCGGGTGAGCCGCGCCGTGGAGCAATTGCGCCGATTTTTTAGCAGGCGCGGCATTACAGTTGGGGCAGGTGGCCTTGTAACGGCGCTCTCCGTCAACTCCGTCGTGGCCGCGCCGCTAGGAGTGATCAAAACGATCCCGGTTCTCGCAGCAGCGCAGGGGATAACTTCGGGTGGCGCGTTGGCTGGGGCGGCCAAAGGGTTGTTAAAGGCGGGCTTCGCGCCGTTGACGGGACTTTTCGCCGCAAGCCTGGGGAGCGCTTTTTTCACCCTCAAAGCTGAAGTAGAGAGCGCCCGGTCGCCCCGCGAACGGCGGTTTCTGGTACGGATGATCTGGGTTCGATTTATGGCCGCATTCATCGGCGCCGTCGTGCCGATCAGTATCGGACTGATGGTCCCCGATCTCATAAAGCGGCCCGGGGTGGTTGAATTCGGATTCGCGGCATACTGTCTGTGTGGCGCCCTGGAAATCTCGGCGCGCATGATCTACTTCCATCGCCGCCGCCGCCAGATTCAGCTCGAAGACGGTACCTGGAGTGAGTTCGAAAGTGAAAAGTCTACCAGTACAAAAGAGCTGTTGGCCGACTTGAAGGGCAGGACTTCGAAAGCAAATTCGTATGCAGCTCTCGCGGCCGTGTTGGGTTTGGCATCCTGTTTGGTTGGGACAACGGTGATGATGGTTTGGACGGTCACCAGTGGTCATGGGGTCTGGGCGTTGTTCTTCTTAGCGTTGGGTGCTCACGGGTGCTGGTGGTCTCTCCGACGGTGGCGTGGGACGCCGCGTCTGGTTTTCGATCCTCGATTGACGACTCTGGTGAAATTCGTGCTCTTTTTCTGTGCAGGTACTTTGTTGGTCATCGACCTCTCCTGGGCGCGCGGACGCTTGCCTCTTCCTGCTCCATGGGCGATCGGGGTTAACCTTCTGGTGATTCTTGCCTATGCTTTGCTGATCGGGATACTCGCTCGATATCATCATCCATGGGTCTTCGCCTCGGAGGCGGGAAACTCGAAGCCGGCATGAGAGGGGGGTGAGTGGATTGTTGGATGAGTGGCAGGCAGGAATCAGGGGGCAGCCAGAATTCGTCAAAAGCGGAAGGGGCGATGCGTAACCATTAGTATGCAGAAGTATCGTTTCGCAAGGGGATTGGTTACCGCTCTGGTAAGCACGTTAATTCTCACAACAGTGGCTTTTGGAGCGCCGCCCTGGCGCCTGTTCCCGGAGTGGTCGGTGCGATTCAATGATTTCGCGGCACAGGCAGCATTTGACCAGGAGGGGAATAGTTATCTGGCCGGAACACCGAATTCCGGTTACCCGATGAAGATGACCAGGGTGACCTCCCGCGGGCAAACCGCCTGGAGCACCACCGTAGACGATCGCTTCTTCCCGGGATATCCAAATCCCATCACAGTGGACTCGGAGGGAAACGTCTATGTAGCTGGCGTGACGTTTGCGCCGAACCCGTCAAATCCACTGAATTATCAGGACTTCGGTCTCCGCAAATTCTCGCCACGCGGCGAATTGGTTTGGCGCGTCAGCTATGATCCACCGGACGGGACACTGGATTGGGTGAATGGTGTCGGGCGGGACAACTCCGGCGCGATTTATGTGGTGGGCCGCTCGTATACGGCGGAGATCCCGGGAGCGTATGATACATTCCTCAAGTACGATCCGGAAGGGCATCTGCTTTGGTCGCGCCGTTTTGAGCCGGCCACGAACAGCACGCCGCACAATAATGGAACGATGGCAGTAAATCCGCAGGGGGGCGTGGCCGCAGTAGGAAGCCGTACGGTCGCATCATACTCTGCTGCGGGAGATCTGCTTTGGTCCTGGGAAGGTCCGGCGTCGGAAACGAGCGCGGCGTTTGATCGCGAAGGGCATCTTTATATTTTGTCATCACAATGGACAGGCACGACCATCGATTCTGCGGTGATCAAGTTTTCGGCTACTGGGGAAGTTTTGTGGCGCGCTACGTATCAAGGGCTGCCGGGGGTCGCAGGAGGAAATGAATTGGTCGATCTGAAATTGGATTCATTCGGCAATGCCTACGTAGCCGCGAACGGACCGATCCATTGCGATTACATCGTGGATGATGGGGATCAGGAACTCCGATGTGATACCGCGCCATTGATCGTGAAGTTCAGCCCTCAGGGCCAGCAACTCTGGGCGAGCCGGTTCCTGACGGCCACCAACCGTTTTCCGGAAGTGGCAGGACTGGCCCTGAATGTGGCAGGCGAGCCGTACCTGGCAGTCCGTCTTTGGGCATTCGATGAGTCGATCGACAGCTACAATGCGACCGAGGGGCTGGTCGCGAAGTGCGACGACCGGGGAAACCAGATATGGAATGAGATTCTTTCTTCGCCCGACAGCTCACGCACCTTGTTCCTGGCGAAGTCCGGGGTGGATCGGTTCGGTCAGATGCTCCTTTCTGCGGAATTGATCGACTACAGCGAAGGGACGATCGACACGCTCCTGATGAAGTTGCATCCCGATGGCGCTAAAGCAGCGCCGCGGCTGATCGCAGCGCCGCAGTCACAAACGGCCGCCGCCGGCACAACAGTAATGTTTGGTGTCAGGGCACTGGGTATGGGTCGCCTGAGTTATCAATGGCGGTACAATTCCAAGCCGATTGCAGGCGCAACGAGCGCGACGCTAACGCTGCGCGCTGTGCAATCAACAAACGCCGGCGATTACTCGGTGGAAGTGCGTGATCGGTTTGGAAGTGTGGTGACTCCGGAAGCGCGGCTCATGGTTTTGCCGTGAGTGGGGGGAAACGGGCGGGGAGTGGATGGGTGGATTGATGGATGAATGGATGAATGGACGGCTGGGGCAGGGGCAGCATCACGGAGTGCGGAGTGCGGAATTTGGTGGTTGGGTTCAGCTTAACTTCGAAATGACTTCACGTGCCATGAGTTCCATGGATCGGCGGACGCTTTGGTAGGGCATGTTTCCGAAATGGAACCAGCCGATGACTTTGCGGAGGCCGAGTGCGCGCATTTCCTGGAGCCGTCGAATGATCGTTGCAGGGCTGCCGAACCATTCCGTCTCAGTCGGCTTGATCGGTGGGCCGTCCGGAGGCGCCGGCAAAGTCACGAGTGGCTCACCGTGTTCATGGACGCGCGTTCCCATTTCGTGCTGCCAGCGCAACGGTTCCTGCACATCGCGCCATGCTGCGTCGTCGCTCTCGGCGACACAGATCCGGCGGAGGACGTACATCTCCGCGATCTCGCGATCGATGGCATCCCTTGATGCGCCCGCCTCCGAACGGATGGCGCGATAACGTTCGAGACGTTTTGCAATCTGCGGCATCTTCTCCGTTGCGAACAAAAGAGGCATGCCTTCTGCACCGGCTTTGTGTAGGGACTCGTCCGACGTTGAGGCCCAGTAGAATTGGGGGTGGGGGCGTGTGTATGGACGGGGACGGAGCGCGAGTCGTTTGCCCTGGAAAATGATCTCTGGCTCGGCCAGGGCGCGGCGGATGACTTCGAAGCGTTCCAGGAATTGCGCGTGGCGTTCGTCGACGGAAGCACCGAATCTTTCGAACTCAAATGAACTAAATCCCGGCCCGACGCCGACCACCACCCGTCCTTCGCTCAAGTGATCGACCCAACTGATCTCCTCCGCCAATCGCAATGGATGATGCAACGGCACGACCGCGACTCCGTAGCCGATGCGAATCCGTTTGGTTCGCTGGGCGATGCCGGCCGCGTAGACGGAGGGAACACCGATCAAGCCGTAGCCGGAGAAGTGATGTTCCGTGATCCAGATGCTTTCGAAGCCGTGCCGCTCGGCGAAGTCCACTTCCCAGAGGGCCTGTTCCACCACCTCGCGATCGGTTGCCGCCGTCCCACGCGGCAAGAGTTGGAAAACGCCAATGTTCATGACGGTTGGCGTCTCACGATTTTGCGAGTTGGCTTTTTTCACTTCGCATTTAGAAGCTCCCGTATCCAACTGCTGCGCGCGGAATCGGAGACAGACTTTCCTTTGCTGTCTTTGAATGAAGGCTTCAGGCCACGGGAAAGAAATTGGTGGATGATCTCGCGTTGAGCGTCGTGCGCCTTCTCCGAACCGCTGCCGCCGCGGCCAGTGTTTTGCACGGCGAGATGAAAAGGGGTTGAGCCGGGCTTGTTTCGCAGGGTTGCATTCGCACCTGCGTCGAGGAGGGATTTAACGGCGGCCGCGCAACGCGTCCGGACAGCGCGATGCAAGGGGGTGGCGCCATTTTTGTCCTGAGCATCGATTTCGGCGCCGGTCTCAAGGAGGCATTGGATGGTTACGACCTGGCGTTTCGGGTTCCAGGCGGGGTTGTTGAGATAGCCGTCGGCGGCGTAGTGCAGGGGACCGCTTTGTCGATGGTTTGAAATCGCGTTGGGATCGGCACCGGCGTCGAGCAACAATCGGACAATCTCGACGCGATGCCCGGCTGCGGCGAGGTGGAGGGGAGTATCTCCGACGTAAATCCAATGAAGGATTTTCGATTGATACAATCGTGCTTTATCGATGGAGGCAGTGACGAGCTGGGGATCTGCCTTGAGCAGCTTTTTCATCACTGATCGATCATCATCGAGGATCGCTTTGAGAAGTGATTCCATGGATTTGTTCAAGCGCGAAGGAACGCTAATGAACGGAAATTCGAAAGAGGAGGAAAAAGAGTTTGGGGTAAGGGGAGGCTACTCCGCGGCGGCGCTCCCTCCTTTTGGCTTGAGCGCCAGTTCGATCAACCGTTTCTCATTTGCGCCAAATTCAACCTTCAACGCCTCGGCTCGCGCGTGCTCGGTCATTTTTCCCCATGATTTCCGGAGCGCGTTGACCATTTTTTCATCCGAGGTTTTTTCTGCGAGTTCAGCAAATTGATGCCTGAGAAACAGGAGGCAAAGGGCATCTTCCAATACGCGGCTTTCGGGATCGCGCGGGAAGTTCTTTTTTAAATTCAAATCCTGCACCCGGCGCACGACGTCCTCGTCATACCCGACTTCACGGAGGATCTCGCCGGCTTTATCGGCGTGGAATTGTTTCAACTCTGTGCGCCACTGCAGGTAGCCTTCACGCGTTTTTGGATAGCGTTCGCGCGGAATGGACCAGCGGCAGATGTGCTGGGATCGCGCCGCGAGGCGGAGCGGTTCTGAAGCTTTCGGCGCCAGTAGCATGACCTGATCGTAGAGGCGATGAGCATAGAGCAACTCGCGTGGCCATGGTTTTCCGTCGTGAGGTTCTGATAGCGGATCGCGTGCGTTTTCCTGGTCGAAGCGGCGCAATGCTTCGTTAAACCTATCCGGGTTAAAAGCCGCGCCGCTCATCCAGTAAAACCTGAATGAGCGGCGAGCAATTTGAAAGCGATAACCGCGTTAAGCGGCGATCGCGTAAGATTTGATCTTATTGTAGAGGGTCTGGCGTCCGATCCCCAGGCGCCGGGCGGTTTCCAATTTGTTACCGCCGGTTTCCTTGAGCACCTCGATGATTTTATTGCGCTCCATCGCTTCCATGAGGGTGAGGTTCGAATCGTCGCCGTTATCGCCTGGCTTCACGTCATTGATGGCGAGGTCATTCGCGTCGATGGCTTTTCCATCGGACATGAGGACGGCGCGCTGAATTTCGTTTTGCAGCTGGCGGACGTTTCCGGGCCAGTCGTATTTCTTGAGACGCTCCAGGGCTTCCGGCGAGAATTCCGTGGGAGGCCGATCGGCCTGCGAGCAGTATCGCTTCAAGAAGGCGCGGGCGAGGGGAAGAATATCTTCGCGACGCTCGCGCAACGGCGGGAGCGAGATCGAGATCGCGCTGATCCGGTAATAAAGGTCTTCGCGAAGCTTGCCTTCCTTGATGGCTTCATCGACGGCGCGGTTGGTGGCAGCGATGACGCGGCAATCAATCTTGTAGCTGGTGCGGCCGCCGACGGGGCGAACTTCTTTTTCCTGGAGGACCCGCAGCAGCTTGCTTTGGGTATCGACCGGCATTTCGGAGAGTTCGTCCAGGAGGAGGGTGCCGCCCTCGGATT